>BCSF01000230.1_pt1 | contig 25147 bp, 31 predicted proteins | sample 1016431 | NCBI WGS metagenome assembly BCSF01 (sample SAMD00045685;SAMD00045686;SAMD00045687;SAMD00045688;SAMD00045689;SAMD00045690;SAMD00045691;SAMD00045692;SAMD00045684;SAMD00045690;SAMD00045691;SAMD00045692;SAMD00045684;SAMD00045685;SAMD00045686;SAMD00045687;SAMD00045688;SAMD00045689, study... | reverse complement strand
GAGTACCGCGCATCAATCAGCGCTGCACCCAGCGGAGTAGCACGAATCCAGATCACGAGACCGCCCCCGTTGATCGAAGGCCGGCGCTTCGTTTCGACGAGTCCGAACGACCGCAGCGAGTCGACTGCACGCCGTGCGGACCGCGGACCGATCTTGCAAAGCATCGCCACTTCCCACCGACGGACCCACCCGGGACAGTCTGTTACGACCGCCCCGGGGTTCCGTTCCTGCAGGAAGATTGTAGCGTCCAGCACACGGACCGCAGTGCAGGTGATCGAACCGAGTCCCATCACTCGCCACCGGGTGCAGTCGGCTCGGACTCGACTACAATCTCGGCTTCAGTCTCGTCGGGTTGTTGCCCTGGGGGTACTCCAAAGACTTCGGACGGGAGTGCAGCTGGCTTGCGAGGCACTGCAATCGGTTCCGAGACGGACTCGGCTGCAGTGTCTGCGGTCAGTGCAAAGTCCAATTCGATCGACTCGACCGGTACCATGCCCCGGGCGCAAGCCCACTTGATTGCAGTCTTCTGTGCCATCTCGATTGGCCACGAACGCCAGACCGGACCGGCTCCGCGAGTGGCTGCACACTTCCGAATGTACGAACCTGCGAGCCAGTACCGACCGAGCACACAACCGTCTGCGAGTCGCTTGCACGAGACAATCAGTCCGACCAAGTCCTGCAGGCTCGTGGGTTCCGAGCCGACTTCTGCAACGTGCTCGACCACTTCACCAAATTCGATCCGGACATGGTCCGACGGTCCGACCGGTACCGCAGACAATTGATAGCCGGCTTTCCTGCTCAGCTGCATCAAACCGCGGTGCGAGATCATCCACTGAAGCTCTCCCCCGCGCGGCACGAGCCAACACACTGGCAGCGCTCCCCCGGGCATCAGTCCAGTTAGCGCAGACATGGCTACTGCGTGCGCAATGCTTTGCAGGCTGCAGCGTTCGATGTCTCGTGGGTTCCGTGCAGACCGGTGCGCGGCCGCGAAGGCGAGACCGACTCGCGCGGACGCCTCGCCGGCTTTGTCTTCTCCGACAAGATCGACGAGTAGACGACTGGCGACGTGCTGCACTTTGTGACGCATGCCCCCGGGGACTTGACGTTGTAGTGTGGTCATCAGAGCCCCCGAATCGTGAAGCGGCCGCTCTTGGCAATGCTGGCGCTGATCTTGCCTGCACTGCTCTCGGCGGAGATTGCTTTGACGCCACTGTCAGCAATGTCGTCTCGCAGGTTCGCTCGCAGGTGATCCAGTCGCGCCTTGTTGGCCTTCGTCTTCGCAGTCAATTGTGCGATTTCTGCGAGTGCGTCTCGCTCGCTCGGTGTTGCGTCTCGCTTCCCTGTCAACGGGTCGCGAGTCGAATCCCACGGAGCAGGCGGCGCGAAGTCTTTGGGCTCGTTTCCGTCTACAATGATGTCTGCGTGCGCTGCAGTGATTGCTGCGTGCACTGCTGCGAGCGTGTCATCGTGCCGCCAGATCCGGAGACACGCAGTACCCTCCACTGCAATCGGACTGTCCCACCCGTCAACCGTGTGCCCCAGCTGCACGTCCTTTGCGAAGATTGCAAAGACGTCGACGAAGTCGAGACGACTGCACATGAGATGGACCATGGCCTGTACTACGTACTGCCGAGCAATCGGCCACCGACCCATTGACGACGCAGCGTCCAAGTCTGCGAGCGTGCGCACTTCGAGATCGCCCGCAGGCCACGAATCTGCGTGCCATGGCTGGACTACTTTGTACTCGGCCACTCCGACGTCATCCATGCACTGTGAGAAGGCGTCCGGAGACGAGACAAGGATTCCGTCCGAGTGTCCTACAGTCATGTGCAGATCGACTCCGACGGTTTCTGCCTGCATCCGCTCGCAGTAAAGCCGGTCGCACAAGCCTTCCAGGGCGAGTCCTCGCGCGAGCAGTCGCGGATTCGGGGTGTCGTCGGACAGCAAGTGTGGAGCATGCACCGCAGCCCACACGTCCCACTTCGAACGCCAAGGCGACAGGCCGAGCAGTGCGCCTGCAGTCGTCGATCCGACTCCGCCTGCTGCAATGCGAGCCTTCCTCGCCTGCAGCCATTCCTCGCGCGAGTCGTAGATCCGCAGTCGCTTCTGCGCCATGACGGTATCTGCGAGCCAATCCGGTAGTGTCTTCGTGTCTGTCATTCTGTACTCCTTACCCGGGTCAATCCCGGTTTTACTTGTGTACGGGATCGCGTCGGACGAAGCAACACAAAATCGGACACTTTTCGCCCTTGCAGATTTACAGAAAGTAATGTAGACATTCTGCAGACCAAAGGAGGTCAAATTGTCCAACGACACAAAACGCCATGGGGCAGCGCTTCGAGCGCTCCGCCTGCAGTGCGATCCGCCAATGAGACAGGGCGCACTCGCGGAACGTGTGAACCTAACGCCTGCCATGATTTCACAGATCGAAAACGGCAACCGCAGAATGTCGATCGCTTTGCTGTGTCGCGCAGCTGAGTGTCTGGCCTGCCATCTGCCCATGACGAAGCAGCAGATCGTGCTCGCGATTGTCATGCCTGAAGAGGAGACGACGAAATGACCGACCCCACAGACACAGTCGACACCACTATTTCGAGCCAGATCAACCGCTTGGACTCGGCAATCCATGACACAGATCAGCGACTGAACGCGATTCAGCAGGCACGCATCGATCTGGCGCTCGAAGCGGACCGCCTGAGGCTACAGCGAGCAGGACTGCAGGGACGGCTCCGGGCGTACACCATCATGGAGCGGTTGCACGGGTCGGACCATGTCGTGACTGTGCCCCGCGCAGAATTGCAGGAATTTCTATCATGCTGATTCTCGGAATCGACCCGGGACCGCAGACGCACGGAGCAGCGATCTACGATAGCGAGCGGCGCCGAGTCGTCTGGAGCGACAAGGCAATCGCCAGCGATGAATTGCTGCGGACTGTGTCTGAATTTCAGCGCACCGATCGATGGCTTGACGCAGTCGTGATTGAGCGCCCTGCAGCAATGGGAACGCTCGGACCCGGAATCGTTGGGCACATGCTCGATACTTCGTGGGAAGGGGGGCATCTGTCTGCAGTCCTGCAGGAGTGCCTACACGAAGTCGTCCACACAATGACTCGTCGACAGGTACTGCGCTCGCTCGGTGTTTTGTCTGGCAAGGGATCGCCAGACAGCAAAGTGCGGGCAGCGTGCATTGCAGATCACACAGTGCCCGGGGGACCGCCTGCGGTCGGCAAGAAGGCTTCCCCGGGTCCGCTTTACGGAGTGTCGTCACATGCTTGGCAGGCGCTCGGACTGATTCTCGCTTGGCTCGAAGTCGAGCAAAACAACGGAGACACCGATGATTGACCTTCTGAAGAGTGACACAGTGCAGTGCGTTGCAGCGCTGCTCTCGATCTGGTTCGCAATGTGGATCTGGATGTTCGTGTGAGTCTGCCGATTTGGGCGCAGTGGAAAGTCCGGCGCAGGCCTGCGCAGGCTTTCGCCTCGGTCCGTCTCCAGTCCGCGGACGGACCGTTGCTCGCAGGCCTGCTCGCCATCGGCCGCGGGTGGGTTTCGGTTCGTGTCCGGCGAGGCGACTGCGAGCAGTGCGAAGTCTGGCGCCCGGACCGAGTGGACTGGACCGATGCTCAGCTGCACGAAAAGTGCCGCGGGATTGTGGTGACGATCCAGGGCAAAACGCACGCAGCACTGCTCGAAGACAAGGCGGAAGCCGAGATCTGGAAGTGGATCGATCGAGCAGTCGCAGTCGGTGCGAGTGTTGACGCAGTATGGTGATGCAGTCCGGGGACGGACGAAAAGGAGGCACAGATGATCACGCAGACTTGGTCCGTCGCACTGTACGACGGAGCGAGAGACAATCGCGCACATGCAGCGCAGTGGGGCACACGAGCACTCCTGCGCCAATTGTGCTGGCCACGAGTCTGGACGAAAAGCAAAATCGACATTCCTGCGTGGAGTCCGATCCAGATCGAAGACGGAGCGAGACGTGCAGCCACGAACGTGCAGGCGGTTTCGATGCTCGTGCTCGACTGTGACGCAGGCGAGTCGATCGAATGTCTGGAGAGACTTGGAGACGAGTATGTCCGACTCGGCCACACTTCATGGAGCCATCGCCCAGACCACCCGAAGGCGCGACTGATTTTCCCGTTCGCCCGTCCGTGTCCGGTCGAGCACTGGCCACGAGTCTGGAGTGCAGCTGCACGTTGGGCGTCGGACAATGGAGTGACAGTCGACGCAGCGACGAAAGATCCGAGCCGGTTGTACTTCCTTCCCTACGTGCCTTGGCAGGCAGGCGACCCGGGAGGGAATGTGCATCTGGAGCGCTTCGAGTCTTGGGCGTACGAATCCGACCCGGACAATCGCCTGCAACCGCCCGGGGGCCTCCCAGGGCGAGATCGCAGATTGCTCGATTGGGCGCACTTGGCGAGCGACTACCCGGAACCGGCTCCGCGGTCGCAGGTCCAGATCGTGACTGCAGGCCGAGCAGACGAGACCACCGATGAACATGGCAGGCGGCGCAGACAATTCGCGCTCGCCATGCTGCGCCACCGATGCCGCGCAATGATTGCTGCAGGCGAAGGCGGAAAGGGTGCGCAGACAGGGCGGAACAATCGGACATTCGCGCTCGCCCGTCTCGTCGCTCGGCTAACTTTGGCAGGCTGCATCGATCAGCAGGAAGGGATTTCTATGGTCGAGACTGCAGCCGGTAGCGCTGGCCTGTCTCCAAAGGAGTACGGGCGAGCAATCCGCAACGGACTGTCCGCGGGTGTCGCAGACGGACCGGAGGACGTTGATCGCATGCTTACGGAGTACAGATGACCGAGCAGACACAGACGACAGAAACGACTGCAGCTGAGCCTGCAGCACTGACCGACCGAGCGCAGCAGATTGCGAAAGTCGCGGACCGCTTGGAGCAGCGGTTTTCTCGGTCCGGGGAGCCGCTTGGACCGAAGCGCACACTTCGGAATCTGGATCGGATCATGAAATTGGATCCGTGGTTCAAAGACCGATTGGCCTACAACGGACTCGCAGAAGTGGTCGAGTGGAACGGACGCAGGCTGCGAGACGAGGACGTGACCCGGATCCGACTGGCCATCGCCCACACGTATGGTGTGGAGTACGGAGCGGAGTCGACGCAAGCCATCATTGTGGAGACGGCCAAACAATTGACCTACCACCCGGTCTGCGACTACCTGCGCGGGTTGTTGTGGGACAATGTCCCACGGATCGATCGGTTCCTCCACACACATGTGGGTGTCGAAGATACCCCCCTGAGCCGGGCGATCTCGCGCCGTTGGTTCGTGTCCTGCGTGGCTCGTGCGTACGGACGTGGGACAAATCCGGTCAAAGTCGATCAGGTTCTCATCTTGGCCGGACCACAGGGAGCAATGAAAAGCACATGCTTCCGCACTTTGGCGTCTGCGCCTTGGTTCTCGGACACTGCCATCGACCTGCGTGGACGCGATTGCTATCAGCAGATCAGGGGCGTGTGGGTGTACGAGTTGGCGGAATTGAGCAGCGTCCGACCGCGAGACGCCGAAACCGTGAAGGCCTTTCTGTCTGCTCCGACCGACCGGTATCGGCCTCCCTATGGACGCAACGTCGTCGAATCCCACAGACAGTGTGTCTTCGTCGGGACCACCAATGAGGCGGTTTTCCTGAGCGATCCGACTGGAGCCCGTAGGTTCCACGCAGTGACGGTCGGTGAAATCGACATTCCTGCGATCAAGCGAGACCGGAACATGCTGTGGGCAGAAGCGGCGCAGGCCTACCGAGCAGGTGAAAATTGGTGGCTGAGTCGAGACGAAGACGCTCAGCTGCGCACCGCGCAGGAGCAGTACAGGCAGGAAGATCCCTGGACAGTCGCCATCCGCGAGTGGCTACCGTCGCAGTCCGGTGGCGTTGTCGTCGCAGACGTACTCGCGCAGGCGGTCGAAATGCCTACGGAGAAATTCGGGAAGCAGCACGAGATGCGCGTTTCCGGGATTCTGACTTCGCTCGGCTACACACGCAGGCGCGTCCGGGTTGGCAACGGGAAGCGCGTTTGGCGCTGGGTTTCGGACGAATGACCGAGTCCCGCTGCAGGGTGGCCACTTTTGGTGGTCAGGTGACCACTTTTACTGGCCACCCTTTACGCCCTATCCATCGGTATTCTGCTGGGTGGGATCACCCGGGATCACCTTTTCAGAACAAATCTGACGAAGTGTACATAATTCCCTTTCTTGGGAAAAGGTAGGGCCAGAGGTGGCCACCCTGCAGAATGCCGTGCTGGCGCTGCTTTAGGGTGGCCACACGAAGTGGTCAGGATTCTGGCCATGCTGGCCACCCGGGCGGATTCGGCTGCAGAATCGGCTGAAAATGCGAAGTAAACGAGGGAGGAACGATGCGAGTGATTGAGATTTTCGCAGGCGCAGGCGGTGCAGCGCTCGGCCTGAAGCGTGCAGGCCTGCAACATCATGCACTTGTGGAGCGAGACGCTGCAGCGTGCAGAACACTTCGTGCAGCGGGACTCGGTCCGGTCTTGGAGTGCGACGTGCGACACTTGGACCAAGTGGCCCGGGTAGTCACTGCGCTGGACGCTCCGGATTTGCTGTGGTCTTCGTGGCCCTGTCAACCTTGGAGCACGGCCGGACGCAGCAAGGGAGCGCAGGACGATCGGAACGGGTGGCCATGGACAGTGGACGCGCTCGATCGGTTTCGTCCTCGGTGGTTCATTGGGGAAAACGTGCGAGGACTACTGGAGCACAGGAAGGACGGACACCCGGATCCGTTCCGCTGTCCTCGGTGCTACTTCGAGCGTGTCATTCTCGCGCAGCTGCAGGCGAGATTCGCTGCGGTCGGGTGGTACCTGATTGACTGTGCAGATCTTGGGCTGCCACAACACCGCAGGCGCGTCATTGTGTGGGCCGGACCGACTGCACTTCCGGCTCCGCCTGCAACGCACACGAATCCCAAAGCGGCAAAGCAGTGCACGATGTTCGGTCCGGGTCTGTCGCCCTGGATCAGCATTGGCGAAGCGCTCGGACTCGAAGCGAGTGGAACGCGCCCGGAGTACGCAGCAAGACCTTCTGCGACTGTCACGACAAACGAGTGGAAAGGCTCAGACGACAAGTATCGATCTGCAGACGAGACTCCGCAGATGAACAAGGCATCGGATTCTCTTTGGCTGGCGACAGGCCGGTACCGGTTGACGGTCGACGAGTGCGCGACACTGCAGGGAATGGACGGGTGGCCGTTCCAAGGAACGAAGCAAGAGCGCCACAGGCAGATCGGAAACGCAGTCCCGCCTGTGCTCGCAGAAGCAATCGGACGCACACTGCTGCAGACTGATAGGCTGCACAAGGAGGGAAAAGTATGAAAGAGAAAATTAACGGCGACGATGTCACATGGGTGAGGCTGGACACCCTTGTGCCATGGTCGAGAAACGCCAGACAGCACGACACAGACAGCACTTCGAAGCTTGCTGCAGGCATTCGGCGCTTCGGTTTTCCGGTTCCGATCACTGCGTGGCAGTCCGAGCGGCGTATTGCAGCTGGCCACGGACGACGCCTCGCCATGCAGGCGCTACTCGCGGAAGATCCCGGATTCGTTCCGCGGAACGCTCCCCCGGGTACTCCCCCCGGCTTCGTGCCTGTCATGTGGACAGAATTTGCGTCCGAGCAGCAATTCGAAGCCTTCGCACTGAGCGACAACCGCCAAGCAAAGAACGCGCAGGACGATGACCTGCTGATCGCTGCAGTGCTGCGCGATCTGGACTCCCAGGGCATTGACTTCGACGGGATGGGCTTTGACGAGTCGGAGATCGACGACTTGATCGGAGCGCTCGAAGCAGAAGCCAATGCGGTCGAAGGCTCGGAAGCAGATGACGACGTGCCAGACTTGCAGGAGGACTGCGACAGCAAGCCCGGGGAAGTCTATCAATTGGGACCGCACCGGCTCGTGTGCGGAGACTCGACTGAACCTGCTTCGTGGGATCTGCTGCTCGAAGGCGAGGCGGCCGATCTGGTGTGGACCGATCCGCCGTACGGACTCGCGGTTGTTGGTGGATTTCGCGAAGATCTCTCACGGGATGGACTCACGATCCAAAATGATAGCCTCAGTGCAGACGATCTGGAGACGCTACTGCGCAAAGCGTTCGGACTGCTGATCGAGCGCTCAGCTGCAGGCGCACCTGTGTACGTGGCGAGTCCGAGTGGCCCACTGATGTGCGCGTTTTGGAATAGCCTCGGACCAAGCGGTTTGGGCTTAGTGCGTCACGAATTGATCTGGGTCAAATCCAGCGCAGTATTCAACATGAATTTGGATTTCCCGTACAGGCATGAAGCCATACTGTACGGGTGGACCAAGGGGGCGCACAGGAGATTGACCGGTCCGGGTCGGTCGACTGTTTTCGAGCATGCGAGACCGCATAGCAACAAAGATCATCCGAGCATGAAGCCTGTGAGTCTGATCGTCGACATGCTTGGACGCTTTCGACGCGCAGGCGCAGTCGTTGTCGATCCGTTCGGTGGTTCTGGCTCGACTTTGATTGCTGCAGCGAGGCTCGGACAGCGTGCACGCTTGATCGAGTTGGATCCGGCCTACTGCGACGTCATCCGACGACGTTGGACGCAGTGGGCGACCGAGCACAACATCGATCCGGGCGCAGGTGCGCTTGCAGCTGAGTCGCAGGAGTAGGCCATGGGAAAGATCGCGAATCAGGACTCGGACCGCATCACCCGCAGTGCAGAAGCGGCACTCGTCAAGCGAGCGCTTGCAGGTGACTCGAAGGCACTGGATACACTGCTGCGCCGAGCACATGCGAGCCAACGGCAACCGCTGCCCGAGATCGAAGTGCCGCAAGTGTTCCAAGGAAAAAAACAAGTCGTCTTCGAATTGATCGCGCAAGGACACACGAATCGCAGCGCTGCTCGGATTGCGGACTGCAGCGAGGTCACGGTGTGCAGGTACAAGAACGATCCGCAGTGGCGTGAAGCGCTCGGCGCAGTGAAGCGCCAGCGAGTCCGACTCGCAGCGAAAGGACTGTCTGAGCTTCTGCCACTCTCGATTCAGCGGATTCGCACTGTCCTGTCTGATCCGTCTGCCTCGCACCGGGATCTGTTGAAAGCAGCGGAAATGGTCATGGACCGAGCCGGAATCCCGCGCTTCGAGCGCTTGGAATTGTCTGGCGCAGTGGAAAGCCCTGGATCAGTCACTGTCGATCCGTCTGAGCGCTTGGCGGCACTACTTGCAGGGGGCGGAGAATGACAATCGACCCGGACCGGTTCACTGCAGTCGTGTGGCGGTTTGCGCTGCTCGCTGTCTTCGTGTGGATGTTGTCTTCGCTGCTCGCAGGCGCAGTCGGCTACCGTCTCGGCTACGCAGACGCGCTCGATCATGTGCTCGAAGTGGGCTGCGAATGACTGCGCTGCGCCTTGTTCGCTCGGTCGAGACGCCAGCTGCACCCGGGCATTGGGCGTCGTACTATGACCGGCTCCGGTGGGCTTTGTACGTCGTTCGGAATCACTGCGAAGTCGCGCCGGAAGTGCTCGAAGCCTGCAAGGACTTGATCGCGCACGAAGCGCAGGCGCGAGAGAAGTACAAAGACAACCCGCTGCGCTTCGTCGAATTGTGGCGACCGGAGTGCAGGACATGTTCCGATGTCACTTGGCCACGAGCAGCAGACGGGCGACTGCTGAACAGCGCCGGCAATCCGTGCGGTCGGACTGCGAGCAGTGACGATCAACCGATGCACGGCGTAGCCATGCGCAGGATCCAGGGCGACTCGCACCGCTGCCCGCAGTGCGGACACGAAGAGGAACGCACGAGCCAGCACGAGATGATCCGCCGTTTCCTGCAGTCGGTCTCGTTGTACTTCGTCGCACTCGGTGGAAACCGGTCGAGCAAATCATTCTCCGGAGCAGTCTGCGGAGCGATCACTGCCATGGGCGCAGCGCACCCGGATGTGGTGGAATTGCTGCGACGGAACAATCTGCACCGCGGTCGGCTTCAGCTGCAGCCCGCACTCGTGCTTGCAGGCTCGATCACGAACGACGACAGCCGCGACTACCTGCGACCGATCTACGACAGTCTCCTTCCAGCGGATTGGAAGTGGTCTGCACGCTTCGCAGCGCAGACTGCGTCGACATGGCAGCCCGGATCTGGCGCAGGCCTACCCGGCTCGGTGTTGTTCAAATCGACTGCAGGCGCAGACGCTTCGAAGAGATGGCAGGGAACGTCAACGCCACTCGTGCATAACGACGAAGACCACGGAGACGTCGAAGTGCTGCGCGAGCAAGTGCGAGCAGTGGCAGATCAGGGCGGCCGCTGGCTCGGTACGTTCACGCCTACCCGGGGCAAGTCCGCAGCAGTCGTCGACATTTTGTTCCGTGATCCGCCAAGATCTGCGGGTGAAGTCGAAGTGTACCGGCTCGATCCGGTGGACAACCCGATGATCGACGGAGACGCAATGTCTCGCTGGCTCGCTTCTATGACCGAGCGCGAGAGACGAGTGCGAAGGCACGCGGAATTTGTCCAATTGGAAGGACTCGTGCACCCGACATTTGATCCCGCGGTGCACGTCGTTCGCGCCCTGGATCTGCACGAGATGGCAGACTGGCCACGAGTCGACGGACTGGACTTCGGATTCCGAGCGCCACTCGCGTACCTTTGGGGCGCAGTCGCACCGGACGGAGTCCTGCACATTGTCCGGGCTCGGTACGAAGCAGGAGTGAACACGGACGCGCACATCTACGCAGTGCTCCGCGAAGAGTCCTGCGAGCAGTGCTGGATCGGTCCAGACGACTGGCCTGCAGATCGTTGGTGGGACCGCAGATTTTCTGCAGCTGAGTCCTGTGCAGCCTGCAACGGTACAGGCCGAAAGACTCCGGAACCGTACGCACGAGCAGCAGATCCTGCAGACGCAGACGCACGAGACCGCTGGCAGCAATTGGGAATGCCTACGACTGCAGCAAACAAGGCGAGACGAGAAGGCTTCGCAGCAGTGGATCGACTGCTCGAAGTGCGCGACGGTAGCCCTGGAATCGTCATCCATGACCACCCGTCCACTGCACCGCTAAGGCTCGAATTGTCTGAGCTTGCTTGGCGAGATCCAGACGCTGGCGACCGGTCCCAATTGACTGTGCACCGAGAGACGGAAGTAGTCGGAGCCGATCATGCTTGGGACGCGCTCCGGTACTTGGTCATGGCAGCGAGGCAATTGCGGCTCGTGGATTATTTTAACGAACCGTAAAGAAACCTCACCCACCGAGCAGCGCAGTGGGGTACACTCTTTGTGCGTGGCAGGGATGCCGCGCCGAAGGAGTACACAATGTCCAACAAGCCTCGCTGCCCGATCTGCGGTTCCACTCACATGCTGCAACGCGGCCGCTTCATGTGCGCTGGCGACTGCGCAGACACTGCACACCAGTACACCGCACACAGTGCCTACCTGTGCTTCGCGCTCGGTCGCAACGACGTCGCAGAAGTCGCGCAGATTCTGCGCCTGCAGCCTGCAGCGCAGGCCGAGCACTACGCCTTCGCGCTCGCCATGGTCGGGGGTGCAGCATGACTGCGGTCTACATGGGGCGCCTGCTGCGTCAGATCGACCAAAGCGACGATCCTGCATGGTACGAAGCATTCATCAACACCCTTGTGGTCGACATTTCCGACGGTTGGGAGATCGGAATGTCCGTGTTGTGCGACGACTCCGGAAAAGTCTGCATCGATTGGGCGCTCGCTCAATTTGGAGACGCAAAGGACTTTGGCACTGTCAGCTTCCAGTCTTCTGGCGATCTCGCCACTGACGTGCAGCGGTTCCGCGCAGCAGTGGCACCAGTGTACGCGCAGTGCGGGGTGGGCCAATGAACGCAGACCAGATCACACAGATGGCAGCAGTCGCAGCAGATCACGCGACCATGACGGAGCAGGACATCGGCGCAGTCGTCGCAGGCCTGCTGCAGCGGAGTGGCTTTCGCACGAGTGCCGAGACTGCCTCGCAGATCGTCCTGCTTGCGCGTCCGCAGATCAAGTGCCCGGAAAACGGCTACTACCTGTGCGACGAGTGCGAAGATTGCTGGGTGCACATTGACGAGCACTGCGGGGAAGATGGCGAGTACCTGTGCGGAGATTGCTACTCCGACCGACACTGCTGATCGCTGCAGCCTGCAGACGCTCGCCCCGCTTCGTGCGGGGCGTTGTCATTCTTGCGCCACTGTGATCGGCTCGTGATACGCTCGCAGCATGCCAGATCGCCAGAATCAATCCGAGTCGTTGCCGCTTCGAATCCTGCGAGCGCTGTCTGTGGTCACAGTCGACCCACCGACGGAGCAGGACAAATTCGTCGCTGGCTCGGACTTCGCCACTGCGGAAGCAGTACACACTGCGTACGAACCGAGGCGAGCAGCGTCCGCACTGATTGCCAATCCATGGTACTGGCGAGCAGTCGACATCCGTGCAGCCTCGCTCGCTGCGCTACCGCTTCAGGTTCAGCGCCAGACTGTGGACGGGTGGGAAGTCGACGAGACGCACCCGATTGCACTGCTCCTGCAGCGCCCGAACACGAGCCAGACTGCGCGGCAATTCCGCACCCAATTGGTCACGGACCTTCTCCCGGGTGGGAACGCCTACCTGCTTCCGATCGGAGCGAGTAGCCCTGGATCGGTGCCAGCTGCAGTCCTACTGATGGAGCCGGCGCGAGTCACAATCACGCCCGGACAGGACGGATCTCCGCTCGCCTTCGTGTACGACACGCAGGGCGCGACCAAGTCATACCCGGCGGATTTGGTCGGACACCTGCGATTCGCTTCTGCGGGGGGCGGGCTTCAGCGACTGTATGGAACGGGCGAAGTCCAGCCGATGGATCGCGACTTGGCTGCAGATGTCGCCATGGCTGCACAGATGGCTCGGAAGTCTTCGCGCGGTCGCCCCGATGCAGCCTACGTACCGCGCGACCCCAAAACCACATGGGGTAGGCCGCAAGTCCGCGACATGCAGACGCAGATCGATCGGATCCTGCACGAGCAGACAGGCGGAGTCGCAGTCATGTCCGGCGCAGGACAATTCGAAGCGCTGGATTGGACGATTGCAGATCTCGGCGGAATGTCTGCGCGAGAGTACGCCCGTGCAATCGTCTGCGCAGTCACCGGAGTGCCGCCAACACTGCTCGGCCTGCAGTCTGCCAATTACGCGACTGCGGAGATGGAACGGTTGACGTTCATCCGGGAAACGCTCGGCAGTCTCGCAGCGCTGATCGACGACGCTTTGACGGACTTCGTGCGCTCGCTCGGTTTCGCAGACATCCGTGTGCGTCATGTGCTGCCCGAAATGCAGGACGGACGGACCGAGCGACTGCAGCGAGTCCAGCTGCACATTGCACATGGCATGTCACCCGCAGACGCCTACCGGTTCGAAGGCTTCGACGACGCTCCGGAATTGGCAGAATTCGGAATCGATCCGGAGACTCCGGGCGCACCGGATGACATTCCAGGGCGACCGATCAACGAAGACGAGACCGAGCCGGTCCCTGCTCTTAGCGCAGACGCACTCGCAGACGTGCAGGCGCAGATCGATGCACTGGCTTCCATGTTGGTCGACGCAGACCCGGACGACGAGGACGACCTGCGAACCGAGATCGGAGTCTTGATCGATCTACTCTCGCCCATGGTCGGATCAGACGCATGACTGCTTCCGTGCCGTACGCAGTCGTCTTGCGAGACGGAGGAACAATCCCGAGCAAGTACGACGGCATCGATCTGACTGCTTCCGCCCAAATGAAACGCGCAGCTGAGCGCGGAAAGGCGCTGCGGGTGAAGTACAGGCGAGGCGGAACACGGAAAGGCCTTGCCATGGCCAATCGGATTCTCAGCGGGCAGCGGATCCACCCGGATAACGTGCGGGACATGTACGCATTTTTCGAGCGCTTTGCGAATCAGGCGCAGCGCCAGCGAGGCACTGCGAAGTGGAACACCGCATCGGACGAAGTCTCAGCGCTGCGGATTGCTTGGGATCTGTGGGGCGGAGACTCCGGGCGCTCTTGGAGTCGCGGGAAACGGCGCCAGATGGAAGCAGCGGACGACCGCGAGAAGCGCTCGGCTCTTGTGCGTGTCGGTCCAGTCCTTCGCGCCCTGGATCTGCGGGCAGATCTGCCTCGCCCGCAGTATTGGCGCCAGTGGCTGGACGCAGTGCAGCGACCGACCGAGCGACGGATCCGGGCACAGTGGCGGCGCGGCCGCGCCGGAATCTTCCCCGATCAGGTGAAGCGGTACAACGACCGGATCGAACGGGTATTGGGCGGGACTCGCAGTGTCCGTCGGAACGTCTCGGACGAAGAATTGCGGGCGATCCTGATGGAAGATCTGGAGTACGAAATCGTCTCGGACGAATTCGACGACGAAGTCATCGAAGAGGGTGTTCGTCTCGCCTACAGTGTTGTGGCGCTGCGGTTGACCGAGGAAGCCATCTTTGATCCGACGCTCGATCCGACCTACCAGATCATCGGGGACATGATCCAGCAAGTGCAGCAGGTGACCAAGGACCGAGTCGCGAAGACTGTCCGAGCCGGACTCGCGCAGGGAGTCTCGATCGGAGATCTGCAGCGTGCACTGCAATTCGATCATGCGTTTTCGCCTGCTCGCGCACTGACGATTGCTCGGACCGAGACCGCCCGGACTGTGAGCGAAGGCCAAGAGATGGCGTTCAATCAAGCGGCCAACATTGGAGTGCGCTTCGAGCGCGAATGGGTCAGCAGTCGAGACGCAGCGGTACGACCGACCCACCAAGCGCTTGACGGACAGCGAAAGCTACCCGGGGAACCGTTCGATAGCGACTCCGGTGCAGCAGGACTCGGCCCGGGGCTTTTCCATGTCGCAGCTGAGGACATCAATTGTCGCTGCGTCGTCCGACCCGTGAACATCAGAGGTTGACCATGACCACTTTCCGCCCGATTTCGATCACTGTGACACCCGCGCAGACAGTCCGGCGCTGGATTGGCGAGGCCACGCGCGAAGGCTTGCAGGACTACCTGATCGAACGCATGGCAGACGCGGTCGGTGGTACTACTGGCGACGTGCACGCCATTGCGCGTGGCTCGCTGCCACACTTGGGACAATTGCTGGACGATGATCTCGTGCAGCGTCTGGCGTCGTCGGTGGGCGAGTCTCCGCTGTCACTGAGCTACCGCACAGTCTTGCGGTACGACTTGGCAGGAATGGACCCGCTGAGTGACGACGAAGAGGAACGGGCAGACGAGTACGAGGACGAAGATACCCAGCTGCGTCCGGCCTACCGATTCGTCATGTCCGACGCACTACCGGACCGAGCCGACGACATTGTCGAGCAGGATTGGAATCTGTCCGAATTTATGGCCAACCCCGTCGCACCCTACAATCACGACTACTCCTCACCACCGATTGGCCGGTGGGTTGACGTTTCCGCGGTTGATGGTGTTCTACGTGGAACGCTGATCCCGGTTCCGGTCGAGTCGTACCCACTTTCTCTCACAGTGGCGGCACTGCTGGAGCAGAAAGTGCTGCGTACGGTCTCGGTCGGTTTCCGGCCTGCAGCAGTCATTGCCCGGGCGTCACTGCCTGAAGAGGACAGCCGGTACTCCACTCGTGGCAGTGTCTACGTCCGACCGCGTCTGCTCGAAGCGTCAGTGACTCCGATGCCAATGAACCCACGAGCAGCGCTCGCTCGCTCGCTCGAAGCGCAACCGGTCGCACGCTCGATTGTGGCGTCACAATCAGGACTTCCATGGTCCAGGGCATGCACCGATCCAGATTCCTCCGGTTTCCCTTGGTCTTTGTGACCGCTACTGCGTCGTTTCGGTGATACAAAGGTACCGCCGTTGTGGCAACACTCACACAGGAGCACGAAAATGCCCCAAACCCAGCAAGAATGGCAGCAATTTGCAGCGAAGACTGCAGCAACGGCCAAGGCACTCGCAGAAAAGGTCGAAGCAGGCGAACGCAGCGCAGCTGAGCAAGATCAGCAGATCGAGCGCATGGCTGCAGAAATGCGGTCCGTCCGTCAGGAGCTTGCAGAAGCCAAGGCGGCCGCCTTCGATCCCATGGCCACTGTCGGTGGTTCCGATCTCGATCTGTGCAAGCGGTTCATCGATACCGACGGTCAGGTCTTCCTCCGTGGCTTCGAGTCCGACGATCCCGGGCACTTCCGGAGCGACACTGCAGGCCTGCTCGCCAGCAAGCCGATCAACGACGCCCACCGGAACCTGATCGAAGCCTGCGAATCTCTCTACGTCGTCGCAGTCGCTCGCCATGGTCGAGACGCCTTCGACCACCGAGGACAAGGCTACCGCGCAGACGTCATCCGGCGCGAGACTGCTGCATGGAACAAAGTGCAGCGTGCTTGGTCGAAGATGCCTGCTCCGATCCGCCGTGCTTGGGACGATCAGTCCGGTTCTGGTGGCGAATTCATCCCCACTCCGCTTCTGGCCTCGCCTCTTTGGCAGGTCGAGCAGTACGACCCGGATGGCTTCGTCGGACTCTTCGACACTCTCACGATCAACAGTGAATCCGTCGAATTGCCGGTCGGAACGTCCTACCCCGTGCCATACAAGGGTGGCGGAGCGGTCGGAGACAACCCAGCTGCACTCGCGAAGTCGACGCTCGGCACTGATAAGCTCACCCTCAGTGCTACCCCCATGTACACGATGGTCCTGATCCACGAGGACGCTTCCGCAGACAGCATTGTCGCTGCCTTCCCGTTCATTCGGGACAGCATCTCGCAGTCGCTCGCCATGGGGCTGCGCCTGTGCATCATGAATGGCGACACTGCTGCGACTCACCAAGACGCCATCGCGACTTGGGACACTCGCGGCTACTTCGGTGCGCATGACGTTGCCAACGACTACCGCAAGACCTTCAAGGGCTTGCGAGCCATCGCCCTGGATGACAGCAACGGAGTCGACCGCAGCACGCACTCGCTCGATACCCTATTCAGCGACATCAACGCAGTGGGCGGTCCGCGCAGCGTCCCGATCGACCATCCCATCGTGACGAGTCCTGAGGCGTACCTAAAGGCCTTCGTCGGACTCAGCGGAGTCGTGTCGGCCAACGATTACGGGAGCCGCGCACCGATCGCGAGCGGTGAAGTGGCCAGCATTGCAGGCCACCCGATCATCATGACGGACTGCATGACTGCAGATCTCGCGTCGTCCGGTCTCTACACCGGTACGGGCTCCACCTCCGGCTACGTGATTTTCAATCGTCGGATGTTCCGCCGAGTGCTGCGTGCAGGCGCTACGATCGCCCTGCAGAACGACATCACTGTGGCAGGCACGTACATGCGTGCACGCCAGCGTGTCGGTTTCAAGGATCTGACCAAGTCGGGCGACAAGGGCGTCCGGTACGCCTACAACCTGTCCATCTGAGGAGTCCCCGATGTCCTTCACGAATGATCCATTCTGCACGCAGGTACTCGTTCCCCCGGGCGCGGCTACCGCTGGCGATCCTGACAATCTGTACGTGTTGAACCGTCTCGGCGGAAAGGCGCAGGTTGTCAATGTCGATTTTGTGTCCAACGGCGGGATCACTGCCAACGACAGCAACAACGCGACCATTACCGTCTCGGTCGGTGGTACTTCGCTCGGCTCGATCCAGACCACTACCGGTGGCACTGGTGACATCACCGACGGAAGCAACACCGCAATCACCCTGTCCGACACTGCAGCGAATCTCGTGGCAGAAGGTGGCCTCGTCAAAGTGGCCATCACGAAGACGGGTACCGGTGTTGCTGTGAAGGGTCAGGTAGCTGTCACGCTGCAACGGGTTCGCGTCGACTGATGGCCATGGTCGTCGATCGAGCGATCCGCACTTCCTCGCCTGCGCTGTCGATTCCGCCCTGGATCTTGGCAGCGCAGGCTCGTGCGGTAGTCGAGCAGATCGATTCCGGTCTGCTTGATTGCTGTCTCGCTCAGCTGCGTTCGATCGAAATGCGAGGACTCCACAGGCCGAGCGTCATCCAAGCGATTGACGCTCGGTCCAAGCGACTGATCGGGGACGACTGATGGCGCTCGCCACTGCTGCGCAAGTCCGTGCACTGGCTCCAAGTCTGTCGACTTCGGACGACACGTTGATCGATGCCTTGCTGGCTCGGATCGATTCCGCCTTCGCTCGCTTCTGTGGTCACCCGGTACCGGACTCCGGACCGCAGACGATGGAAGCGGCTACGTACACCCAATTTCCCGGACGCTATGATCTCGGTCTCGAAGACGACCGATCGATCGCAGTGATTCCGACTCCGCCGATTCTGTCTGTGACTTCGGTGCACATTGACCCGGAGCAGGACTATGGCTCGGACACACTACTGCAGGCGTCCGAGTACCTGTCCGACGGTCGACGGATCGAATTGACGCCTGATGCCACGTTTTCATGGTCGCAGCTACCGCGGGCCAATCGGGTCGTTGTGTCTGCAGGCTACACAGTCGCCAATCATCCGGTACTGACCGAGGCAGCGATTGTGCAGTGCGTGCACCAGATCGGCAACACTTCGTCCGCTGGCTCAGACTCGACTTCGACCCGGGGCGGTTCGCGGTCCGTGTCTCCGCTGTCACTGCTGCCCGAAGTGCGCGAAATGCTCACAGACTACCGGCTTCCGGTTCCCTAAGTGGAAACGATCACGCCTGAAGAGTGGATGCAGCGCTGCGAAAACGCAGGACCGAGGCTCGCGCGAGTGCTGCAGCGACGTGCAGCTGCACTCGCACTGCAGATGCAGTCTCGCGCAGTGCTAAACGCAACGACGAAGCCAAGATCTCGGAATGGCTACCTGCGCCGGTCGCTCGCAGGTCGAGTCGTACAAAACAATCAGACTGTCGCGACTGTCACCGGTCCTTCTGGTCAATTGTCATTGTTTGGCCGGACGATCCAGGGCAAACCGCTGCAGGTGATTCTGTCTGCAGGCGGACGCACTGAGGGCAAGAACGTGATCTACGCGCGAATCCAAGACCAAGGCGGAATCGTGCGACCGGTCAATCGTCAGTGGCTCGCACTTCCTGACGACTCGGTCAAAGAGCCACGAGGGACAGCGCGGTACGCTTCCCCACGAGACTACCCGCGCCGATTGTGGTTTCACGTCATACGCCCGGGCAGCGGACGCCAAGCGCTCGCAGCACTGCTCGAACGTGTCGGCTCCAAGAACGTGGCTCGGTGGTGGCTGCGCAAAGAAGTCGAGATACCTGCTACTCGGTTCGCGTACAATGCTTGGGACGAAACCCGCTCCGAAGTGCCGAGCACACTTGCGGACGCCTTGGAAGTCGCATTCGACACTCCGGGCAGCGTCGGAGGCGCAGCAAATTGAGTCCACCCACGAACCGGAACACAATCGCCAGCGCACTGACGACAGTGCTGCAAGCCATTGATGGCAGCGGTTCGTATACCTTCGACCTGTCCGGAGCAGGACAAATCGAGCAGCTGGATCTCGCAGGTCCGCCTGTCACGAGGGTGCGCCCGTATTTGGCCTTCCATCTCGGTGCGCGTCAGGACTTGCGAGGCGGAGCAGACGCAGACCTGTCGCAGTACGGACAGACGATGTCTGTGGACCTGCTTGCAGTCGTCTCCGGTGGCACGAGTCCGGAATCTGCAGTGCAGGCTGCCAACAACATGGAAGCAGACATTCTGCGAGCGCTGCACGGGTCGCGCACGCTCGGCTCAGCTGCAGTCTATGATCTCGCAGTCTCTACGGAGATTGTCACGGGTTCCGAAGTAGACGGACGGACCCGAGACGCCTACGTAGCGATGACGCTCGATCTGTTTTGGGCGAGGACTTGAATCGATGTCATGGTACGCCAGCACGAGTAGCTACCGGATTCCCGTTGCAGTGAACAATCACAACGGGTCGGCGTCGATCGACGTCACGATCACGATTCCGGCCGACTTCGGACTGTTTTGGTCCGAGGTTTCGAGCAACGGACACGACATCAAATTGACCGACTCCGACGGTTTCACGCCTGTCGTGTGGCAGCGGGAAACGTGGGACTATGCGAACCGAAGCGCAGTCCTGCAGATCAACGACTGGAGCCCGGACAGCGCAGACGCGACTGTGATCGCGTTCCTGTACTTTGGCGAAGCGTCTCCGACCGACACGAGTGGCCCTGCGTTCACTGCGTCGACGCCCAAGACCGGACTCGTGCTCGCAGGCGTTCCTCCCGCTGCAGCGACAATCGTGCAGGCCGAGTCGCTGCCTGTCGATTCCGACGTACCTGTCACGCGCTACTCGTGGCCCCCAGGGCAAAGCGGATTCGTGATCTTCGACGTCACCCGCCATCTCGCGACACAGGCCAAAGCGTTCAACAACGCCAGCGACTTCGAAGAGATCGCAGTGGTCGAAGTCGAGACACGAAATGGCGGAGTCGTGTACGCAGGCGGAAACACGCCGAGCAAAACGCGGGTGAGTCAGTACAACGGACGCACACTGGTGTGGATGTTCCTGACCGGCTCGGTGGCGCAAAACGACTACATTGACGAAATCACGATCACGACTTCACTCGGTCGGACGTTGATCTTTTCAGCACTTCGCAAATCTGAAACCGCAGAGGAGTCGTAAATGGCTACCGTACATTTGGGCAGGAACGCAGCAGTCGGAATCGGCTTCGAGTCCACAGAGGGCACTGCGGTTGCAGCTGCACTGTGGGCGCGTCTGGCGTCGTTGACGCTGAACACCGCGAGCACACGAGCCCGGATCGATGATCTGTCGCTCGGCACTACTTCGTACCTGAAAGCGCGGTATCTGGAGCAGATCGAGATCTCCGGGTCTATGGAAATCCTGTGCTACTACGAAAACGGTGCGCTTGCTTCGTTCCTGCGAGCCTGCATCGGTGGCACGTGGTCCACTAGCGGATCTGGCCCGTACACTCACACACTCGACCCGGGTGCGGAGCCTCCTGCAATCACGCTGCGCACTGCTCGTGACACACTGTCGAGCACTGGTGCACTCCAGCGAGGCGACGTCATTGCAGGCGCACGAGTCACGTCTGCATCGATCGCAGCGTCGACCCCTGGAATCCTGCGCCTGTCGATCAATTTCGTAGCCATGTCCAGCACTCCGGGCAGCGCTCCGACTCCGGTGCTTCCTGCGCATGACGATCCGATCTTGAGTCACGCGGCCAACCGTTGGCAGTGGAATTCGGTGGACTACACACCGCGCAGCATCTCGCTGGATCTGGAAAATGCAGTCGAAGGCCTGCGCGGATTCGGCTCCGCTTCGATCACTGGTGCAGCAGTCACCGGAATCCGAAACGCACGCATGACAGTCACCCGCTACAAGAGCAACGACAATTGGCCAGACGCGCAGACTGCAGGGACCGAGGCAGACGGCGACATCACCTTCACGAGTGGCACGGACCAATTCCGGATCAACGTCTACAACGCGCAGATCCCGGAAGCAGTCACGATTGCGGCGCAGTCGGTCGGACTCGTCGAAGAGTCGGCAATCTTCGAGCCACGAGACGACGGAACCGATCCAGTAGTGCAATTCGTACTCGTCAACAGTGACGCAAACGCGGAAGACTCGTGATCGACCTGCACGAATTGACAGCGCTGCACTGGGTCAAGACTGCAGGACTCGGCCGGATCGACTTCGGCTGCGATCCACTGAGTCCGGCCGACTTCGACAAGTATGCGGCGTCTCTCTTCGGTCTCGTCGCAGGCGTCGGATCGAGTGCAGCTGCAGAATCCCGGGACGCTACGGTCGGAGACTTGGAGCAGATGCAGATCATCTGCTGTCTCACAGTCAAGCAGGCACGCCAGACGAAGCAGGAACCGCAGGACATTCGACTGGTTTTAAACAAGTCCGACGAAGATCCAGACGCCGGCCGGCTGTGGGTGGGACGTCTGCCGATTGAGGACGTCTCGCATATCGCTGGCGCAGCAATGACGAAGTACGTACAGGCGGCGCAGCGTGCGGCACGATTTCGCAGAGGACCCGAGACTGCTGCACATGCTGGACGAGACAGCGAGACGCTACGGACGGACGCCTGCGACGTTTCTGGCGAAGAGTGACGACGATCCGATCGTCGCTTCGTGGTTCGATCTGATACTCTCGCGACTGTGTGCAGAGGCTGCAGTCGAGACGCAGCGCCAGTGGCTTCGTCGGAATGGCGAGTCTGTGCTGTGGTCCATGCCCGTCCCCGGGTCTTGAGGTGAAATCGTGGCAGACGGCGTCGTAGAGTACATTCTAAGACTCACAGACAAGACCAAAGCAGGCACACGGTCCGCGATCCAGGGCTCCGAACAATTGGAGCGCCAGACGGAGCGCACCGCCAAGGCAATCGACGATCTTGGCGACGAGAGTGCGCAGACCGGTCGACAATTGGACCGGATGGGAAAGGAGAGCACGGACGCAGGCAAGAAGGTTGCAGGACTCGGCAAAGGACTGTCCGGCGCACTGTCGTCTGTGTCTGGCATGACTGCAGGAGTGGGCGGACTCGTCGCAGCGCTTGGAGTCGGTGCACTGATCGGAACGCTTGGCGCTGCGACTCGTGCAGTCTTCGACTTCGGACAGCAGGTTGCAGATCTGCGAAATGACATCGTCGACACTGCCACCCGGTCCGGCATTGCTGCAACGACGCTGCAGGGGATTCGGTTCGCAGCTGAGGGAGCAGGAGTCGGCTTCGAAGAATTGATCACGGACTTGGACAATTTCGGGCGCATGATGCGAGACGCTGCGTCCGGTACTGGCGCACAGGCGGACGCCTTCGCAGCGCTCGGTGTCAAAGTCACGGACGCAGAGGGAAATCTGCGAGACGTCGATTCCGTGTTCCGCGAGACGCTGTCTGCACTCGTGTCGCTCGAAGGCGGAGCGCAGCGATCAGCGCTCGCCCTGGATCTCTTTGGCGGCGCAGGCGGTCGCCTGATCCAGTCGCTTGGCGGTGCGGAATTGGAAGATTTCGTGCAGCTGGCGCAAGACTTCGGAGTAGACGTCGGACCGGAAGCAGCAAAGTCTGCGAGCGATTGGCAGCGAGCCAGCGCAGAATTGGCACTCGTGCTGGACGGCGTAAAGGCTTCACTCTTCGACGCGGTTGGCGGTGCAGATGCGTTGTTCGCTGCAGCGGACTTCGTGATCTTCGCCTTCGAAGGAATCAAGGGCGCAGCGTCTGCTGCTTCTGATTCGCTGTCGCAGTCGTTCCGAGACGTTTTCGCACCACTGGAAACGCTCGCAGACGCACTCCGGGATCTGCTCGAAGGCCTGCAGGCACTCGGCCGCGGAGACTTCTCCGCAAGTCTGTCCAGTCTGTCCGACGCTGCAGCGGGACTCGGCCGCGCACTGACCGAGACGCCAGAAGCGCTGTCCACTGCGTCTCGCGGAGTGGCGTTCGGCATAGGCGAGGCGATTGCAGCCGGTGCACAAGGCGCGATCAGCGGAGTGACCGGAGCAGGTGCGGACCGTGTCATTGCGCTGCGTCTGGCGCGAGCACGAATCCGCGCAGGCGGTCCTGCAGGCACAGGCACAGGCATCGGCGGACCGGACGGAGACGGAGACGGCGACGGAGCAGCGACTGCAGAAGCGCAGGCCAGTCGCGAAGACTTGATCCGGGCAGCGAGCGCTGCAGCCGGTGGACCGGTCGCGGTCGGAGCGTCTGCATTCGAATTCGGAGAAGTGCTGCGCGAAGGCGCACGATCTGCAGCTGAGCAGATGCAGGCGACCGCAGCAGAAGCAGAAGCGACTCGCCTGCAGCGACTGGAGGGACTGCAGACCGGCATCGGTGCAGCCGGTCAGATCTTCCAGGGCGACATTGGTGGCGGAGTGTCGTCGATCGCAGGCGCTGCAGGAATGGCAGGACTCGGCGTAGCCGGCGCAGCAGTCTCCGGGCTCCAATTTATTGGCGAGCAAGGCGCAGAAGGAATCCGCGACACACTGGAAGGCGTAAAGGATGCACTCCTCGCAGGACTCGAAGCGCTGCCCGAATTGATCGGCAACGTGCTGCCACAATTCGCAGTGTCTCTCGTGTCGACCTTGATTCCTGCACTCGTCGAAGCAGCGCCCGCACTCTTCGAAGCGCTGCTTACAGAGCTACCGGTAGCCATTGCGCAGGCGCTCGGAGAAGTCCTGCGCGAAGGCGTCACAGACGAAAGCAAGATCGGCCGCAACATCGGCGCCGTTGTCGGTGGCGTGATCGGGTTTGCAGTCGGTGGTCCAGTGGGCGCAGTAGTGGGCGCAGGCGCAGGCGGTTTCGCAGGACAGCAAGCGCAAGAAGGAGTGGAGCGCGAAATCGAAGCGCGTGGCAGGCGCTCCGCTCGCACTGCGTCCGACGGTCAAGCGAGCAGCGCCCGGGCAGCGGACCGGCTTGCACTGCAGTCCACTCGCAGGCGTCGGACTCCGACGACAGTGCAAACGAATCCCTTTGACCAATTGGCGCAGCAATTCGACAATCAATTCGGAACGTACGGACGCGCCAGCGCTGCAACGATTGGGGCTACCTGATGTCGGAGACTCAAATCTTCTGGTACCCCATGGGAACCGGAAACGTCGAAACGATCACGATTCCGCGGTTCATCACGAATCTCGAAGACGACGATCCGGAAGTCAGTGCAGCCACTTCGGAGACGATTGCGGGTGGCATGACGCGCCAGCTGTATGGCGACTGGCGACGAATCGTCCTGCTTCGACAGCACTTGCGGCCGAACGTCGCAGACGAAGCGGAAGCAATCCGCGGACTCCGCTCGCTGCAGTCGCACCTGCTCGCAGGCTACTCCGTCGGAGTCTCGGTCGGCACCAATGCCACTTGGGGTGGGTTCACAGTGGCAGGCGCTCCGCGGGGCACGAACCTGATCGGAGTGCTCGCCAATACCTATTTGCCCTGGGATTCCACCGGTACCGTGTCCGTCGGAGACGAGATTGTGCTGCAGTCGAAGTCGCCCATGGGGGCGAGAGAAACCCACCGAGTCACGAACGTGATTCCGGGCACCAGTGGAGGCAAGATCCTGACGCTGAGTCGTGGCACGTACTACAATCACACTGGCTCGATCTTCGTGCGTCGTCGGACGTTTTATCCGCACATGAAGCTCCCAGATGACCAATTGGACCGACCGATTGTCACTTCGTCGTCTGCAGGAAGGACGTTCGATCTGCGTCTCGAATTGCGCGAAGACATACAGGAAGCGTGGGAAGTGGGCGAGTCCGGCCAAGTGTTGACCGGTGCAGACGGGCAGCAACGACTC
>BCSF01000229.1_pt1 | contig 25199 bp, 39 predicted proteins | sample 1016431 | NCBI WGS metagenome assembly BCSF01 (sample SAMD00045685;SAMD00045686;SAMD00045687;SAMD00045688;SAMD00045689;SAMD00045690;SAMD00045691;SAMD00045692;SAMD00045684;SAMD00045690;SAMD00045691;SAMD00045692;SAMD00045684;SAMD00045685;SAMD00045686;SAMD00045687;SAMD00045688;SAMD00045689, study... | reverse complement strand
TTGGTCAGATAGTTTTCCGCCTGCTTTTCTTAATTGCTCAAAAAATTCAGGCGGTGCAACTAGCCATCTATTTTCTTCTGGCACATCATTTTTATCCAGGTTCTTGTTAAGTGTTGATACTAAATTAGCTAAAGTATCTACAGCTGCGTCACCATCAATTGGTGAACTATCAGTTCCTGCACCCGTACCATCTGTAGCATTGTCGTATATAAACTTCAATACATTGTAGTCGTAGTTTTTCTTTAATGAATATGCACCTGAAGAGGTTGCAAGTGCTTCAAAGTTTACATGAGATTGTCTTTCTTCAATATCATCAACTTTAAAAGCAAAGTATGAACCTTGATCAACTGTCATAGTTATTTGGTCATCAGCTAATATTTGTGTATCAACTGTTTGACCTCTAGCATAATCTCTGACTGTGATCGTAGGCTCTTTGATAATCTTTACTGTGTCACCAAAGTTTTCAATTTCTCCAGCGTAATCAGTGTTAGTAATATCCTCTACCACTGATGCTCTTCTGAAGAACTTTTGAACTTTCTGACTAAAGATTTGTGGAGTAAAATTACCTTGTGAAAGGTTATTATATCCAGTAGCATTTGTAAAAGCCATAATGCTTCTCCTTATTGTTTAGTTAGATTGTTTAACGTTGTTCAATCCTACCTTCTAAACGAGCAAGGTCAATCTCTTTTTCTAATTTTTCAAACTGATGAGGTTTCAATCTAGAAATCTCAGTAGCTGTCCAAATTTTTTTCTTTGGGGATTCAGAATCTGTAGCTTTTCTAGTTTTAGAAATTGCTTTAGCAGCTTCTTTTTTAACATCCTTCTCTTCTTTCTTAGTTAAACTACTTAAACCACGATCCATTTTATATAGATCAATAGCCCTTGCAGCTAACTTAGCGTTAGATGTATTCTCATACAACCAACCTTGAATAGTAGGATCTTGTTCTCCAGCCCATTGATGAAAATCATCTTGTGAACGAATGTCATTAAAGTCTGGATGAAATTTTAAAAGTTCTACTTCAGCTTTTTCTTTTGCAATTTGTTCTTGTTGTACTTGTAAATTTTTAAATTTATTTTCCAACTCTGCAGATTGAGTAGTAGCTTTATCTATTGCTATAGTTTCTACCATAGAATAAACATCAGGGTACTCTTTTCTCCACGCCTCTAATTCTTCTTTTGATTTAGGGGGTGTAAATTGCTTTGTACTAGATTCTAATTGTCCACGCAAAGAAGACATTTCTTCCTTGTGTTTATTAAGTGTAGAATCATAGTGCTTTTTTAAATCGTCATAACGTTTCTTAAAAGCACGATCTTCAGCGTTTGCAGGGCGTTCAGCGATAGGAGTAGCCTTTTGATCTGTTTGATCTGCAGTCTCTTCAGATGCATTGGTGTCCTTCTGTTCGGTTGCTGCTTCTGCTTTTTCTCTTTGTTCCCTATGAAACTTTGTTAATTCACCTTTAGCAAATGCCTCAGTTTCAGGATCACTTTCTCCATGATCTTTACTATAAGGATTTACATTGGGCATCTTAATTTTAGTTTCTTCAGAAACTTTCTTTTCTTCTTCCATTATTTTTACCTATTGGTTGAGTGCCTTATGGATAAGGGTAGCTCTAAACTGTTTTACTAGTTTGTGGGCTAGTCATTATACCTTGACTAGGTGGCACGTTGTTAGTTTGTTCATTTGTTTTCATTAAATTTTTAAAATTATCTAATGATCCAAATCTATCAACAACAATACTTGTAGGTATGCTAACTGTGTTTTCGCTTATGCCAAACTCAGGAAACATATCTTGTCCAAATATTCTGTTGAATACATTTTTAAGTGATGGTGTTAAATGAATATTTAATATTCTTTTATCTACATCTCTCAAATTCTTTAAATCTATTTGTGGTATTCTTTCATCTGGTAGATTTTCTTGTACCACTTTTGGTTCAGGTTTTTTAACAGCTGGTATCTTTGCAGGCTTTATAGGTGCAGGTTTTCTATTCATTATACCTGTAGTAGTAAATGCTGTTTGGTCTGTTATTGGTTGTCCTTTATAATCTACTGCCATTATTCTCCTCCACCTGGATCAAATGGATCACTATAAGAAGTATCATCACCTGCTGTTCTTTCTCCTCCAGAATAACTATCTCCAGTATCTCTATCGTATGCTCTTTCTATAGCTCTAGCATCTCTATTAGCTTGTCTTTGCTGTGCACCTGTTACATCACCAATATTAGTTGTTCTTTCTTTTAACTCTTCACTGGCTGTAGTTTTATATTGTTGTTCAGCTTTTTGTTTATTTTCTCTATCTCTTAATTCTATTAATTTTCTTTTTCTCTCTCTCATTGCATCAGGATCTCTGTATATACCTTTTTCTAAATTTTTATTAATCATATCAATTCTTTTTTGTGCAGCATTAGCTAAACCATAACTAGGATTAAATGGATTACCATATACTAAATTATAATTTGACATACCAGGTATACTTTCAACTAATGCAGCTTGTTCTGGATCTGCATAAAATTGTTTAATAGCTTTTATCTCTTCACTTTCTTGTGGTAAAATAGCACTTAACGCTTTTACTGCAGCACTTGCAGCATTACCATAAGGCACTAATGCTTTTAATACTGTCTCTACAACTTTTTGACTAGGAGTTTTTTCTTTTTTTCTAGCCTCTATAGCTTCTGGTGTATAGCCTTCTAAATTTTGTTTTTGTATAAATGATAAATTAGGATCTGCATCTGCACCTTTTTCCATTTCCATTATGTAATCCATAATAGCACTTTGATTATTATCAGGTTGGCTTTCTTCTGCATCAGTTACAGGATCACCACTAGCTGGACTTTCAAATCTAGATTTATATTCACTCACCACTGGTGAAGTAGATACAACTTGTCTAGTTCCAGTAACAGTATTTTCTACTAATACTGGATCTCCATTTGCATCATATGATAAACTAAATTGTACTGCCACTAGTCACCCTCTTTACTGCGTTGGTTCGCTGTTGGAAGATTGATCAATTGGCGAAGCAAAACCAGCTTCCCCTGGCATCGGAATATTGCCGACTCCGATGTTGCCACCTCCATTTCCTGTTGGATCTGTGATTGAAGCCCCAGCAGGTACTTTTCCGTTTGTGCCCATAGGGCTCGGTTCTCCAGCAGGGGTTGTATTATTTTGATTTCCATTTGCCATTCCCATTATTTGTGCATAGATAGCGGCTTTCTCTGGATCATTAATTAATTGATCAGGATCGATATCTAATGATTTTGCTATTTCTTTTAAACATGTATGCCATCTAACAAAAGGTGCTAGAGCAGGATTAGCTGCTGTTTGCATAAATGTCATTAATCTTTGTGATCTAACTTCTTTCTGCATCAATGAAGATGTACCTCTTGCTTTTATTTCAAGATCACCTTTAATGATTGGAATGTCTGCATTGAATTGCATATTCCAGTGAAATAAGCTCTCACCTAGGGGCTTTAATAAGTAATCATCTATATTCTTAATTACAGTTTTAATACTTAATGCTGCAGCACCCATCAACATTGACATACCTGCGGCAGTTCTAGTTGTAGATTGTATACCTGTAGCACCATGTGAGTATGATGGAATACCAGTTGCTTCATCAGCTAACTGTCTAAATCTATCAAACATCATCATATTTTCCTGTGTACTATTAGGAAACTTAATTGCATTTATAGATGTTCCTGGTTGACCACTTTGTCTTCTAAATATTTTACCAGGAAATATTTTCATATCTTGTCCAGGTACTAGTTGTGTTTCATCAACATCAAATACTAAGTTACCTGCTAATGCTAGATTATCAATAGCCATTCTTGCATGACCATTCATAATCTGTTGTGAGTCTTCCATATTCTCTGGTACACCTACGCCAAAGAATTGATAAGGATTTAATTCATATGGACAAACCATAAATGGTAATCTATTTGGCTCAAATGGATTCTCTACCATTCTTAAAATTTTACCACCGCATATCCATGCGTTAACATTAATTACATCTTTATCACTTTCAATTCCACACTCTTCTGCCATTTCTCTTGAAACAACACCCCAGTACTCTAATACTTCATATCTATTTTTATAAATAGTTTCTACAGTTTCTCTATTGTATAAAGAAGATTCATATCCTCTAACTTGATAGTTAGGGCCTTCTTCTAAACACATATCAATAGCTGTCTCATCAAAGTAAGGCATTTTTCTTAAATCAGAAAACTGTTGTTTATTTAGTGAGTGTCTTTGAATTACATAATCACAATCGTTTATACTTGTAGCATTTGGGTCTGGATAAAAATCCCAACACGATACTGCTTCTACTTTAGGTACTGTCTTAATTTTTTTAACATGTATGTTAGTTAAATTACCTTCTTCATCTTCAGCTGTATCAAATGCATGGTATGTATGATCAAAACTAAATGGGCCTTTTAATATACCTGTACCTAATAAACATTGTTCAAAGAACACATGTCTTAATACAGTTATCGCACTAGACTCTTCTAGTTGATCGTGCATTAGTTTTTCTAAATTCTTAGCTGCCATTTCAGCAGGTTGTATTTGAGGTTCACCTGCATTAGCTGGCCCCTCTTCAAAACCTACACTTTCATATTCTTGTGCTAAATTTTTCATTAGCATATCAGCTGTAGCACCAGGTGGTATCTCTCTACCATCACCTTTAAATCCATATGGATCTTGAGGTTGTTGAGGTGCTTGAGGTTGTTTAGGTTTTAGATGTGCATATTCTGCCATCTCTTCTGGTACTTGTGTAGGATTAATTCCTAATGGAAATTTACCACTAGAAAATAGTACCTCAATAATTTGACCAAATGCAGCAAGAACTTTAGTCTTTGTTACTTTAACAAAAACTCTAGACTTCTCATTTGATCTAAAAACCATTTCTGGGCCATATAACCCTCTATAGTTTCTATAAGCCTGTAACCATCTTTTCTCATCATATAATCTAGAGTTCTCTGATTGATAGAACTTTTCTCTTATATGACCTACAATAGGTTTAGACTCACTAACTTCCTCAGCTGGTTTATGTTCTTCTTCGTGCATCTAAATTAGTAATCTCTTTCTTCAGCCATTCTAAAGATCGCTGGGTCTACTTTTGATTTTGACTTACCTTTAGCATCATTACCATCACCACTTGTAGCTCCTTGTTTTACTTTAGAATTAGGATCTATTGCCATTGGCTCTTTAGGAGCTTTTGCTGTATCAGGTGCAAGCTCTCCATGCATATATCTTTTCATCATAGTTGTTGTCCTCCAATTAATATAGTTTATTATTTTTATTTAAATTTAATAAATCAGTTTGTCCGTAATTTTTATTCTTACCAAAATTAATATTATTAACTTTAAATTCTTGTATAGTGTATTTTTGCTGAGATGCTTTTTCTAATTCTGTATTTTTTTTAGTATTAGCACCTGCATAAACTTCAGGTATAGTATTTCTATTTGAACCTAATCCGTTATTCATTAGTAATCCTTTTCGTCTGCCATTGTAAATAGGTTAGGTTGAACATGCTTAGAACCTGGCTCAGAAGGTAATACTTGATCTTCTAAGTAATTTTTAGATTCATATTTTCTAGGAGCATGTTTTTCAAAATCAATATTAGTGTGCTCTCTGTTGGGGTTCTTCCCATCAGGTGCATCACTTAACTGACCTTGTTTAACTTTAGCCTTTGGGTCAAATGTGTTCATATTGTTCTCCTGTTATATTTTTAATTTCTTAATCTTAATTATATTTTTAGTAGGTATCACTGTGTGACCCCCACCTTGTTTAATCGTTCCATTATCTTCAAATATAAAATCAGCCATAATAACAGTTGTGTTACTATTCTGTTCTACTAGCCAGCCAAAGCTACAGCATGTAGCTGTCTTAGCTTTTTTTATATCTGGTATGTCAGACCATTCACATGATCCAACAATATCTTCCCAATAAGCTACTACTAGATCATAAGGAAAATTTTTTTTATTTATCTCTGGAACTTTTCTACTTAGTGGCACTTATAACTTTTCCTTTATTAAGTCCATGTTTTATAGTGTATCCCTGTGTACCATTTGCACCGATGTCTACTTCTTTCTTTAAAGTTTTAGAAAGATCAATCTGTTTAATCTTTCTGTTAGTAGCATTTATATACTGCAGTACTTGTCGTGTAATTCTATTCATATCAATATCCAAATTTATTATCTGCTACTTCAAATGTATTTTGTAAAGAAGCACCAAATCTATCTGCAAACTTAGGATGTGTAGGTCTACTCATACATCCATATCTTAATGCGTCATATGCGTGATCTTCTGCATGTGTATCTACATCTTCAGGATTTTTATCATCAACTGGTAATGTTCCTAAAGTTCTAATTAAGTTTCTACAATTAGCAAATATTCTTATACCTGGTTCGTCATCAACTACTTTAAATCTTTTGTGTATTTCTAACTTACCATTAATTCTACTCTTAGGTGATCTATCAGACGGCCTCCAGCGGCATCCCTGCTGTATCATTGTCTCTGCAATGCTTGGGCCCACATCACCTCTCTTTGCCCATGTACTAGCGTCTAAGACCCCGTAATGGATATATTCTCCCTGCTCTAGGTTTATAACTTGTCTTGCGAAATGATCGGCTGTAACTTTCTTAGTATATAGTTCTCTATAAATCCATATATTGTTATTGTAATCAATAGCGAACCATAGAACACAAGCAGGAGAAGAATAACCCCAGTCAGCAGCACGAAACTTATACCATCCTGAAGGTATCTCAAAAGGTTCCACAACATGGAGTCTTTTGTCAAATTCTGGAAAAGCTGAGTTTTCATATGCATCCCAATCTCCTTCTAAAAACTGTTTACGTTGTGATTCAGGTAAAGATGCAAGCATGATATAATAATCATCCGTCTGCATCAGATAAGGATTATCTTGTAACTTAGCTGGTATGAACCTTCTAGTTATATACTTCTTACCATTAGGCGTATCGACCCCTACATCGAAAGCTGTATTTGGTTCTGCAGGATCTACGAACATTTCTCGTACCCATTGTGAACCAACGTTACCAGGATTACCTGTTGCCCTCAAGTATACAGGTATATCTTTATCTACTGATCTTAAAGAAGATCTGAGAAAATTATATATATCTGGCGAAGGATATTGTGGAAGTTCGTCTATTCCTATCCATGTGTAAGATTGACCTTGGTATCTGAGTACGTCTGTCATGTTCTCTGCGTAACCAAACTCTATCTTTGCCCCTGATGGGAATCGCCACTCTTTTTCTTGTTCTCTCCATTTTGCATTAGGAAATGCCTTTGAGTATAATAGCTGAGACTTTTGAATTAAGTCTCTCAACTCAGGCATAGTCCTCCTCACTAGGAGTGCCCTGTGATTAGCATAAGAGCAATAACGAAGCGGATCAACTAGCATCGCATATGATTTACCACCGCCTCTTGCTCCACCATAAAATACTTCTCTTTCGGAAGCTGCAAGAAATTGTGTCTGTGGGCCACTGTTAGGCTTAAAGATTACATCTTGCTGGTTGATATGCTCTTGTACATTCTTAGGAGCACTCTCGATTATATCCTCAGTAAGTAGTTGTGTCTCTTTTCCTGTTAATGCTTTATCAATAGTTAACAGTTTCTTTTTGACATTTTCTGCCTCACGTTTGGCAGAACGTAGAGATTGCTCTCTCTTTGCAACTTTCTTACGAGTGCGAGCTAGTATCTGTGTTACTGACTTCTTGGCTTTCTGTCGAATTACTTTCTTGGGTTTCGGTGGTGCTATTTCGTTCAAGTCTTTTTTTGAGTCCGACATGTGATATGTATCTTCCTGTTTTTCTATGTAGCCAAGATGCTGTTTCTCTTAATGAACAAGTCTTTGAATATTCCTTTGCTTGATTAAGAGCATCTAATTCTTCTTTGATTGGTTCTAAATACTGCGGATCTTCCGATTGTTTAAAACCAAACGGGATTGTCTTAGCCCTCTTTTTTATCTTTATTGGTATCATCTTTAGGTGGTAATATAAATATTCCATGCAATGCTTTCATATTTATATCTAGTTGATCTTTCTTTGTTATACCTACTCTGTCTAATAGTGAGTTCGCTGCTGCTAGACGAATACTTGCTTGTGGTGTAGTGCCGTCTTCGTCTAGTAAGGCTGTTAACCTAGTAGCAGCTTTCGCAGAGTGCGTTGATAAGTGAGTTTCCGCCAACTCTGTAATTTCTTTTTTAAGATTACGAACAACCTTTGGGTAACTATGATCAGAATAACCAGCTATTCTAGCTGCTTCTCTGGGGTTCCCTTGTGCTTCTGTGAACAGGACATCTAGAAACTTCTCTTGCATATCTGTTAAGTTTCTTTTTTGAGTCTTTGTTATAGAAGAATCCATTGTTTGCATTTATAATCTCCATTAATTCTTTAAAAGGTATTTGTTTAACCGATGAATACATCTTCACCATCTGCTTCTGCCACCATTTCTGTAGGTGGTGTTACTTTTTTTAGCGGTAATTCTGGCATTACAGGTTCAGCATCTAAGTTTATGTCACTTTTAGGTTCCATATCTGGTCTTATATTCAATACTGGTGGCTGTTTCTCCATATTATCCTGCATTTTATCTAGGAAATTCTCAGCATCCATAGGTTCTTCCCTTTTAAAATCACCTACAGGTGCAAATGCTGGTCTATTAGACTCATTTGCTACTGGCATATCAAAGCCTTGCTTTGCCATCTCATAGAAATTAGTAGATTCTACACGTTTAGGTGCAGCTTTCTCTTTGACAGGAAATACTCCTGCCCCTGTTTTTAAATAAGATGGTATGTTTGCTTCGAATTTCATAGTTTAATTCATTATTCGTGATGACCCTTGTTTGCCTACTGGCGTTTATGCGTGTATGTGTGTCCGTTGAATAATGTATAAGTTCTATTATAAGGCTGTATACCAATTTTGTCAAGTTTTATTTTTAAATAATTACACCTGCGACATATCGATCATAGACAAAATTGAACATAGGGTGTATAATGTTTATAGGAACCCCCAGGGGAGCCTTTACACCTATCCTAAGCATAAATATACAAATGGTATATAGGGTATTCCTAGGAATATTGTCGGAATATTGTACCCTATAATATAGCCCCCAGTCTGGTTAACATGGACTTTGGGGATTTTCTGGCTTCCGTATATATAGTATATAGGTATACCCCCCTGGCACACGCATGGGGTATGACTATGGATTTTTTTTAGAGAATTATGAGGCCACTTGTGGCCACCTTATTAGCCTAGATAGGCTCGAGGGAATTCCAGGGCGTAGCCCTAGGAATTTCCGAGTAAATTTTTTAGGGAAATTTAGATTAACACCTGGAAACACCCTAGGTAATACGAAATTTTGTACCTAGGGTGTTCCCTTGTTAACTTAGAGAGAGATTAAAAGAAATACTAAGTAACTCCAAATAGCTACATTAAATATTCCAAGTAATATTGTTGTGATATTTATAAACTTAATCATGATATCCTTTTTGGTTTGGGGTGCGTCATGTTGCCTGGCGTGATTGCTCAAGAACCAGGAACCTTTGAGGGCTCTGTAAATCTTACAAAGCCCACAATAGCATTTGGGATGATAATTATATCTGGCTAACATATTTCCAGAAATCACCTGTTGAAGTGTCAAAAGTAGTTTTGTTAACTTGTGGTTTAAATTCTACTTTTGCCTTTGTTTTAGTGCTGAAGTATTGCTCAAAGTTTTCACTCTGCAAAGCATCAACAATATATAGATGTAAATCTAATAACGCTTTTTGAGTTATTGGGTTTTTATTCTTAGCGAATAAATCTACAATTTTCTCAGCTGTCATTGTCATTGCATCAACTTCATTCTTAAGCCTTTGATCAGCATTTCCGCCTTTGCCCTGCTCGGCCTCAGCTACAACTGTCAAATTATGAGTAGTACCAAAAACACCTTTTTCTAAATCATTCATTTTTTGAACTGCTTTAAATGTTTCTGACTCTACTGCATTTTTAACATTTTCTGAAGCAATCTTTTTTGGTAAAAAGTATTGTTTAACAAACTCAACCAGGCCACGATCACCTCGAAAAGTAGTGAAGAAATCTTTACCTTTTTCACTCTTTAAAAAGAAATTATCAAACAAAGCATTTCTGAAAATGTTTTCTCTTTTAGTTTCTTCTGCATCGTTTTGGGATGCTGAGATCACATTCTTTAAAACCTTCCAATCGATTTTAAATTGTACTGGATCAGTTTCTAAATTTAAATAATTACCTTTTTCATATATTTGGTGATTACAAATTAGAAACATAACAACAGGGCTAACCTGGGTTAATGTTGCAAACTCGTAAGGGTGATCCTTCTGAAAATCATTTAAGTTTTGATCTAATGAAGGGATCATACATTGAGTACTAAACAACCCAAAATCCTTTGCAATTCATGTCTTTCTAGTACCATCAGTATTAAAAAACATATTCATCGGATCAGCATCATTTATTTTTTCACCAAAATATTGATTTATAGGCATTTTGCCTTTTCTATATAAATCAAACATATTCTTAGAAATAAACAACATTTGTCCATTTGCTTTCTTTTCATTTGATGCAACGTCTTGAACCATTGCCCACGTTTTACTGCTTAGGCTTTGAGCCTCTTTAGTTTCTTTTAGTTTCATAAAAGTATCTTTCATTGTTAGGGGTTTATTTATGTTTTGAAAATTATTTCGGTTACCATCTTCCGAGAGCCTCTACCAGATTTCTGTCACATACTGAGGGATCTAACCTAGAATTTTTATGTTATGCGAAATTAAAAAATTCAAAACTGTTTTTAAGTTATTAAAAAAATAGGGCAATGGCAAGTCGGAATTGTGGCCAAAATAAAAATAATTAATTTTATTTGCTATATGCAAAAATGGAATACCTTAAAATCGTCCAGAAGTGTTGATTTTATTAGCTTAATTGAAATGTAGCTCCTGGCCATGACCTGTAAAAAGGATCTTCACTATATGTAAAAACTGCATACCTCACTATATGCAAAAATGGAATACCAGAACAAATCATGAACAAATTTACACGTTAAAATGTTCTCAAAATGTTCTACAACTTACACGAGAAAAAATTTAGGGTCTTATGATTAAGACATAGCTGAAGGGCTTACACGCTTTTTATAGGGGGGGATTCTGATTAAGACATAGCGAATAAATACTTACTCGCTATGCCATTCGATTGTCAACTAACTAAGAGGAAATAATTTAGTTATGTCATATTTGTACCTCACTTGTTTAATATTAACAACGTTTAGGGAGCATTAAACATCATTGAGAATGTCCATAATTGTTTTCTTTTTAAAACAATCTGGATCATTATCAAACGACCATTCATTTGATGCTAGTAAATATCTAACTGTTTTAATACCACTATCATCATTTGAATTATTTGAACTCATTACAGGTTTAAATTCTTTAGGTAAACCTATAAAGAAATCAACTGTATTAGCTTGTGGTTTGTTTGCCATAAGTAATTTCCTTTCTGATTAACTATTTTTATTTATAACATTTACTGTGGGCTATGTCAAATGAGATAGCCATTGTACCATGCAAGCAGATAACTTAGCACGAACATTATAGCAAAGTAAATTAATATTAAGTAAAAGTCTTTCATAGTTTTTTTACACAAGGGCTGTAGCGTTGGAGAACATATACACTTTGCCAAGTGAATACATTTTACCGAACCAACGCCAAGGTTTCAGACAATTACTGCGTAATATATTTGACAGTAATCTAACAGTAGGAATTGTTTGTTGCAACTACCTACTCCCTGCATAGATAGTTCAGCTTTACTAATTTAACCTATACTATGCGTGTACATTTATATTTATATATTATTTAATATATAAAGTCAAATCATTTGACAATAATATATTGATATGATATTTCTATATTAATCACAGAAAGGAAAGTTCTTATGTATTTAATATATACTTTAGTAATGGGCATACCTTTCTTTATGTTAGTTGTTATGCCTATATTTAAGATGCTTGTCGGTATTATAACTTAGAGAATAAAAGGCTGTGTCATTAATTTGACATGGCCTTTTTTATTTGGTACAACTAAATATAATTAATTAATTATCAACAAAGGAAAACATATGAAGAAAAAAGATATTGTTGCTAAGGCACTTGCTACAGTCAATAAACTTGTTCAAGCTGATGGCATCCCTCACGATATCTGTGATGACTTTAGAGTTTGTATTGCTATGATACAGAATATAAACAGAATTGAGTTCATCACTGTTACACGAGAGTTTAGCATAGATAAAAAGGATATGGATAAAGTTCCTGAAAGTGCTACACTATCTGGAGTACACCCTAAAGAAAATATCTATAAAAAACCAGATGCCTAATATGATTACAGTTGTATTGGGAGTTGCAACCATTGGTTTTGTAGTGCTATTAGGTATAGTTCTTTGGCATATATTTGAAGACTTATGAAAAGGAAACTAAAGTTAGTCGCAATATATATTGATGGGTATAAGAATAAAACTTCTTATATCTATTCAGATGATCGTGGTAATTTATACACTAAGTCAAAACCTATTTGACATTAACTAGATAATCTAGTATAACTAAGGGGCAATCAGCGAGAGTTGGTTGCCCTTTTTTGTTTTTACAATCAAGGGGGAGTACACCACCCTACATCTCGGTCTAGACTAAGTAGGATGAGCACGCAAGATACTACATGGGTTTCTTAATTGGATTAATGGTGTACTTCCGAAAATTAATCAATCAACATAGGAATAAAATGATACCTCTTAAAATACAAATGGGTACATTCTCAGATTATCTACATTCTATTTTGACATCAACCAAAGCGAGTAAGTTTCGTGCAGGTTTTATCAAGAAGGATGGTAGCTATCGAGAAGGTACTTTTGATCTCAAAGATCGTAAGACATGGAAACAAACAGATGGTACTATGTATAAGCGTAAAGGTAAGAAGAGAACTACTGACGCTGACGAGTACATACTTGCCCATGATCTAGCTAAGAAACAACCTAGAAATATATCTGTTGCTAGACTTCAATGGTTTAGCGTGGGTAAAAAAGTATATGAACTAGGTCGTGTAGAACTAGATAATGATATAACTATTATAAGTTTTGAGCCAGTTAAGTTTAATCAACTTGACTCTCTCATGGAACATTATAGAGTTATGAATACAGAAAAACAATCAAACATAGGAGAACAACATGACAAAGCTAGTCAATAGACTGCAAGAAGAAGATAGCACAGTCTTTAATATGTGCAAGACTGAAGTTAGTTTAGACGAGGTAAAACATATCGGTGCTGACTTTAGTAAAATGATTAAGCCAGTGTATGCTGTAGTAGATAAAACAAATAATCGTGCTATACATTTACATGGTGCTAACTATCAGCTGATACCTTATGATTATATACTGTATCAATTGTCAGATGCTTTAGATGATTATGGTATAGATATATCTAATACAGATATACAATTTACTGTACACCAAGATCTAAATTATATGAAACTTAGAATATTATTTGGTGATAACAGTTCATACAAACCTTACAGTATGTCTAAGAATGATAATGATAAACTTAGATTTGGTATAGAACTTATATCAAGTTATGATGCGTCATTAGTATTTACACTAAGAGCAATGTTTGTAAGATTAATATGTGCAAATGGTATGACTTCTTATGAAGATGTTAACTCATCTATCAAGCGTCACACTAGAAAGTTTGATGTAGATACTTCATTTGAAAAACTTAGACATTTAAATAAAACATTTCTTAATATGTCTAATACATTTGAAGTATATAATCATACTGATCTTACATCTGCAGAAGTAGATATACTATTTAAAAAGTTTGCAGGTAAGAACGAGAGTAAATATAATTTACTTTTAAAAGTATTAGAGACACCTAAAGATAAGTCTACTCTGTATGATGTCTACAATGCCTTAACTAATTACTCTTCACACAACAAGAGAGCAGTTAGAGAGGGTAAGATTAAACTTACTGGTGGTCATGAAGACTACAGATTAGATAACTGTAAAAGAGATAGTATAAAAAGTTCTGAAGATAGAGACTTTGAAGTTAATAACTTTGTAAAAAGTAATGACTTTGTATTCTACTATCACAGAGGTCTTTCAAATTACTCTAAACAAATATCCCAATAGTGTTTGGTTTATTTATACTCAATGTGGTTGCCCTTCTTGTAGGGGCAATCATAGTATTTAAATTAATTAATATAGCCGAAAGAAAAAACAATGATAAAGAAAACTATTAAAATCCCTAGGGTATATACTAACCCCCCCTGCATTGACAGGTTATCATATCATACTTTTAATCAAAAATCACTAAGACAAATTGACACACGCCCTAAGAAATGTTATATGTGTGACTCAAATCCAGTAATTATAATCAACAAAAAATATTATTGTGCAGAGCACGGGCTAGAGGAGGCATAGACTATGGAAAAATCAATTACAGAAAAAAGAACAAGGACACCAGAAGAAAATATATGGGTAGCTATTATCCAACAGTGTATGGAAGATGCGTTTGGTTTAAGTACATCTACCAACATTACACCTGGAGAAATGAAAGTAGCACAAGATTGGTTTGATAGTAAAAGATGTGCAGAAGTTTGTGAGATGGCAGATACTACTCGTGATCATGTACAAAAATTATTCCAAGATTTGAAATACCGATATAATTCTGGTAAGATAAATAAAGATAAATTAAGAATAGGAATTAGAAACTTGGAGAAAATGCTATGAATATATTTCATTTACACAAAGACCCAAAGATATGTGCTGAGTATCATTGTGATAAGCATGTAGTAAAAATGATATTAGAAACTGGACAGATGTTATCTACTGCGTATCGTAGAAACTTTGGAGACAACGAAGACTTATACAAAACTGCTTATCCTAAACATCCTATGACTATATGGGTTGGAGATACTGGTGGTAATTTTAAATGGACTATGCAATTATTTGATGAGTTAATATATCAATATGAATTAAGATATAGTAAGACACATAAGACATCAAGAATATTAAACTTATTAAATAATAATTATACTGAATGGAAAGAATGGAAAGGTTTATTTACTGATCCACCATTGTGTATGCCCGATGGTTGCAAGAGAGATTGTTATATATTCTCTTACAGAAAATATTATATAGAATACAAAAAACCTTTTGCAAGGTACACTGAGGTTGCAACGCCAGACTTTATGTGTTAAAGTATAATTTATGATTGAATTATTTTTAGATTCACCAATGGAATTACAAGTGTTAATTCTTGGTGTATTAATTTTAATAGGAAAGGAGATGTTTAAATGACATCAAGACTAAAAAAAATAGAAGAGAAGATAGGTACACTATCTAATACTACTAAGATGCCTTCGTATTCTTGGGGTATACCTACAGAGTATTGCCAGACAGGTATGAAGTTAGCAAAGATACCTGGCACTATCTGTTATAAATGTTATGCAGACAAGGGCTTTTATAAAATGCCTGTTGTTAATGCTATGTATCAGAAGAGATATGATGCTATTGATATGCCAGAGTGGGTAGATTATATGTCAGAGTTAATCACACAGAAGTATAAAAAGCTAACAAAATCAAGGCTTTACCACAGATGGTTTGACTCTGGAGATATACAATCTTACTCACATCTAATGAAGATCTTTGAGGTGTGTGAACTTACACCGCATATCAAACATTGGGTAGCCACTAGAGAATATTCTATTGTAGATAAAGTAGATGAGAAAGATGTACCAAAGAATTTATGTTTGCGTGTATCAGCTACCAAAGTAGATAGTCCTCCACCTAAGTTTTGGAAGTGGACATCTGGTGTACACAAAGATAAAAGACACAAAGGTAGAGAGTGTCCTGCATACAAGCAAGATGGACAGTGTAAAGATTGTCGTGCTTGTTGGAGTCGTTCAGTTAAACAAGTAAGTTATAAGGAGCATTAATGAAAGAAGATAAAATAATAATAAAGATGTCTGCCCAGTTTCTAACTAAAACATTACCTATGGATTTTCAAAAATGGGAGGATGATAAATTATACAGTTGGGTTGAACAAAATTCTTGGCAACCTTACGAAAATTGGTCTGGTAAAGAGTTATTAAATCAAATTATAGCTTGTGCGAGGGTTATATGAAACATAAATGTACAGGTTGGGCAATAGTCGCAACAATGGAAAGACCAGATGGTACTTGGTATACAGATACCATTACAGATATAGATGATGACACAGCTTCATCTGTTGATACTTTTTTAACTGAATACTGTGAAGAAAAGGATAAGAATAATGATACTTGATGATCAATATATAACAAAGGATATGTTTATAAAAGATAGTTACAGAGGTAATAACTATGCTAACAACAATGCAGTAATGTTTGATTTACAAAATGGAAAACAGAATGTACTTTGTCTCTGTGCAAACAGACACATAGCAGAAGCTATAGCCGAAGCATTAAACTTATTAGATAATCTAGAAGCAGATGGTGCTGAGTTATACCAAAATAAAAAGTATGACAATGCAAAGATTACATTAGAAGACAATGGATCCAATTAAGTTAGCACATAAGATATCTTCTATCCTTGAGAAAGAATCAGATGGTAAAGTATTTGAACACAAGACATACGCAGATGGTATGGGTTGTCAATTTACTTTTTATTTAAAAGATAAGTCATTTGTGGTTGACTTATGGGATGAAGATGTGGTAGAGTTATTTAACAAGGAGTAAAAATATGAAAGAGTATACGTTCACAAGACAAGGTGGAGATACAAAAGTTATCGAAGCTATGAGTTTAAAGAAGGCCATAAAAAAATATGATGGTAAGCCAGATGATCATGGTGATCATGTGGATATAACTTGGACTAGTAAAAAAGATAATGATAGTTACAAGGTAATAAAATTACCACATCAATTTAGAAAAGAAAGAAAGGGTAGACTATGAGTTACGCAGACGAGATAAAAAAAATTTTAGAAAATCATTATGAGTGGTGTAAGAAAGAAGGTAGAGACACATCATGGTATAAAAAAGATAAGGAGGAAAAGAATGATAAAGAGAATACACGTTAATCAACACAAGATAAGACATAATCTTAAACATGGAAGCGATGATCCTGTCATCACTGTAAAGACATCCAAGTCTAATGAATATGGACATGAGGTTCTTATTCATGGAATGGCCAAAGTTATTTATAGTCCAGACAAACCATTATCTTGTGGTGCAAAAGTTTGGATAGAGACAGAGTCCGAAGTGGAGGTAAAGAATGTTTGTATGGAAACATCCAAAATATTATAAAGAAATTCGTAAAAAAAATTTGACAAATAAAACCATTTCTGATAAGGAAGATGATGATGAGAAAATACAAAATAAGAATAGCAGGTCTAGGAATAGAGGCAACAGCAATAATACCATTCAACGCAGAACCAACGATATCTGATATAGAAAATAGAACAGCTGAGTATTTAAATCATAATCTTATGAAGTTAGAGAAGAATGAATTTTATACTAGTGATAGATACTTCTTAACATATGAGGAGTTACCTATTGAACTATAAGCAACAGCTAGAAGTTATTAAAGGTTTGTCTATAGATAAAGACACACAAGCAAGAATAGATTGTCCATTCTGTAATGGTAGGAATACTCTATCCATAGATACTAGCGACAACAAAATCTCTTGGTACTGTTTTCATGCGTCTTGCAGTGCCAAGGGAAGACAGCAAGGACAAAAAGATATTCACTATGTACAAAAAGTTTTTTATGGTAACAAAGATCTTCACATTGAAGATAAAGATTTTGTAATGCCAGATAGTTTTCAATCTATATATTCAAATGAAAAAGCTATGCATTGGCTATCTAACAATAATTGTTGGGAGTCTTGGTCATGGGGTAGAGCAGATTTTAAATATGATGTTAAACAAGATAGAGTTGTATTCTTAATTAAAAATAATATTACTCATAAGATTGTTGGTGCAGTAGGTAGAGCACTAAATAAAAAAGATTTTCCTAAGTGGTATATGTATGGGAACAAAGATGTTCCATTTAAATGTGGAGTTTGTGATGATGCAGTTATTGTAGAAGATTGTCCTTCTGCATGTGCTGTATCTAATATACTTACAGGTATATCAATCATGGGTACTAGTATAAAAGATTCACACTTAGATCACATAAGACCTTACAAAAATTTATATGTATGTTTAGACAGAGACGCAACAGTTAAGTCTTATACAATTGCAAAAGAATTAAGATCATCTGGATTTGATAATGTAATCGTTAAACCATTAGAGGATGACTTAAAATACTATAACACAGAACAAATAAGGAGGATGTTTTATGGATCAAAAAATGATGCAAGAGATACTTGACAATTGGAATAGTTGGAAGTATGACATTCAAGATATGAATAAATCTGAATGGACTCAAAGAGATCAAAGTATACTAGATAAGATAACAGCCATATTAGAAGAACAATTAGCATGGCAGAAAGCGAAAGACAGAAGATGATAGAAAAACAAATGATTAGGCTTATGCTTAATAAAAAATTTTATACAAAGTATAAAGGTGCGATATCATCTACAATATTTTCTGGAGATATAAGTTCTTTGTATGATACAATACAAAAGGCTCATTCTAAATATGAAGAAGATATAAAGGTTGATGAGTTATATTCTTTACATACTGCTATATTTAATCCTGCACTTACTCGTGCAGCTAAAGAAAAATTTAGTGAGTTAGTAGAAGATATAAAAGAAGTAGTTGAACCTAGCCAAGAGATAGCTAAAGATATTATGCGTATCTTATCTGATAGAGATCTTGCACAAAGAATAGCAATAGAAGCTACAGAGATCTTTAATGGTAAGGAGGGAAACTTTAACGAGATATCTACAATGATAGATAAACATAAGACAAATACTAGTGAGGATAAAAATCCTGCAGTAACTAATGATGTATCTGAAGTTATAGACTTGTTAGATGTTACTACTAAATGGAAGTTTAATATTCCTGTGTTAAAAGAAAACGTAGGGGGTATTGGTGGAGGTAATCTTATGATTGCATTTGCTAGACCAGAGACAGGTAAGACAGCTTTCTGGGTAAGTTTATGTACAGCACCAGCAGGTTTCTGTTCTCAAGGTGCAAAGGTGCATGCATTTATAAATGAAGAACCTGCAATAAGAACACAAATAAGAGCAATATCTGCATACACTGGTATGACTAGAGATGAGATATTATTTGATAGGGTACAGGCACAGAAAATATGGAGTGAGATAAAAGATAACATCTCAATGTTTGACACAGTTGATTGGTCTATGGATGATATAGATGCACACTGTGAGAAACATAAACCAGATATAGTTGTGATAGATCAGCTAGATAAAGTTAATGTATCTGGTACATATGCAAGAACAGATGAGAAGTTAAGACAGATCTATACAAGTGTAAGGGAGATAGCTAAACGTAGAGATTGTGCAGTGATTGCAATATCTCAAGCGTCTGCTGATGCACACAATAGAAACAGTATTTCATTTGATCAAATGGAAAACTCTAAGACAGGTAAAGCAGCCGAAGCTGATTTAATTATTGGTATAGGTAGAAATGCTAACACTGACTTAGAAAATAATATAAGAACATTATGTATAAGTAAAAATAAAATTAATGGTTATCATGGTGAACCTGTGTGTACCATTAGGAGAGGTATAAGTAGGTACGAGGTATGATAACAACAGTAGACGTAGAAACATCTTGGCAAAGAAATGAGAATGGTGGGTATGACCCATCACCATTTCACAAAGATAATATATTAGTTAGTGTAGGATTAAATTCTTATTTTGGCGATGAGTATTATTTTACAAACCATAGTGAAAGAGTAGATAGTGGTTGTGCAATTAAGATACAGGAAACTTTAGACAAGACAACTTTACTTGTAGGACATAATATTAAATTTGATTTAATGTGGTTATTAGAGTCTGGATTTAAATACAGTGGTAGAGTATACGATACTATGTTGGGGGAGTATATACTTAATAAAGGTATAAGAAAAAGTTTAACTTTAGAGATGTGTTGTCGTAGAAGAAAGATAGGATCTAAAGATAGTAGTGTAAAAGAATGGATGGATAGAGGTGTATCATTTGAAAACATACCTGTAGATATTGTAGAAGAGTATGGTAAGATAGATGTACAGATCACTAGAAGACTATTTGATTCTCAAATGGCAGACTTTAAATTAGAAAAGAATAAAGACTTGCTGATGACAGCTAAGATGATGAATGAATTTTTAGTTGTGTTAAGTGATATGGAACGTAATGGAATTAACATTAACATAGAAGATTTAAATAATGTTGAACGAGAGTTTAGAGCAGAGTTTGCATATCTAAAACAAAAGATAGACAAGATAGTGTACAAACAAATGGGAGATACTAAAATAAATCTCTCTAGTCCAGAGCAATTATCTTGGCTAATCTATTCTTTAAAACCAAAAGACAAAAAGGAATGGTCTAAGATATTTAACATAGGCATAGATAAAAGTACTGGTAAGAGTAAGAAGCGACCACAGTATTCTAGATTACAGTTTAGAAACTTAGTTGCAGATAATACAGTTCCTATATTTAGAACTGTTGCTAGTCAGTGCTTACCTTGTAATGGTAAAGGTGTTATTAAAAGAATTAAAAAAGATGGTAGCCCTTTTAAAAATTATAGTAAGTGTTCTGATTGTGATGGCGATGGCTATGTGTACACAGAGATGGCTAAGTATGCAGGGTTTAGACAAAGACCTAAATCAGTTTATGATATAGCTGAGTCTGGATTTAGAACTGATAAGATAACTTTAAATAAAATTGCTGCAGAAGCTGAAGGTGAGTTCAAAGAATTTATAGACTCTATTGTTAGACACAATGCAGTTGACACTTATCTAAATACTTTTGTAGAAGGACTAAAAAATTTTACAAATGAAAAAGGTTTTCTACATCCTAAGTTTATGCAGGCAGTAACAGCTACAGGTAGATTATCTAGTAGAGATCCTAACTTTCAAAACCAACCTAGAGGTAAAACATTTCCTATTCGTAAAGTTGTTACATCTAGATTTGAAGGTGGTAAGATACTAGAGATAGACTTTGCACAGTTAGAATTTAGAACTGCAGTTTATCTTGCACAAGACAAGCAAGGTATGGAAGATATAAGAAATAAAATAGATGTACATAAATATACAGCTGACATCATTGGAGTATCTAGGCAAGATGCAAAGGCTCATACATTTAAACCTTTGTATGGTGGTGTAACTGGTACAGAAGATGAGAAAAGATATTATACTAAATTCTTAGAAAAGTATAAAGATATAAAGTCTTGGCATGATAAATTGCAAAGTGAAGCAATAAGATATAAAAGAATTAAACTACCAACTGGTAGAGAATATTCTTTTCCATATGCACAAAGAACTCCTTGGGGTGGATCTACATATGGAACGCAGATAAAAAATTATCCTGTGCAAGGTTTTGCTACAGCTGACATTGTACCTTTAGCTTGTATAAATATATACAAACTAATGAAAGATAAAGGAGTAAAAAGTTTACTTGTAAACACAGTTCATGATTCTATTGTGGCTGATGTTTATCCTGGTGAAGAAGATGTGATGAGTGATATATTTAACCAGGGCACAGCAGATGTAATACCTGCATTAAAACAGTATTACAAAATTGATTTTAATGTTCCACTTGACACTGAACTTAAAATAGGTAATAATTGGTTAGATATGAAGGAGGTAAATTAATCATGGATGACGATGTATTAGAGACTATGGATGAATATTCTGATGAGGAATACTCAGCTTACCTAGAGTACAAAGAGTTAAAAGATAGATGTATGATAGAGCCAACTACATTGTATATAAGTAATCAACACGAGTTCTTTAAAGAGTGGGAATACTTTGCACAAGCTGATGGTTTAGATATAAAAATAATAGAAGGAGATACTCGTATATGTTAAGAAATGTATGGCTATATCTATGCTGTGGTGTGACAACTTGCATCACACTTTTTATGGTATATTTAATTTTAAGTTCATTTTTTTATTGATTATTAATTTAAAATATGGTATACAACTTTTTAAAATAAGGAGGACAAATGTCTGATAATAACTTAGTAAATATAAATAACATGTCCGATGAGCAAATTATGCAAGCCATAGGGCAAGATGATGGATCTAGTTTAGGAACTAATATACCTAGACTATCTATCAATAGAACACCAGAGGATGACGATGGTAATCAATTACCAGTTGGTCACTTCACTACTTACGATGGCAGCGTAGGTCAAAATGTGTATGGTAAACCTGTAACATTTAGACCATTCATTAGTGCAATGCAATACATGCACTATGATGCTGAGAAAGGTGAGTACATAAATAGATCTATTATATTCAAAAGCTGGAAAGAAGAAGCTGTGGATATACTTGGTGGAACTAAATGTGGTAAGATAGCATTTAAAGATAGATCTTCTCTAACTCCAGAACAGTTAGAGCAACAAAGAACTATAAGATGTTATAAACTTGTATATGGTTTATTATCTTTTGGTAATGGTAAAACATCACAAGGCCATGCACATAAGGTAGAAAACTTACCTGCTCTATACAGAGTAACTGGTACAGCTTTTTCACCTGTAAGTTCTGCACTCGATCAGCTAAAGAAAAGAAGAAAGCTAATGTTTAATTGCACTTTCTCCTTAGATACTAAGAGACAGAAAAAAGGCGGTAACGTTTACTATGTTCCAGAGATAGGAGTAAACGCAGATGAGAACTTAAAGTTATCTGATAAAGATATGGAAACATTAAAAGTTTTTCAAGAAGCTATTGATGTTGAAAATGCTCAAGTTATTGAGGCTTATAACAAAGCTAAAAATAAATCTGTTAGTAGCACTGATACTGTAGATGCTAAAATTGTAGAGGAGATAAGTGAAGATTCTCCAGAAGAAATACTAGCATCATAATGAATACTATACTTTTAAAAGTTCAGCAGTATCTTGATAATGTTTCAAAGAACCCTGTTAAGTTAGACAAACAACTGGTGCAGGAATTTGGTGAGGCGTGTAAAAACGCCTTGCTAAAACAGTTTGAAGATGCTAGAAGGGATAAGTTTGAACCTAGAATGTCAAACATTGGTAGACCATTATGTCAATTACAGATGGAGTCTAAGGGTGTGAAGGGTGAAGGCCAACCTTATAGTAATAAAATGAGAAATACATTTGGAGATTTAATAGAAGCATTATCTATATTTGTAATGAAGTCTGCAAATATAAAATTAAAAAATGAACAGAAGAAAGTTAAGTATAAATTTGATGGGGGAGAGATTGAAGGTAGACAAGATGTTGAAATTGATGGAAAGATTTGGGATATTAAAAGTGCATCACCATATTCGTTTGATAAAAAATTTGGAGAAGCAGGAGGATTTAGTGAAGTTGCTAGGGATGATTCCTTTGGTTATGTGTCACAAGGATTTTTATATAGCGAAAGCCAAAAGAAAAACTTTGGAGGTTGGATAGTAGTCAATAAATCTACAGGTGAGTGGGCAGTATGTGAAACTCCTGCCTCTGCAGAGGAGCATAAAGAGAAAGCATTGAATACAGCTAAGGATAATTATAAAGCAATAAAAGAAGGTAAACCTTTTAAAAGATGTTTTAGTGATGTAGCTGAAACTTTTAGAACTAAGCCTACTGGTAATAGAGTTTTGGGTTTTGTGTGTTCATATTGCCCATACAAACTTCCTTGTTGGGGAAGAGATAAATTGCAGTTGTTACCGCAACAGCAATCTAAAGGTAAGAATCCTAAATGGGTTTGGTATACTTCTGTTACAAACCCTAGGGAGGAAACTAAAGAGTTTAGTGGTGGATAGTTTGAGGGGTCTATTCATCACTAACTCTAAGTGTATACAATTTATGCATTTATATTTTGTAGTATTCAAAGATAAAAAGAAAGAAGATTATAAATTGTTTAGCAATAATTTATTTGATGAAGAAAATAAAGCAGAACATTTTGGTAAGTCTAGTATGAAAAGAGGATTTGAGCATAAAGTATTAGAATACAATAATGAAAATTATGATATGTATTGGCGTGAAAGGTAAAGACAAATTAAATTTTATAAACTCTGTCAAAGTTATAGTTACACCTTGGCAAAAGGGTTTTACTTGTGGTATAATTATGGATAGTAAATCTGTAATGACTACTGAAGAATATGAATTATGTTCCACAATAGCACGAGGCATGATAAAGATGGCAACTACAGATCCCCATTCAACTTTTTTATGGGGTCTTCGTGGATTTGCTGATGATAAAAACAAGAAAGGTAAAGATCTTAGTATTAGTTCTGTAGCAGAGTTTGATGATGAATCTAATGTTATTGATTTTTTAGAGTTCTTAAAACAAAAAAGAGATAAGGAGTTAAACTAATGGCAACACATTTAGTTATGGGTGATCCTCATTGCACACCTAAAGCAAGCAATGATAGGTTTTTGTGGGCAGGTAAACTTGCAGCAGATTTAAAACCTAACACCATAGTATGCATGGGTGACTTTGCAAGTATGGATTCACTATCAAGTTATGATAAAGGTAAAAAACAATTTGAAGGTAGAAGATATAAGAAGGATATAGATCATGCCCATGATGCATTAGAAAAATTTAATAAAGGTCTTAATGGAAGACGACTAAGAAAGATCATGCTTCTTGGTAATCACGAAGATAGGATAGATAGAACAGTAGATGACATACCAGAACTTGAAGGTACAATTAGTACAAACGATTTTAAATTTGAAAAATTTGGCTGGGAAGTTTATCCATACCAAAAGCCTGTCAATGTTGATGGTATATATTATTGCCACAATTATCCTACTGGTGTCATGGGTAAGCCTATTAGCGGTGACAATGTTGCTCGTTCTCTTCTCTTAAAAAATAAAGTATCTTCTACTGTAGGGCATATACATACGTTTGATTATGCTATGTGTGCATTACCTTCTGGTAGAAAATTAATGGGATTATCTGCAGGATGTTACTTGCATCATAAGGAAAACTATGCTAAAGCTACACAGCAAATGTGGTGGAGTGGACTTGTAGTTAAACGTAACGTATCTAAAGGAGAATATGATTTAGAAATGATAGAGTATAATACAATTAGGAGAAAGTATGGTAA
>BCSF01000228.1_pt1 | contig 25230 bp, 51 predicted proteins | sample 1016431 | NCBI WGS metagenome assembly BCSF01 (sample SAMD00045685;SAMD00045686;SAMD00045687;SAMD00045688;SAMD00045689;SAMD00045690;SAMD00045691;SAMD00045692;SAMD00045684;SAMD00045690;SAMD00045691;SAMD00045692;SAMD00045684;SAMD00045685;SAMD00045686;SAMD00045687;SAMD00045688;SAMD00045689, study... | reverse complement strand
ATTAACCACTATATCGTCAGCAGCAACACCATCTGCCGTGAAGTTGGCTGATGAATCTATTAATAGTTGGGTAGTTGTTCCTGTTGCAGTTCCTGTTGAAACGTATGATGAATCCGCAGTTAATCTACTCTCAGCCTCTGTAGCATTGTACTCATAATTCAGCGAGTCGTAGAATGTCAAATCGCCAAGCTCGTCATCGCCAAGAATATCCTTTAGCTTTACAGTATCGCCAAAGAAAACTATTCTATAAGACTCTGGTGAATTATTCATCATATTCACACCTTCAAGCCTGACCTTACCTGTTTTGAATGGTATGTTGTTTATCTCTATCTTTGCATCAACTCTTCTCCTCGCATCGAACCCATCAACAATATCTGCGTTGTAATAATGTTTAAACAACTTGTTATTTGTTTTAGACGCAGGCACAGAGAATGACTGACTAAATTCGGTGAAGACTTTTGCAATATCTCTTACATCTTGTATCTTGTCTGTAATAGATATGTTCTCGTCTTTGAATAAGTCGAGTCTTTGGAAGTTCCCATCGACATCCTTAACATATATCTGTACGGTTCTTTGCATTATCGAATATTATTTATCTTGTCAAACGCCATATCGAATTCAACAGTATAGTTCGCCAATCTATCATTTAGGCTTGTCTTGTATGTAATAGATTTAGTTCTTGGCATAATAGGCAATACAAGTTCTTCATCAGTTAGCTTGGTCATCCAAACTTGCTCTGATAACATCAACTCCTCCATAACAGCATTGTGGTCGTCATTTAGATAACCTGTGTTCATAGTAATCCTATCGTTTGCGTTTACTTGGAAGGATTGCTTTTGGTGTTGATATGTTTTGTACGACAAAGTACCCTCATTAAATATAGAGCGCTTATAGCTTTCTCCACGAACATCTGTGGTTTCTGTGGACTTAAGTCTGAACCAAAGGTCTTGTAGTGCGCCATATTTGTTTACAAAGGTTACTTTAATTGGCGTGTATCTTGAGCAGTCAGCAGTTTTTATCTTTATTATATCTGTCTTAGTATCCTCTGTTGAAGTGTTACTTGTGCCTGTAAATACAGTACCTGTGTCATAGTTTACCCATACCTCATCTACAAGCCCCACATCAATAGTACTTAAGAAGTTTTGTAGGCATACGCTATTTTCAATCGTACCACCATCCTCAAGCACTCTCTCCTCATAAGTAGATGCGTTTATTGGTGTGTCAGATTCATTTTGACCCGCAACACTTATGTACTCTATTTGACCATTTGTATTATTAACGTCAACTCCTGTTGATGGAATGGTTTGAGTTCTCTTAAGCACCCCCTGATAATAGAACGCCACAGAATTAGTATCTCCTGTATAAACAGGAATACTTACGTTTGAGTCATCGAGTCTGAATATAGTTTTGTTAGACATTAGTGCGCCTACTGTTCCTAATGAGCTATCCGCAGACTGCACACCATCTTCAAAGTATGTATATCCATCAAGTGCAATATAATCAACTTCTGTTGGGTTCTCCGTTCCTCCTGTCGTTGTGATTGTAAAGTCTGGTCTTACCCAAACCGCATGAGAGGTGTAGTCGCCATCGAATTCAATATCCAAGTAATCTCTTATAAGCTCACTAATCTCAAACACAACATAGTTGTTAGAACCAAGAGGTGTCTTGTCCACAGTATATCTCAATTCACTTGATGTAGGCGGAGTAAGTTTTGCGCCTGTATAAACATACAGTTCCATTCGGACTGTTGTTATGGTATTTGCGCTCGGCTCTACCTTTATATAAAATGGACTTCTTACGTTTATTCTTGTCGCCATATTATTTTGTTTCTAAAGTGTATGTATTTCCCTTTTTGACATATCCTGCGTTTATGAGTATTTCATGCATTAAACCTGCCGCATCCTCGCTTACAGGAATTCCTATATTCTTAACCAATTCGCTATACCTATTCTCATATAGTGGCTTTAAGAAGTTCATCGCTTCGATACCTTTTCTACCAAGAGATGTTTGAATCAACTTAGCTAAGTTTTTAGGTGTCGCACCACCCATAGACTCAAGAGTTGCGCTTGGTGTTATTTTTACTGGCTTTCTATTTATCCACTCAACAAGGTCATCTAAATTAGCTCTAACACTTGTAGAGCCTTCATCTAATTTATGTATGTAGTCGTTTCCTAAAAGCTCAAACTCAAACTCGGTATCAGAACCTCTTTCAACCACCTTCAGGCTATTGACTAAGTTTTCGGTTGCGTTTAACTTAAAATCTCCATAGCTTCTTGTTACAGGTGTATTTAGTATAAAGTTTTTATAATACAGTTTCGCATTATCCATGAAGGATTTTAGATAGGCTTTTGTATTTTTTAGTTTAATATCCATTATCTACAAGCATCTCCTGTATCGTTAATCAAACTCATATCATCATTGGCGACTTGAAGCGTTACGTTCATACTCCAACCAGTAAGTAGATTCTCGAATCTATCTTCAAACAAACTCGCATCTATGTCAGATACGATTTGGTATTTATCTCTAAACAACTCACCTCTGCGCAATGAAGCCTGTAATCCATTGATTACTGTCAGTTGGGTATTCAGCACATCGTGTTTGTTGTCGAGTCCTCTGTATGGAATACTTGTTGTAGCGAGTTTATCATCTTTCGTCTCATCTACTAAATCCATACAAATCACCTGCAAGTTAAACTCCATTACATAATCTGTGAACGACACGCTTTGGATATTAACGTGCGCCAATGGGAATATAGTTTGCTTAGATAAGTCCACTTGGAATATATCGCCAAAGGTAACTGTATTGACAGATGGGCTACCATTCAAGTATGTGTATAGTTTATCTACTAAGTCGTAATACTCTCTCATAGGTTTTTATTGTGTGCGTTCTTTATTAGTTGTGCTTCCAATTCGTTCTTCTCTTTTTCAAATGTTAGGTAGTTGAGGCATTGGAATAATTCGGTTTGCGTAACGGCATCGAATCTAAGGACATCCCCTTGAGCAAGTCCATATATTGATTGATACCATCCCCACTTTGAGCCAAAGTTTGCTTGAGCAGATAAGTCTGTTCTTCCGTCAGACTGCTTTGTATAAAGTTCGGGATAGCTTTCAATAACTCCATCCCTAAATCGTAAAAAAAAACCATTGAACTCATTACCACATCAAGTGGCATCTCTCTCATTAGTTCAGACACCTCATCACTTGGTTCGTATGGCGCAATAGTATATCTTTCCTTGCTTCTAAAGTTTACTGGGCGATAAAGCACAGCCATCGCTTTGTGCATTGTTTCCCAATCGGAAATGTTATCCTCAGCGTCTATATATTCGCCAAGAGAAATACGCTCAAGATTCGGTATGAATCCCATATCGACATCAAGTAGTTTAAAGTGCCGAATAAGCTCAGGCTTTTCCTCAAACGCTTTGGCGAGGATTTGCAATACCTTCTCTACTTCGCTTACTGGAATACGCATTACATCCTTTAGTTCTATGTTACAGAATATCTCAATAAGTTTCATATTGAGAAAGTCAGTTGCGCCCTCATCATCTTTGTTCTGCTCAACAAGTTTCATATACCTCTGGTACTGCCCAAGCGTAATGTCGCCAAGAGTAGTAGGTACTGATAATTCTAATTGTGCTTTCTTACCCATATTAAATTAACATTAAATTCATTTACTGTTTGCCCACCTGCCTTAGTGGCGGTATATATTATAATAGTTATACTATGTATCACTAAGTGTATCATGTTACACTATGTGTATTACGTTACACTATGTGTACCATAAATATATAAAATACACTAAGTGTATCATACACTAAGTGTATTATGTTACACTAAGTGTATCATACACCCTTATTGTTCTTATCGTAGTAGTGGCGATATATTTCCCATATTTTAGTCGCCCATTCTTCTTTAGAATACGTCTGAGGCGAAATAAGTGTTTCTAAGCCACTTTCTACGACTATCTGGTATCTACCCCCACTCGGCACAGGATATGCTCTTATATCGTTTCTAATGCACCAAGAGAAGGCTTTTAGGGATTGCTCGTGATTGTTCAAATCTTCAGTTGCTATTTTCTTTCTTTTCGCCATAAGACAAAGATACAAAATACCTATTGAATTTACAAGGGTATTGAATTCACATTGGCAGATGGGAATTGAGGTATGAGTAGAGTCTGGGTATATAATAGTAATAACACCCTATCTCGGCAGAGTACCCCCTAAATATACGCATATTATCCAAAGTATGTTTTTTGTATGGCTTATTTTAATGCGTTTTAAGAGCCTATTGAGTTGCTTGTGGTATATAGGTATTAAATTTAAGAAATAATGCGTTAGAATAGAGAAAAAGCACCTTATTTAACCAATTACACCCCAAATAAAAACCCTTAATAAATTAAGCTACAACCAGATAACAAAAAAAGCGCCCAAATATAGGTGCATAAAAAAAGCCCCAAAATAGGGGCTAATTCAAAACAAACTTTAATTTAATTATCAATAAAAACAAATATTTTCATCATTTATTTCTTTTGTTACTTCATCGATTTTGCTTTTTATTTCGCCAATCGTTTTATATAATGGATTGATAAAATAATCTGTTCGCCAATCGTATGCACAATAATTATTATTATGTTCGTGCAATCTAATCATAAAACCTTTGTAGTCAAGAGGGTTTTTATTTAGCTTTCTTTGTTCTTTCTTCCACTTTAGAAGATGTTCAAATTGTTGTCTATTCGCCATATCCAAAAACTTTACTTTTATCGTATTTATTGTACACAAGTTCTTCGCCTATAATATATGTGAGCATGTTCACAATTTGTTCGGCGTTGTCGTATTGTCTGCACTCGCCAAAATTGTCATTCTCGTAATCCTGACAAAATCGAATCGCCTCAAATACACCTATATTATGTTCTTTTAACCATTGTTCGGCTTGGTGGTATCCAATAATGTAATAGTCAGTATTAAACAATTCATGATGCAATTCGGACAAATCTTTTGGGCTATCCTCGTTTATATTATCATCAATGTACTCGATGAGTTCTTGTCTTATTGTGTGTGTATTCATGTTACTTATTTAAGTCGGTTAAAATATATTCTTTGCTTTTTATCTTTGCGCGAGTTTCGGTAATACTCTCACCTAAAAATTCATTCCGGTGTTTGCCCGTTGTTTTTGAATATCGCCAAAAACGTGCGTCAAGTTGCGTTTTACCTATGTTCGGCATGAAGGCAATTATACTATTGTAGCTTTGTAAAAATGTACCTTTATTTGTATGTATGTGGAAACAATTGTTTCCTTGTGGTTGTACTGAAATTTCCATGTTTTTATATTTTAAATTGTGTCTATTGTGTCAAAATTAGTTTGCAAAAAGTTTGTGCGGTATTCTTTAAATTGTTGCCAAAAATCGTTCATGTTAATGAAATCGATAACGATATCCGTATGCGACATATCAATAGTAAAAAACAAACTTTGTTTTTGTGTACTGCCTATTGTTAAGGTTTTTGTGTCTATGTCAAAATCTCTAAAATTGTAATAGCGTGGCGTTTCTCGTGGCGTTCCTATTGTCATATACAGGATACATGCTTCGTTCATCTTTTTGTCTAATTGGTCTTTTATTGGTGTTATATAATCCATGTTTTTATGCTTTAAAAATTAAGTGATACAAAATGTATAAGGGTAAAAATGCGCCCATAAAAAGGACGCCAATTTTTGACGCCCTATCGATTATGTTTATTAGTTTTTCCATACTTCAATTATTTCGTTTTGCTTTATTACGAAGTCCGCCCAACCGTTAAAACGTACCGTTGGTAAACCGTTAAACGTACCGTTGATTTTTCTTGTGGCTTTTATGTTCCCGTTTCTTGTGGGGGATTTAAATGTAATGGTATCCCCAATTTTAAATGTATGTTTCATATTTATAGATTTTGGATTATTGATATTGAACATGCTATTACCAAAATGGCTACTATTCCAACAATAGAACATGCAACCAGATCTTCCGTGAATTGTTTTTTACTTTTTTTCATGTTATTATATTTAGATTAAACTTTGTTTTTAGTAAAATGTATGTTTGTCTTCTATCTTTAGCAAACCATTCTCATTTAATACTTGTTTTAATATGTTTGCACTTGCTCCGTTTTCTATTGCTAAATTAAGCAAGTCAACAACCTTATCCGTTGGGTTTTCGTACTTGTCATTTAACTCAATAGAAAGCGTTAATGAAACCTTTGTTTTTTTTATTTCTATTTTATCAGCGTTTAAAAACATAATATATAATTTAGTTGAACTTTGTTTTTTTATAATTTTATACCCTCGTTTAAGATAAAAACAATTCTATCTAAGTTCTTTTTAGGAATGTAGTTCCTTTGTTCCAAGTACCATTCTACCCACTTTGACCCGTCCTTCATTTTAATAGTGTTACAATTGATAAACTCGTTAATCATGTTGTATCCGTGAATGTTTTTTAAAGAATTCATATTATAAATTTTAATGTTTGCACAAACATAGAACAAAAAAATACGCCCAATGTTAAGCTAATGTTAAGAAATCGTTAAGTTATTGTAAAATCGCTTCTAATGGCATTTCTCACAATTTTAATGGTAAGATACCACAGATGGCGCAAAATGGCTTAAAAGCGCCTTAAAATGGCTGTACAGCGTTTTTAATATATGCAAATAAAACGTATTAAGTTTTGGTTAAATATGCAATTTAAAATTTAACATGGTGCAAACATTTGTTTTTGTAGCTTTGCAAAATGGACTATCCACACCAATTTAACTATTTAGAATCATTCTAAATAAGCATTTCGGTGGTGGGGTTGGTTTGGTATGCCCTATTGAATTGAAACCCCTATTAAATTCATAGGGGTATTGAATTGCGAAGCAATCAAGCTATTGAATTCATACCCCTATTAAATTTACACCTATTGAATTTATAGAATTGTTGGCAATCCAAACTCATCTGTTCCAATTTCCAAATCGAAATCAAATCCACAATTCTCACATAAGAAATTATCTTTATGATTATCGTGGAAACATACTACACATGCTTTCTTATATTCTGCTTTACTCATGTTATTAAATTTATATTTCCTTTACAAAAATTCGGTGGCGTTGAATATCCACATTATACTTCTGACAAATTATTTCCAATAATTCTACTTTGTCTTTGGCGTTTAATACTGCATTGGTATTCGCCAAGCTGGGTATGTTTACTTTAAATTTTCTCATTTTATATCCATTAAATAATTATCTGTTTCACATTTTGGGCAGTCAAATATATATTGGTAATTTTCAGTATCTTCAATATATATTGTCATGCAATTATTACATCTTACTTTCATTTTCTATATTTTCAATTTGTACATCATCATATCCTTCTGAAATAAAGTTCCAATAATCTGAAACTGCTTCGTGGTAGTCATGGTGGTAGTTTGCAACTCCACCCACCCAAAGTATGTATTTATAGCTTTCCATTTACTACATTTTTAAGTTCTTCTATTTTATCATCATCATGAATAGTCTTTTGTTTTAAAGCCAGTTCAATTATATTAGGCAACCAATCCACAAGTGTGTAGGGATTTATTGTTACCATGTTGTGTTCATTCGACAAACATACGCCCTCATCATCTGCATGAAGCGTAATTATTTCGTGTATATAAATTGGTTCATTCATGTTATTAATTTTGTACTAATTTATCATTTATTTCTATTATATCATATTCCAATTCGTAAATATACCCATTTACTTCATTCACCTCAATAAGGTAATCACAAAGCATTCCGAGTAAAATTGCCTTATCATCATCATCATTTTTAGAACGCTCAACTAAATCATCAAGTCCATTGTAAAATGAAATGAAACCACTACATGAAGTCAATCTTGGATTGGCGTATTCATAAAACTCTACATAATAAAGGCATTTCATAAGGCTTTCAATATCCTCATCATTTATCTTTGCAATTATTTTGTCTGTTCGGTAATTGTAGCATTTTGGGCTATCAATTCCGACAAACTCCAAATTTAAATTGCAATGTGAATTAAACATGTGTAGCCAATTTACGGCATAGCTTTCAAATGTTTTTTGCCAATCTATATTATCAATATCATAGCAATCATTTTCGTAAATTACTCCGTCATTAAATTGTTCAATTCTACAATCAATGTACTCATCATGGTAGCCATAAAACCCACCAAATTCAATTTGTATTTTCATATTATTGTGTTTTAAATTGTTGGTATTACATCTAATTCTTTCATGTTATTTACGCTGATACTACCACCATCGTTTCCTTCATCATCTGCCATAGGTATTAACCAATACTTATTGTCAAGGCAGATAGCAATAGGGGTTTTATACCACATGGCATCATCAACTTCTTCTTTTGAAAGATATTCTACATGCGTAATTTTCTTTCCAATTAGTGCCTTTCTTACTTTGTCGTTCCAATGTTTTCTAATTGTTTCGGGTTTGTAATCTTTTAATTCACTCATTTTTATATGTTTTAAAATTATGGTACAAACATAGACACAAATTTTTTTTCTAATGTTAAGCCAATGTTAAGAAATTATTACTATATTTGTCATGCATATCACAAGAATTGTAATTTTACAGTTCTACAATAAGATACCCTATTCAATCGAGTAGGGTATTTTTTTTATACCTATTAAATTCACAAATATGAAACAAACAGATACAGGGGGTATTAAATTCACAGGAAACTATTTTGATGAAGCTATTGAACATATTGAAGAAACAAGCGATGGGGGTATTGAATTCACAGATACCCCTATTGAATTCACAAGGAAGCAAACACCTATTTATTCGGGCGTACTTAAGTATTTCCCTGATGCGATAAGAGAGGTCGCCCAATGCTCATTCGTGGGCAACGAGCAACACAATCCGAACACTCCCCTGCATTGGGATAGAAGTAAGTCTGGCGATGAGTTAGATGCACTTACAAGACATCTACTTGAAGCTGGTACAATAGATAGTGATGGTATTCGCCATTCAGCTAAAGTAGCATGGAGAGCTTTAGCTAACCTTCAGAAAGAAATAGAGAACTCTAACGAATAACATACATTCCTTTAGGAACGCTTCTTGTTAGTAGGTATTGAATTGCGTACCTGCTCGAATCAACGCTGTGATTCCAATTATCCTGTGGAATACTACCCTTTAGCTTCCAAGCATAATTATTGAACTCCTTAATTGTATTGATAGATTCTTTATCTACAATAATATCGTAGTCTTGCATTAAGGCGATTCCTGTCAAGATACTACCTTTCTTTTTTATGGTGGGAGTTATATTGAGTCCTTTCATCTTTAACTCACTTATTAGTCGAGGCTCACTATTATCGCACACTATAAGCTGTTTTCCTGCGATTCTACGGCACATCTCAAAGATATTGGAGGTGGACATACCAGCCTTGTAGAAATGCTCTCTAATCCATATTATTTTGCGTGTCTTGTCTATGGCGATTTCTGTAAGTGCTGAGGGGTCTGTTGAGAAACCAAAGTCCAGTCCAAAGATTGTGTCTTGTTCTTCATCGAACTCACCAATGCGCCAATGGGTAAATACAACGCCCTCTGCTCTATCAAGCCAACCACCGAGTATCTGGTGCTTGTACTTATCTGGTCTGCGCTCTCTCATGTCTTCTACTTGGGCAACAAAGGATTCTGATAGGTGTTCTTTGTTGTCAAGGTAAGTCGTATGAATGTAGTTTATGTTTTCGCTATCGCCTAAGTACCCATCGGCAATCCCTCTGTTCTGAAAGAACCTCTGATATATCCAATGCTCTTTTGTAGTAGGGTTTAGAATTAAGATACACCTATTCTGTTTACCAGTCGCCCTAACAGAGTAGTCAATCTTATCGAATGATTCTTCATCTGTAAGTTCTTCTGCCTCATCAAGAACAAAAGTAGTTACACCTTGAATAGACTTGAGCTTTGCTGTTTGGTCGCCACTCGCTGTCTTGATACCGCTAAAGAATATACTACTACCAGTTAGGTTGTTTATGATTTCTGTTTTAGTTACGGTGAAGTGTTCGCCAATACCCATAAGTTCCAGTTTCTCTAAGAACTCAGGTATAATCGACATACTTGCCGAAGTCATTGTGTATCGTGTGAAAAGTATCTTGTGTCCTTGCTCGTAAGTGAGAAGTACAAGGAATGTGTTTACCGCAAACGATTTACCGCTACCTCGCCCACCAGTACAGATATGGTATCTACTTGGCGAATTGAATAGACTATGGTACTTTGGATTTAGATTTACTTTTTTCATTGAATACTACAAAAGGCACATTGTTCTTTACATCGCTCACCCTTAAGGTCATAGTCAATGCAGTCGAAGTCCTCTTTATTCAATCCCTTTGCAAAGGGCGAATATCTATTTTGTATCTTTTTCTTAGCCATTCAATCTTCTCTTTAGTGTTGAAACCCTAAAAGCGCCCTCGTCTGTTGTTATATGTTCACTATCATCGTACTTGTGGCATATCTTCATAGCCTCCTCAACAGTCAATGGTCTTAACCTTTCTTGTTCTTCTTTCATCTGTTTCTTCCATCGCTCGTACGATTTCTGGGATGTGCAAACTCTAAATGTTTCTTTTCCGTTCCAACTCATTTCTCTTGATTTTCTTCAGGTTTATTGTCTTTAACCTCAGCTTCAATATCAATAGTCTGCTCAGGGTTAAGGAAGGACACAACAGGAATGTTAATCTCTTGCTTTACGTTCAAATCCTTTTGCTCTTTCGGTTTGCCATACTTGTACTCCCATAACAGGCGCAAGTGAGGGAATGAATCCTTGCTCATGTGTGCAAGTGCTTCCCACGCTTTCTTCTCACTACCAAAGGCACGTTTCATTGAACCAAGTGCAAAGTTCTTTATTTCTTCTTCCTTCGCTTTTGGCTTACGCCCTTGACCTCTTGATATTCCTTTGACTGCGCCATTGTTTCTGCGCCCATCGGAATACTTGACGTGTTCTTCTTTTACAAATGTTGGTTTGTTTGTCGCCTGAGGTTTAGGTGCTGGTTTCGGTTTTGGTTTAGCCTTCGCTTCTTCTTCTTTGCGTTTCTTCTCAGCTAACCACTTTTGAGTTTTGGCGCTGATAACTCCCTGTTTCTCAAACTTTTGTTCTTCGGACATTGATTCCCTTTATTTAAAGTAACAGATTTATTCCTCTTTGTTTTCCTCTGTTACCTTGTCTATAAGCGCCTGAACCATCATATACAGATTGGCTACTGCCTTTTCAAGTTGAACAATTCTTTGTACTTGTGTGTATTTCTTAGGTTTCATAATCTTTTATTATAAATTCAATGTAGTAAATACCCAAGTCAATCACAATGTACTTTACATTGTTTGGGCAAATGTAGTGAACGCCAAACCCAACTTGACTATGGTATGTTCCAGTTCTAATCTTCATGCGACCACTCTACACACAAGTACCAATTAAACATTACAAATCCTATTTCGTAATATCCTTGTATGGATTTATATAATGTAAAAACAATACTTGGTAAAAGAAAGAACGCTGACTCGCTTCTTATTGCTCTAAATTTCATTTCCTTGTTTTATTGAGTTCATAAATGTTATTAGCTTGTCATACTCTTTTAGCTTCAAATCAGGAAACTCAAAGACCTCAACAAACCATTTATCGTTTTCTAATTCATCATTAGCTGGCGTGATAAGACCAAAGCCATTGACAAGTTCATAGGCGTAGTAATAGTAGGAGTTTTCTCCGCTTTCTTCAGAGGAAACATCTACACGCTCAAATCCAAGTCCAATGAGTTGTTCTTCTGTCATACCCCAGCTACTACGTTTGCTTGTATTATTTCCGCCTGTTGATTACGAGGCTTTATATCTTTTTTGGCGACTTGAATCATTATGTCTAATTTCTTCTTAATGTCGTCAATCTTATGTTTGGGAAGTTGGTTTATCATACTGTTAAACTCCTCAATGCGGATTAGTTTATCCTTATATTTGTCCACCTCTTTCCTCAGCTTTTCTACCTCAGCATAAACAGTATTGACTTCAGTATTGGTGTTATCAACCTCAGTAGTGTCTAATATACATTGTACATAGGCTGACGAAATTAAGTCATATCGCTCTCTGAATTTACTATCTGACTTATATATGTAACTAAAACTTCTCAAGGAGTGCAATACGGTTGCATGATTGCATTTAAACATCTTGGCGATATTAGTATATGTACAGGAATGTACTCTCTTTAGAACCATGTACATCATGGCTCTTGCATCAACAAACTCTCTCTTTCTTGTTTTCTTTAGTGGGTTTACGCCACAATACCTTTTAGTTAATTTGACTAAAAACTTAAAATCAATATTCATCTAATTCTCGTTTAAATTCTGCATAGGCGTTTGCCAGTCCTTGACAACCTTCATAGTTTTCTTCACTCTTGAAGTGTTCAAGCAAATACTTTAGCTGATTCACTTGAAGCACCCCAAGTCGCAAGGACAACAGAATATCATTTTTGTATTCCTCTATTTCGTCTTTATATTTCTCCTCTATACTCACAATGTATCTTTGATTGTATAGTTGTGCAGTTCATTCATTCCGTTCTGAATGTATTTTACATAATTCTCAACCGCCTGTTCAACTAAACTTTCGCCTAAGTTATAAAAACTTTCTGACACATCAAAGATTCCAATGTCATTTGTGTTCTTGTCAATCACAAGGAAGTAAAAGTCCTTGTAATCTATTCCAAACAAATTGCAGTATATGTACACTTGACACATATATTTGAAGTCTTTGGCGTTCCACTTGAATTTATTCAGGTCGGCACAAGTCTTTAAATCAACGATTCTTCCGTTACCAATCGCATCAGCTTTCCCTCTGAATGGCTTATCGAACAAGTTTCCAGCCATAGGTACTTCTTTGTCTAAACCGCCAAGCAAATCCATAGCGTGTTTGTTGTTATGTAGTGCCTCAGCTAAATACATGGCTGAATTATATTCCTTGATTGTAAATGTTTCAGGATTCTGTTCAACCGCTTCTTTAAACGCCTTTGTGTTTCGGCTCTGTACATCAATAAAGTTCAACTCTTGAAACTTCTCAGGTTCTAAGACAGATAGGTGGACAAGTCGCCCAGCGATTAGTGCTGGGCTATTGTCGCTTTGTCTTAAAGATTTAATGTAAGCCTTTGGTGAATCCAAAAGTTTCTTTACAGAACTACTACTAAGGGAATATTGACCCAAATAAGAGTAGTAGAAGTGGTCATCGTACATTTCTTTTATGAGCATATCTTTCTCCCAAAATCGCCCATCTAAAGTCATTATCATGTTACTCATGGCTATCGTGTATTTTTTCTATTATACGTTGAAGAACATCATCTGATATTACTTCATACAAATCCTGTTCGCTACCTTCAACGAACACTCCATCTATCTCTACCGACTCAAGTACATTCGGCTCATCTGCATCGTGGTGATAATAGTCTGCTTCAAACTTTACACCCCAAATATCGACTTGTTTAGTTAATAATCCCATTGCTATATTTCTTTTTCCCACGCCCATTTGCTTGGGTGCATTTCCTTGAACAATGAATTTAACACCTCTCTTGCAGTATCATCGTGATACTTCTTAGAGTAGTAGTCCTTCTCGGCAACTTCAATCCAATCGAAGTCCTCTGCATTTTCTTCTCTGTCCTTAATGAACATTTCACTTGATTTTCCCATTACTTTATGTATTTAGTTATATAATTGATTAGCGCCTCAAGTTTGTTAAGTATGAATCGAAGTGGGGTTTCTACCAAATAGTAAACAGCAAGTAACACCGATTCTATGCAAAAGAATAGTATAAGAACTATTAATGCAATAGCGGCTCTTACTGCGTTAAATGGTTTGGTGATAATTGTCTTTGCTTTCATCTGTATCAATTTGATGATACAAATATAAGACAAATAAATTTAATTCACAAATTGTGGATTACTTTTTTGGATTGAACTGGTCTTTCCATATAGTCTGGCAAACTGCAAACCTTGCATCTCTATCAGGAAATTCCTCGCCCATCTTAGCGTTACCCATGCAACGCTGAATGAAGTCTTTGTTCTTCTCGTATTTCTTTGGTCTTAGTAATGGCATATAAAAGTAACCTAAAACTACATTTTTGTTTTATAGTGCGTACTTATACAACACATCTTTTTTGATGAGGTACGCTTTCTTTTCTTTACTATCGCCCTTACCCACAAACCTACACAATGGCGGTTTTGTTTCTTCTATGCACTTCTTTATTAAATCTACCGTGAACCAAGTCAAGGAATATCCATCCCACCACACCCAGTAATCAGCTTCGGTAGTTGATAGTGCTGAGGGCTTACCATTAAATTCAACCTCTACTACTATATTGCCTGTGTATTTTGACTTCTCATCTGATTTAACTTCAATAGACGTTGATACTTCAGGAACAAATAAATCGTACCCCTTAAAATATCCCTCAACCTTATACGCTTTTGGATATGTTTTACGGAGTATTGATAGAACATGTTGCTCTATTTGTTCGCCTCTGCCTAAATCCCTCTTGAATGTATCAGTCGTACTGCTTTGCATACTCCTTGTATATCTTATATAGTTTTGTGTGAATGTTACTCATAAAGCAAGGTGTACATCTTGTTGTCTTTGCTTTCTGATGTAGAACTCTATTGTATATGGCGACTAACCTTTTTTGCTGGTCGGCTGTAATAGTGCTTGGACTCTCTGTAAAGTACCAATGCAAGTATTCAAATTCTTCTTCTGTAAGGCACTCAGGCTTAACGTAAGGAAACAATTTGTTGAGAAACTCCTTGCGCTCATCACACCCACAATCCTCGCCTAACACCCATTTGGCGACCTTATCCACACCAGTAGCCTTAAACACTTTCTCTACGGTGTCGCCTAAACCTTTACTCTTTTGTTTTTTTGTATTCTTCGTACCCATCTCTTAGGTTTTTTCTTACTTGTTCTTTTGCGTTCTTTAGCGTATTAAATATACTACTAAGCGTAATCTTTGTTTTATCTGATATATCCCTCATCGACATATCAGTTCGGTAATACAATTCAAACATCTTTTTGTCGTACCAATACCATGTATCAATAAGCGACTCCACGCTACCAAACACTTTCTCTAAGTGTTCCTTTCTGCTTTTCTCGCCATAATTAGGAATGTCATGCTCATCAATCATCTCATCAATAATATCATCAACAAGAACAATTCTTTTATCCCCTTTATGTGTGTTTGAGTAAAACAGATTCCTCAGCGTTACATAAACATAGAACGTATTAACTTCCGTTTCATTGTACATTAGTTTATCAGGGTCTTTGACATAATCAAATATCCGTATAAACATTTCTTGTACAATTTCCCTTGCGTTGTCATCGCTAATGTTAAACGACTTCGCCATGTGAATCCAGTCGTCATACTTCTCAGCGAGTTTCTCTAATAACTCATTCTTGGTCATAATCTATAAGTTGCAAAATTTGTTCCAATGAATTGCATACTGCATAGTTCCCACCCCACTTTGAGGCGAACTCTAATTCATCAGGTGTTAATTTCTGCTGACTCTTAGATTTATTCCCATCTTTAATTTCAATTAAGTAATTCTGATTCATATACCCGATTACTATATCGGGCGCACCCTTTCCTAACTGGTGCGTATGAAGTACAGATATACCTCGTTTTCTTAGTTGTTGTACTATTTCCTTTTGGTTGGCATCTACCCTCGCTTTTTTTCGCATCTTAAAACATCTATTTCACTAAATGGACTGAACCCATTAAAGTAATAACGTTGTTCCTTGATGTTAAAGTCTATGCCTGTAATCTCTTGCGGAATACCCACAAGTTTTTGTTTCTTTATCTTTTGTGAACCAAATATAACACTTGTATCTGAATAATCCAAAGCCCTGTTTGGTCGCCATACAAACATCACATTGTCTGCCTTGTCTGCAAATGTTCCACCACCTTTGATTTTGTTTACATCAGGCTTGTAATATCTGCCATCTTCTGTTTTCATTGGTGTTACTTGGTGTGCTACTAAATTGATACTAATATCGTAATCTATGGCGAACCTTTTTAACTCACTCATAAATCTACTGATATACAAATCTTCTCTTTCGCCTCTAAGCATCTTATGTTGAACCGTGTTGTATGGGTCAATGATTAGAGAACGAATACCCTTCTGGCGAACAAGAAACTTTGCTCTTTCAAAGATATTATCCAAGCTAAAGAACTTTTGTGGGTATATCAAGAAAAAGTGCTTCTTGACAAACTCAATACCTTCCTTGTACTCAGCTTCGGTCATTTGATGATTGTAGTATGGGTCGGCACTCTTGCCAATGTACATTTCAATAATGTCATTGAAGAAATCACGCATCGGCATATTCTCAGGCGAAAACACTCCAAACTTCCACCCTTCGTGAAACGCTTTGACTGCCGCCAGTTGGTTAAGAAACAAACTCTTTCCCTCGTTCTGATACCCTGTCCATATATTGACCTCTTGTGGTCGCCATGTCCAAGCATTATCTACCTCAGGAATGTATGTAGTTGTACCTCTTTCTTGACCATTCTTAAAACCATCAAGCATAGACTCCATTACATCATTTACCTCAAATACACCCTCTAATTTAGGGTCGTAAGCCATTTTAAGGCGATTTCTGAGGCTTTCTACGCCCTCTTGGAGTAATACCTCATTAGCGTCTTTAAACGGTCTTAAATCGACTAATTTGCATTTATCAGCGCCAAAACGTCTTAATAACTCTTTTTCAAGTATTCTTCCGTTCTCATCATTGTCTGTGGCGATGTATATCTTTTTAGCTTGTTCAAACACCTCATAGCAAGTAGATAAACACTCAAGTTTCTTATCAATGTTCTTGTCGCCCTTGTTTGGCGCACCCATGTTTACAGAAGTGTGGAAAGACACACCAGCGACTTCCCACGACAAAGAATCCATTTCGCCCTCACAAATAACAATACTCGGTTCTTCTTTTACGCCATCGTAATTGTAAATCATTGGTTTGGCATCTTTCGCCTGAGTAAATGCTTTCCCACTAATTCTACGAGTTTTGTAGTTTATTAGTTCGCCATTCTTGAAATATGGAAACACAACACTCTTGTTGTCTTTTGATGATACAATCTTATTGCGGTCAATAACCTCATCGGTGATTCCTCTATCATTGAGAAACTTTCTTCCCTCATCGGTTATACTTGCTAAATTGTTTTTACTCGGTGTCTTGTACATCTTTACTTTCTTTACTGGTGTTGTCGCCATGAAATGATTAGTTTCTTTTATCTTACCCTGAAAGTCGCACTTGTGGCAGTTATATAAACCCTTCTCAAGGTTGATTGACAAGCAAGTGTCCTTCCAATTTTCCTTGCCAAGTCTAATACAACTTGGGCAAATTACTTTCTGCTCTACTTTGTTTCCCTTCGGTGTGATGCCTAAATCTAAAAATTCTTGTATAAACATTTGGTTATTTGATTTTTATTTTGTTTTTTTTATTTATTACACTTAGTGTATCATGTAACACTTAGTGTATTATGTTACACTTAGCGTATTATTTTTATAATATATATCACTTAGTGTATCGTGTAACAATGAGTGTATCATGATACACTAAGCGTATCACCCAAAGAACGATATTTTGGATTGATGTAAATCTTACGTTGCTTACCATCGTTTCCTACGCTCTTTGTAACTCTTGTGATGAACTCCTTTTCTTCTAAACTGGCGAATACCCTATAAAGTGTCCTATCCTTTATGCTAAGGCTATCGCATATATGTTTATTAGTGGCGTAACAGAAACCTGTTTTCTGCGCCAAAGAAAGTACATAGCTGAATACAGCGTTCTCTTGTAAACTTAAATTGTAATCGCTCATAATTAACTTAACGTATTTAGCTTTCATAATAGAAAAAAAAGGGGAGGTTGCCCTCCCCGATTAACTTAAAATGGCAAATCACTATTGCCTTCAACATTATTGGCTTTTGGCGCACTCTCTTGTGGCGTTGGCTTCCATGTATCAATTCTGACACTATGGGTTTTACCATACTGGTCTGTTTCTCTACGTTTAGAAACAGTCAGCTTTAGGTAACGCTCACCTTTGTACTCAGTCCAATAATCTCTCACTTTACTTTCAGCGATGCTGATGTTGATAAAGTCATAATTGTCGTGCTTCTTGCCCGACCCTACATAAATTGCTTCTTGATTACTCATAATATATAAAAATTAACTATTTAACAAATTTGCTACTTCTTTACTCACTTTATACTTCTTGCGAATGTCTGTAAGTGATACTTTACCTGACTTTAACGCTGATTTAGCATTGTCAAACTTAGCACCGCTCTTTGGAAGCCACTCTAAGTTGCTCTCAGACGCATTTACAGCCGTTTTACCGTGCGTATTCGTTGCATCTGAGTCTTTGGTATCATCAATCAAAAATAAGCCGTTTAAAGCGTATTTCCGTGCGTATGACGAACTACTACCAAATGACTGAGCGATGTCCATACCTTTCTTGTTCACATCAATACCAGCTTGTGCTGATACAGATATTGTTTTCTCGCCATCAGTCAAAGTAGCTGTGGCGTGTACAAACAACACTCCGTGATTCTCGATAAAGTCATTGATTGTCAGAACAAGTTTATGTTCTGTTAATAGAGGTTTAACTGCCTCTAAGATGTCCTCACAACTGCGGTAATTGTAGTTACCGAAATTGTTTCTTTGATTTTTTGGTGCTTTCAATCTCCCTTGAATATCCACCAATTTTTCATAAATATCCATAGGACAAATGTAGTAATCCCAACTGACAAATGCAAATGTTTTATGAAATTAAATCAAAATTATTGAAGTTATCTGCGTATTTATTGTGAATAGACAAGCGAAATGCTTTCTGCCCATCATTACTAAGTATAAAGAATCCTTTGTACAAATCGTGCCATACTGCAAAGAAATCTACCTCATCGGCTTGATAGTACCTTTTACCAGATTTTATTTCTATCTGGGGTGTCTTTTGTGATTCACTTGAGTATCTATCTGACGACATATACTTAACTTGAATCTTATACAGCTTATTGTTCTTCTCTAATATACAATCGTATGGCGAAGAATCAAGTAGTGGCATAGATACATTAAATCCGTTCTCCATAGCTCTTGTGGCGAACTTATACTCAGCGAAACATCCTTTTTGGTTTATATCCATGCCACTAATATACAAAAAAAGTGGCAACCTTACGGGGCTACCACTTTCCTAACATGAAAACAAAAATAAAAAATCAAATAAAAGATACAGAATCTTCTCAGGACATCAGAAACTATCTTATTACAAATATACCCTATTGAATTCACAAAGGGGTATTGAATTCATAAAGTTATTAACGACCTTGTCCACGATACTTCTTCTTCCAACCCTTCTGTCCAACAGAGGCGTTCTTAGAATGTACGTTTGGTCGTTTAGTTCTCGCAGATGGCGAGTATGAATTAACTATCTTTTTTGCCATTACTTTTCCCTTTTTCCCAAGTTCTTCCCACAAAGTACGCACCGTAAACAGTAACGAGGAGTGTTTGAAATATTGGGATGTATTCTTTCTGTATTGAGAACTGTCCAATGTTTCCATCGGTAAATGCCAGTATGGTAAACATCGTTGTAAGAAACACCATAATAAGTGGTCGTATGTTTTTCGACAAAAAGCTGTCGCTTTGCATATCAAACTTCCAGCGTTCTGTAACCTGCGTTTGAGCATCATTGTCTGCTTTTTCTAATAGTTCTTGTATCTTTCTCTTGGCTTCTAAGCGCTCTTCATCGGTTGTAGTAACCTTATCTATCACTTCGCCAATATCCTTCACTAAACCGCCTGTAATGAGCTGTAAGAGCTTTTTCATTAGTATGTCCAAATTACGTTAGGCGACTTATCTTCATCGTCTATATCAATATGTATAAACGTATCAGCAATACCAATTCTTGTAATGCCGTACTCTAAAAAGAGTCTAATGAGTTCAAATCTATCTCTTGATGTAGTACACGCCACATCAACAGCTAAACCCTTTAGGTGGCTTGAATCTTTTTTTCCTCCAACACTCTCATTGTGGGCTTCTGTTCTGTACCCGCTTGTAATTACAATCGGCTTACCGTAATCCTCTCTCACTTCATCAAGTATCTCAAGGAGTTCTTTGCTCATTAGCTGACCAGAACCCTGTATATCTGGCGAATCGAACTCAAAGTAATTAAAATATTTCATAACTTCCGTGTTTGGCAACTTTTAGTTTAACTTTTTGGTGTTTATGTTCACTAATAGTATTACTTTTTGGTGAATACACCATTAAACTATAACGTATTTACTACGCTTTGTATCTCACTTAAATTTACGTCAAGGGTAAATGTTAAGTCTGCGTTCCATTGTTTTATAGGAGTGCCATTCTTAAATACTACCACTATGGGAACTGTCTTGACTTGACTTTGTAAACTCTGTGGTTGGTCTTCTAACCATCCGAACTCTACTTTGCATCCTTGCAGACCTTTTAAATCTATATTGTGATGCTTATTCCATTTGGCGTTTATCTGCATTACCACCACTTCAGCAGTTACATCGTTAGTGATTACATTGCTTGGTGCGAATAGCAAAAAAGCCATCAGGAGTATAGTTCTCATTAGTTTGTCTTTAGTTCATATAATCTTTGCTCGATTATTTCAAGTTTCTCAAAGTTCTTCTCAATCAGTTCTCGGTTGTTCATTATCTCGCTACGGATGGCATTGTCCTTTAGGTCGTACTCGGCACGAGAAATAACAGGTTCAGGTAATACCATAGCTTGGTCTATTTGCGCCTTTAGGCTAAAGTAAAACCCTGTTGCTGTACTAATCGCTATCACAAGGGTAACGATTGTTTCTATGCTCAAAGAGAACTTTGTATCTTTAGACAACTCTGCCATCTCTTACTGTTTATTAGTTAAACGACCAACCTGCGAATGTATGAACTCCGTTGCCTTCAACAGAAATCTCTTTGCTTACCCAACCATAAGGGTAATCAATCTCTGTTACAGCAGGAGTAATAACATTGCCATCTTCGTCAAGTACCGCAGCTTCTGTTTCTACCGAAATCTCTGATGACTTCCATAGAACATCAACAGAATACTTGGTGCTGTACTCGCCCTCTGTTACTACGTTACCTTCATCGTCAAATGTAGGCTCGGTAATAGGCAGATAACCAAGTTTAACAACCGTATGGCTGTGCGATGGTTGGCTGTTGCCATCCTCATCTTCTTGGTGCGGCAAAGCAGCTATTCTGCTCTCTGCTTGGTCTTGTGAGTCGAACTCATACTTCTTAAATAAATATCCCATTTTTATATAATTAACTTGTTAATGCTTGTAATTCGCTATCGCTTAATGCTGTGTCGTACACTCGTAGTTCTTTACACTTTCCGTAAAAATCATTTGCACCATCTCCTCTGTCAAAAGCTGCTTCTACAATTCCCGACATAGGGGTTGTTACTGTACCCGTAGTTAAAACTTGCGAACCATTTATGAATACTTTAAATGTAGTGGCTGTATAAGAACAAGCTATTTTGTTGAAATTCTCAATAACTAATCCTGATGAAGTTCTTGTGATAGTGCCTCCTGTACTAACAAACTCACCTCTTAACTCGCCTGACACAAAAGCTATTAAAATTCTATCTGACAAAGAGCTGTCTGAAATTGTAATAACAGAAGTACCTTGAGTTTCGTCTAAAGCTGCAACTTCAGCGAAAAAAGCACCCTCACTATCATTAAATACAGTTGAGTTACCTGCGCCATTAGCTGTTTCAGCCGACCTTGTTACAGTTGAACCGCTTGTCGGTATATAGCTTGTTGCGTAGCTTCCAACCTCGAGTTGTGCGCCCCACATCAATATTTCCCCCGCTACAGAACTATTGAATTTTGGATAAATAATAACTTGCGTTACGGTTGAGTTAGTTAGTTCCATTCCTATTCTGTACCAACCACTACCATAGTTTTCAACAAAAGTAGAAGTAGCACTACCACCACCCTCATAACTCAAAGTTTCTGTGCTAAAGGTAAATGTATAAGTTGAGCCTGTTTGACCTGCACCACCTACGTCTGTACCTTGAACCCTGATAGAAGCAAAGTCGTGGCTTCCTGATTTCTTTACAAAAGTAGAGTAAAGACAGTTGTTGCCACTTGTAAGAGATACAGTTTCATATACCCTTGAAAATGCATTTGTACCATCTGATTCAAGTAAGTCGGCAGTTTGACTTCCATCAGGGGATATTGCACTATTTGAAGTAAGTGTTGTGCCTGATGCTGTTACATTCCATTCTGTAAAATCCTCGCTATAAGTGATATTGTTAGTCCTACTTGGTTCAAGTAGTAAATGCCCACTTGTGTTATTAAGAAAGTCAATGCGTGGCTCGTCTACACCTACTGTTTCGATTAAACCATCCTTGTTTACAACAGTTGCAGTTGATGCCCTGTCAAAAGTAAATGGTAGTGGCTTAAAGTTACTGTTCTGGTCATTATAGGCAAGGACAGTATCTTTTCCTACCGCCCATTTTCCGTTGCCAAATTTGAATGTATTTGCCATTACTTAATTGTTAAATTTAATTCGTTAGCCATATTTATGAATGATGTGTAGCTTGTTAGTGCTTCAAGTTCGGCATCTGTTAGTACCGCATCAAAGTAACCAATTCTTTTTGTTTTACCATAGAAATCAGAGCCTCCACCACCATCATCAAATGCAAGTTCAGCTAAACCACTTGGTGTAGTTCCACTTGCTTGTGCTTCATACTCAAATCCATCAATGTAAACCGCAAAATCAGAAGCCTTGTATTTAAGGGCAACTTTCTTAAAGTTTATATCTGAAACATTTATGGTTTTGTCGTATTGATTTACACCGCCATCTTTTACTATAAATCTTATTGATGTGGAAACACCTGTGTAAAGTAATTTTACATTGTCGGTGCTGTTCCCTATTGCTATTTGTCTAAAAGCATCTACATTGGTAAGTGCTGCAATCTCTGCATACAATACTCCCTCGCTGTCATTAAATACTTCGCTGTTTCCTGCTCCATTAGCTACGTCTGCTGCTCTCTGGACAGTAGAACCTGATGTAGGGATGTAACTTGTTGCGTATGACGCTTGTTCCATTTGGAAACCGAACAATAAAACGTCTACATCTCGGTCTGTGTATGTGCCTCTAATTTCAACACCTGCGTAATTACTTGTATTTGATGTATTTGTATATGTAAATCTCTGCCATTCATTAGTTAAAGTAACAACTGTTTGAGTGCCACCGATAAAATGAAAAGCAATTGTTTGATTTGAACCCGTGTTAGATTTACCATAAAAACTCAATGTTGCATCAGTAGCACTCATAGAAAGCAAATCCCTTAAACCTGCTCTGTCTGTCAATGTGCTTCCACAGGTGGCTTGAAACCTCATAGCATTTTGCGTTCCGTCAGGTGAAATACCATAATCGTTAGTTATGCTTATTGTGCTTGTTCCTGCTGAAAATGTATTAAGGGCGGGTGCTGAACTTTGATTTGAATAAGGATATAAATTAGTCCTACTCGGTTCAAGCAATGCCACACCTTTTGAAGTGTCTGTATAGTCGATGCGTAATTTATCCTTTCCTACTACTTCGATAAGTCCTTGTTTGTTTACCCTTGTAGCGATGCTATCCCTTGTTACAGAGAAAGGTACAGGCTTGTAATTTCCGTTCTCATCGTTATAAGCCATAGACGAACCTGTCTTGGTTGCCCATACTCCATTTCCGTATTTAAAACTTTCTGCCATTATTCTATTGTATATAATTGTCCTTTTGCCATTTCGTCAAACGAAGTCCAAGATGTTATTTGTTCAAGTTCGCTGTCGGTTAGTGCTTGGTTGAATGTCATTAGTTGTTTAGTGTTTCCGTAAAAATCATTTGCACCATCTCCTCTATCAAAAGCCAATTCGACAATTCCCGACATAGAGGTTGTTATTGTACCCGTAGTTAAAACTTGCAAACCATTTATGAATACTTTAAATGTAGTGGCTGTATAAGAACAAGCTATTTTGTTGAAATTCTCAATAACTAATCCCGATGAAGTTCTTGTGTGAGTACCCCCTGTACTAACAAACTCACCTCTTAACTCGCCTGAAACAAAAGCTATTAAAACTCTATCTGACAAAGAGCTATCTGAAATTGTAATAACGGAAGTGCCTTGAGCTTCGTCTAAAGCTGCAACTTCAGCGAACAAAACACCCTCTGAATCGTTAAACTCTGCACTTGTTCCTGCGCCATTGCATTGGTCGGCTGAACGAGTTACAGTAGAACCTGATGTGGGTATGTAGGATGTTGGGTATGAACATTCTTCCTCAAATTGAATACCCCAAATATAAAAACCATCACTATCATTGCCTACCCAAGATGGGTTTCTTGTAGATGTTGGAGATGGTATCGCAACACCACCATTAAAACCATCATTGCCCCCTGCGGATGAATTTCTGACAGGGGTAAAAGTAACAGATACCCTGTACCAACCATTTCCGTAATCATTGATACTTGAAGAATCAAAACCTGTACTTGTTATTACACCATCTTCAATGTCAAAATTTACATAATAAGTTCCTCCTGTTGCTATGAATGTTACAAATTGAACATATCTCTGTCCGTTAGATTTAAAGAAAGCAGAAAAGGTATATTGCTTTGTTGTATCGAAACTTGTGTTTGTATCATTATCTCTATATTGTAAACAAAAGTGAGATGAAGACGCTGTGTTTGGTATCATCTCATCAGCAGTTTGACTACCATCAGGAGAAATAGCTACATTTGCATTATAGCTCATTTGCTGCCTGTCAGCACCACCTCCATTAGCGTCTTCTGAAGCTGTTATTTTATTAGTTCTACTCGGCTCTAAAAGTAAAGCAGGGCAACTCTGCACCACTCCATCAATCAAAGGGTAGTTCAATCTTGGTACACCAAACGCAACGCTTTCAATCAGTCCATCTTTGTTTACTCTTGTAGCCGAACTTGCTCTTGTGTGTGTAAAATCGCCATTGCCATTAGCAGGTAAAACGGAATATAGTTTACCGTTTGGCAAACCGCTTTTAGTTCCGCTTGGTATTTGTACTAAACTTGCTTTATCGTATAAACTCATATCGTATTATTAAATGTGTTTACTAAACAGGCATTGGCTTCCATAGAACCACTATCGTCAGTTATGCGTTTGTACATATCATTCCCATCGCCTACGATAGTAACGAACTTATACTCCCCTGTCCAACTTT
>BCSF01000226.1_pt1 | contig 25388 bp, 25 predicted proteins | sample 1016431 | NCBI WGS metagenome assembly BCSF01 (sample SAMD00045685;SAMD00045686;SAMD00045687;SAMD00045688;SAMD00045689;SAMD00045690;SAMD00045691;SAMD00045692;SAMD00045684;SAMD00045690;SAMD00045691;SAMD00045692;SAMD00045684;SAMD00045685;SAMD00045686;SAMD00045687;SAMD00045688;SAMD00045689, study... | reverse complement strand
CTTTTGCAGCGTCTTACGCCTCTTAGCATCCATCTTCTAAACATGTCTACCTTCCTTTATATCGAGTTTTAGACCCGAATCAGCAAAAATCATATTTAATACATATGATGTTCCAGAACTAACACAACCGCAAATAAAAAAGTTTACAACGGTGAGTTCATATATAAATAGTTCTGTCCAAGGATTAATGCCACATAAAAAAATACCAACCCAGAAACCAACGCACATGGGGCAAGTCCAAAAATACCCTCTTGGTCTGATTCTGTTAAAAATTCTTCCGTAACAAAGGAGCTGCGTCATTCCGTATGACGCTAAGATAAAATATAGCAGAGACACTATTCCCTCTCTTTGCCCTCAAGCATGTAACTCATCCAGTAAGGCTCATAATTATATCCGGGCCGAATAGAACCTTTCTCTGCGGCTTGGGGAATCTCCCCTAATTCTGTAGAGTCTTGGGCTGTTGGTTGTACAAAATAATCATCCAACATTTGCTCATATTGATCAAGATAATTATAATATGGCTTTTCTTCTTTCAAAAACTTGTAAACACCATAGATTGCGTAATCTATAGAATTCATCTCTTCATTTTTTGGTGTTGGGATCTTGCCTTCCAAGGATCCATAAACACTCCCTCCCTGAATTGATTCATAATCTACTACGCCTTTTCTTTTCAAAAACTCAAAAAGTCTATTTTGAGCAGAATATACCATTTCTGAAAAATCATCTTTGGCAAAAGTAACGATTTTGCTCTTTGCTGGCATTAATACAATATCCATCTGCTGATGATCAAAGATCATGATGTTGCCATCTAGAGTTTTTCTTGCTTTAAGCTCCAAATTAACAACCTTTGTTTTGTCGCCTTCGACAACTTTCAAAGAAATCGGCATTACTGAATCTCCTTAGCAAGATTTTGAATCTTTAAAATATCATATACAAAATCTTTATCAATTTTTCTTTCTGAAGTCTCTTTCAGCATAGAAATAACTTGCTCTGTCTTGTCTAGCATCTCTTTATCTGATTTTATTTCTGGCAAGTTCTTTGATTCTGATACGACTTTGAACAATCTTGGTATTTCTTCATTTAGATATACTTTTAAATCGATTGCATTGTCAGAAAAAGATCCAATGTACTTTGATAGAAGTTCTTTTTGTTCTTCTATCAAAGAACCAGTATACTTTTCATTAAATTTCTTAACAAAAGTCTTATAAGTAAGATTGTCAATCGTCTTCATGGCTTCTTGTTGCTTATTTTCTGATATCAGCATCTTTTTGATAATCTGACCTTCCAGCAATACTCTGTTTTTTGTTGTTGTCTTGGGGTGGAAAATCTGAAATACGGTTGCCAAATCTTTATAGTTTGGAACAAAGTTAGAAAAAACATCTGGAGAGACTTCTTTGTTTATTTCTTCAATCAATTTACTCTGTTGTTCAAAGAGTTTTTTGTGATTAATGGTATTCTTTTGCACTCTAGATTGAAAAACAATTTTTTCTGCTGTGTACTGATCCACATCTCTTGTTTCTAAAATAGACTTGTAGAGTTCCAAGTCTTTTTCTAACAAAGTGTTTCCCTTGAAATTCTTTCTTATAATCTTGATGATTTTTGTCTTGTTTTTTGCATTCCCTTCGTGGATTGCCTTTGCAAGTTCACGAATGATTGCTTCATAGATAAAAGCAGTGTTACGCTTCTTGTTGTGTTTCATCTTCATTTGAATGAGTCTCCGTATTTTCTAATTCTAAAATCAATTTTTTAACTTCTGCTGATGTGTCAAAAATATTTTTTTCTTCTTTTAGGTAAGTAGATTGTTTGCTTTCGTAAATCCCACGAGATAAGGATTTCAGGTCTGAAGAACCCGGTATTACGTCTTTTGGCTTTGGCAGTGCCGTAGCCAAATAGCTTTGTTGGCGGCCGCTGCGGTTATCACCGCCTCTTTGTGCCTTTGGTGTGTAGTGGCTTTTTGATTTTGCAGTAGTAGTGGTTCTTCTACCTCTATCATCACGACGAGATGGGGCAGCAAGAAGAGGCTCGTCATCGGCTGGAGCATCTTCTTCTGGAGATTCAATATCTAAGTCTCCACCCGTATCATCGCCAGCATCCAAGTCCAAACCGCCTTCATCATCGGGAGCTTCGACATCCAAGCCGTCCTCAGCATCGCATCCGAATTGTCCTGCGGCTGCTTCGCCGGCAGCTTCTGCGGCAGCATTTAGTTCTGCCTCATATTTTCTATCATGCAACAATTCTCTCTGATTTCTGACAAATTCCCCTTCGGTAAGATTAAAAATGTGTTGTTCGATACACATTCTTGAGAAACAGGTTTCTGTTCACCCACATGCAAAATCACATTTTTACTTCAAGAGTTCTAACTCTTGAAGTTCTGCAATTTTAGAGGGGTTATTTAGTTTTAACCTAAAGCTTACAAGATCATCGCCCCTAAAGCCTAGCGTATAAAGATGAACAATTCCAATTTTTTCCAATTCAGAAATAACGGCTCTTTGTAGTCGCTGAATTGTTCTAGCAAATCTTACATCTTTCTGTGCTAAGGTTGTTTTATCCTCTGTTCCACCTTCATCTCCGTTTGATAAATAAGCAGCAGGGATTTTTAAAGCGGAAAACATCTTATCTCTAAGGTACTTCACATCATCAATGTCGCCAGTGAACTGACCACCAGCCAAAGTTTCAATTTTTGAGGATTCTCCGCCACGTACAGGCACAAAATAATCTTCTTCAACCGAAAGAGGGTTGTATCGAAGATCTACCCGACCTGTATTGGCATCAACAACCTGATTTCTCTTCATTGAGCTAACGGTTTTTTGCACAAATGTCTCAACATCATTTGGAGCAATGTTGCCAACATCGATATAGAACACTCTTCTTTCTGAAGATCTTACGATTCTGTAAGCCATCATCGCATCTTCCATCAAGACAAGCTGTCGCCAAATACGTCGGCCGGGATCTAAAACAGATGTACCGTATGGAGTATATTTATCGTTTCCTAAAATTCTGAAATGTGCAATCTGCCAATTTTCAAAAGTCATTCCAGCACCATTCCATTGATATTGGATATAATTTGGATTTGTAGGATCTTCGCCTTCGAGTCTTTCGACTTCTCTAAGAGGTACTGGCACCACGTTTTTGATGCCGATGCGATCATCAATGTCCAAATATAGGATAAAGTCGCCAAACTTGCACATTGAACGGCACCAGCCGAACAAGTTGTGGTCTAAGTTTAAAACATTTTCATACAATGACCCCAAAACTGCTTTGATTTCTTCATTTGGGCACTCAATGTGCATCATAGGAGACAAGGCAGAGTGAGTTGTCATCTCGTCAGCATAAATATCAAGAGCAGAAGCAATCTCTGGCATGTATTCCATTTGTTCATAATCAACATATCTTTCTGCGCGGTTCTGTTGTGCCATAATTTTAGAATGCATTACGTCAAAAGGGCTGTATTCTGCTTTTCTAAATTGTTGACCGGAGGCAGACGTAAACTGCGTAGCATACTTATCTAATGCAGTTCTGCGAATCTTTCGATTCATTTGTGTTCTCCAATTTACAATTGGTCCGGAGAATAATCTCGTCAATCTTCTAAAAAGTTCTGATTGCGGATTGTTTGGATTTTTCTTTTGATCTGCCATTTAATTATCCTTTAATTAACCATGAATATTTTTTATAAGCTTCTTTTGCTTGAAACATTTTTTCGTCTAAAGTCTGCTTTTTGTTGTATCCTTGCATTCCGGGGATAGTTGTGTTTACTTTTGTATCAACTTTTATTATCGAACTTAAACATGCCTTTTTATATTCTACCTCTCGCTTGTTTACGGTCAGAGCTGTATCTCTTACCCAGCACGCGATTGCTAGTGCCATTGTTAAGTCATCATTATATCCCCTCATGGCTTGGGGTTTGCCATTTTGCCAAATAAAAGTTCGTAATTCATTTGAAAGACGAACAGAGTATACTTTAATTAGTTTGTTTCTGATGAATTCTTCCAATTTTGCTACGATTAATGGGCGAGTTTTTGAAGAAGTTGTGAATCCGGGTACCGCAGAGTTATTAATTTCCCCTTGATGGCTTTCTATAAAGTCATGTGTACCTTTTACTGAATAATATAAGTTAGGATATTGCAGGTCTATCAGCTTTTCTAAGACAGAGATACCAATACCGACATTCTCAACAACAAGAAGACAATTTCCGTACTCTTTTCCCGCTTGCAATAGAACGTTTGCGTACATATCCAAGTTTGGCTTTCCTTGATATTCGGCAACAACTTCCATAGTATCTAAGTTTAAAACATGAAAGACAGAACAGTCTGCACCATCACCCCTAGCAACGTCAGCAACCAACAAATAAGAACATTCTGGGTTGTATTGTTCCCAAATCCACAAGTTCCTGTCAAAACCAGTTCTATATTTTGGATCGCGAACATTCTCTTCAATGAGAGCTATGTCATCCGGATGAATTACGGATTCACCTGATGTATTAAAGTTACATTCAAGTTCTTGGGCGATCTCTCTTCTGGACATGTTTCTGGTTTCTTTTGCGAACCACTCCTCATCTCTTTCCGGGTGCACGTCCCATGGTAGATTTATCGGATGAAAATCATTATTTCCCTCAACTGATTCCACATATGTCTTATGAAACCAGTTTCCGACACCATTTGGGGTACTTAATGCAATAACTCTACCACCTGTAGAAATTGTAGGGTAAAGACCAGCCCAAAGTTCGGCTAGATTTTCAACGTGGGCGGCCTCATCGATCACCAGTAAAGAGAGTGCTTCTGAACGACCAGCATCTCCGGAGGTGGAGGCAGCTTGGATTTGAGAACCATTTGTTAGTTCAAAAGAAGATCTGTTATCAATCGAAATGTCAGCAAGGGTTATCCAATCAGGAAGATTTTTCATGATTGCTTTAACTTTCTTTACTAAGTTGGAGGCTGTCTTAAATTTTGTTGCCATAACAAGAATATTTTTATCTCTATGGAATAGCATTAACCAGACAATATACCCGGCAGCAATTGTAGAAATACCAAGCTGGCGTGCCTTTAGGATGACATTAAAACGATAATCGTTGAAATCCCGAAGCAAGTCTGCTTGGTATGGGTACGTTTTGAAGGGGATTAGTCCTTCAATCGGATGAGATATTCTTGCGTAGTTGTCAATGAAATAAACCGGATCTTTTCCGCATTTCAAAATTTCAGCTACTATCTCTTTTTTGGATAGTGTATAAGACATTTTTCTTACTTAAAGGAACCTTCTTTTAAGAATTTTTGATACTTTACGTCCATAGGATTAGTAATTCCTTCTCCCAAAGTCTCAACATCTTGCATACCACCAATCTTGAAAAGGCGATGTGCCATTACGAATGTCCTAACTCTAGATGTGTGTTGAACAATACAATGACACTCACCTTGAGCAGTTAAAGAAAGCGACTTTCCTGTGATCGCCTTATATTCTTTCTTTAAGAAGTCTGCAATTGCGACTAATTTTCTGTCACATTCTTCTTCAAATCCGCCCGCATAGACATCTTTTAATCTAATGTTTGCTTCGTAGTTGATTTGAAGCATATCTCCAATGATTTTGATACCAAAACCATCAGAAACTCGACTGTCAATAATAGGATCGCCTTTTTCTCTTTCAAGTCCGATCTCTTTTGCATCGCCAGTCACGAAACGTTCATCGTGCGCTCCATCATATGCATTAGCCGCCGCTTGACTAATTCCTTGGATAATTTCTAGTGTTGTAGCCATTTTATTGTTTTCCTTCCTCAATATCGTAATCTCTTTTTACGCCCTTCGCAACTTGTGCCACTGTGGGCGATGCATCGGTCTTGTTGCCCATCGCCTTATCTTTCATGAATTGTAGGACATCATCCACCAATTCGGGATTTCCGAAGGCATCAATAAATTTTTGAGCATCTTGGTCATTAGAGATGTTTAAGCTGTTAATAGCATCAGCTTCAAGCTTATTAACCCAACTAGCGATGAGTTCTTTCATGGTTTTATCACCCTTGATCTTCACATCATCAGGCAACATAGCTGGGTCATTTATACCCGCAGAATACTGCTCTGCAACGGCGGTATCAATTTCTTCTTTAATAATTTGTACTAACTTTGATTTAGTGATTTTCATTTTTATCTCCCGGTCGCCAGCCCGTCTTCCAACGACTTTCTCGGCCCTCGACCCATTGTATGTAGCATTTAAAGCAACAATCAAATTTTGTCATGTAAACATCATCTCTTAGTTCGAAAGAATAAGTTTGACAAACAGGACAATTTCTATTGTCATCTTTATTAAATAGTTTTTTAGAAATTAAAAATCCATCCATTTCGATTTTTTCATTTTTTTCTTCTTGCTTTTTTTCTTTTTCATACAAATCTTTGATCTGCTGCTGATAATCTTTTTCTTTCTCATCGTCCCAGTCAGCTTTTGGGTGCTGTATGGCTTCTTTGCCGTACTTTTTGGAGATGGCTACTTCATATTTTGCAATATCATTTAAATCTTTTTTCATTTGTTCACCGCGTAAGTTATGCCGACAGTCGTCCCAACGCCGACAGCAAATCCACCAATGATGCCCCACAATAAAGCGTTAGTGCCGGGTTTCTTTGCTATAATTCTATTTAGTTGCTCGATCTCTTTATTTTTGACTTCAAGTGTCTTTTGAAAGCCCTCTCGTTCGGTATCGAGAGTAATTTTAATTTGAGAAAGATCTAAATCAAATTGTTTTTGTTGTTTTTGCAATTCAAAGCCTAGCTTAAGCTCGTATTCTTCTTTTAGGAACTTCCTATTAGCCATGATTTTTGCAGTTGCTGTCGGGTCAAATAGAGTGCCTGTAAAGGGTGCCTGACTATTCTTCTGGATGAAGGTGAACTTTCCGTCTGAAGCTTCCGCATTTCCGCAGAAAACTATTAAAACGAGTAATAAAAATAACCTATTCAACATAACTGAATCCAAATTGGTTTTCGATTTCTTGTGCCAGTTGCTCTGGCTGCTCTTCAAAGTCTCTTTCTATTCTTTCAATATCTTTTTCTTTTGCTTCTTGAAGTTCTTCCAAGGTTTCATCAAACTTTTTTGTCAAGTCTGCTATTTCCTTTTCATACTTTGCAATTGACTCTTCTCGGAGTTTTAATTCCTTTTGATGTAATCTTTCCATAGTCTCTAACTGCTCTTGATAGCTAACAGTCATCACTTCCATTGATTTTTTGAGTGCGCCATAATCATTTTTGGAAAGAAAAAAGAAAACAATAAAGGCTATCAGAGCTAATGTTTGCCAGTTTTTGGCTACAAAAGCTCCGACAGCCTTAAATGCTTCGCCTAAATCGACGTTGATCAATTTAGAGACCTTTCAACTTTACAATTGCATCAATAACAGATTGACCGCCAATATAAAGCGCACTTAAAATAAGCCAGTCTCCACTATCGATTGTTGCGTTGAACATTAATGCTTTTGCAGTAGCCCAGACAAGCAGCTTACGAGAAACTACCTTTTCTAGAGCTTTATCAACTGCGCCTCTTGCCATTTCAGTCATTTTAATTCTCCTCTACTTCTGTAATATTAAAGCGATATTTCTTTCCTGTTGTTCGGTTGATCAGGAAAAGATCTTCCGCTCCTTCTTGAATGGACCAATGACCACTTGTTCCATCAATTTCATTTTGGCGACCTGTGTTATTAAGGTTTAAGTCACCAACCAAAAGATTTTCCATCTTTACAGAGTCGCCTTCTGCCTTAATCCAAGTATCCCCAATATACATTGAGTTATCAGATAAGAAAAGGTGGCGGATTTTGTACTCTGCATTTCCCAAATCATATTGTGCATTGGCATTTGGAATAATGTGGTGATCATAATTTCCGTTCAGCCAATTGCCAACATCAGTATTGCTATAAGAACTGATTCCGGGTACGCCTGTTAAATTAATATTCCAAACCGTTGAATCCGAATCGTTCGTACTTTGGTAAATATTATTAAAGTGCATTTCACCAGTAGAACTATCGTATGACGTTACTTGTGCTATATCGAAACTATCTGGTCTTGCGTCCATAGATACTATAACGTATTCGCCACCCTGATATGACAAGCCTGTACCCACTGTTACTGCACCTAGACTTTCTCCCGGATCTCTATCATCGCCAAGAGAGTGAGGACCGTTAAATGAAGTTGTATAGTTTGACGAAATTCCATCAGTACCAGCAGGGCCTTGAGCACCTTGCTCCCCAACAAGTACAAAGTACACAGTACAAGTTCCCGATGAGACAGCAGGTTCATCCATTGACACATTATATACATCAAATTTATAATGACCATTTGCATCTAAACTTGCGCCGATGATCTGATAAACGTTTCTATGTCCGGGATGGGCATCAAGATTTACTCTTATTTGACCAGATTTGGTATTTAGGTATTGATCTAAAAATGCTGACTGGTCTACACCACTTGCATCATTCTTGTGAAACGTGATGCTTGTAATAGCGTCGTATATGGCTTCTCCACTCCAAGAAAACTCACCTGTCTGCAGAGTAAGCCCAGTATTTTGACCGGACCAAGAAAAAACACCAGATGAAGGGATTGAGTCTGGCGGTGCGACATTCAAAGGAGTAGAAACCGAACCTTGAATAAGAGTGGCACGAGAGTTATCACCATCGGAAGTGTCAGAATCTACGATAATTGAACCAGTTCTGGGGAATACAAAAAATTTGTGACCAGAAACAGAGGTCTGGATATATGCGGCAGTCTTATCTCCCCACGCAAAAGCTGTAGATTTAAGTGCATTTGCAGAACTGAATTGTTGATGTATTGCCCAGCCAGAAGATCCTCTTAACCACAAGATGTATGGACCATCGTTAGTGTGAATAAAGAAACCATTTTGACCGACTTGTGGCTGGAAGCCCACTGTTGAGGAAGTGGGGGGAACTCCTCCGACCTCATCAGTATTAGCACCTTTGGTTAAGGTGATATCGCTTGTTAATGTTGACATTTTTTCTCCTTTATTATGCGCTGACGGATGCATATCCGTCTATTTTGTCAATTGTAATTTGCATATCTACGCAGTCTTTTAATGTATCAAGATGCGAAATAAGCAGAACTTTTCTAAAGTAATTTTTGATAATTGCTAAGATGTCTACGAATCCTTGCATATTTTCCTCGTCAAGAGCAGTGCCGGGTTCATCTAGAATAAAGATGTCGCCCTTTGGCAAACTAGAAACACTTAGAAGTGCCAATCGGATTGCCATGGCAGCGATTGTTTTTTCTGCCCCAGAACCCATCTCTAGCGGTCTCGGATCATAAGACGGATGTTTAATGAAAATATCCAATCTGTTTTCATTGTCTTCAAAGAACACCTCAAAATCAACAATGTTTGCCAAAATTTTAGCAATCTCTTCATTGATGATTGGCAGCTTCTTGCGAATTACCTCAAATGCAATCCCGTTAGACTTCATACACGTCATGTAAAGATCATAAGCAGAGATTTCTGATTGTAAAGTTTCAAAAGATTCTTTTTGTTCTTCGAGGTTAGTTACCTTTTGTTCCAGAGAACCAACAGTCTTGTAAAGCTCCATAATGTCACTGTTACATGAATCACTTTTGCTTTTTGTTGACTGTTCCTTAAACTTAAGATCTTTCAATTCACAGTTTAAGCTTTCTAGGTTTTCAATGGCCTCTTTATTTTGTTCATATTCTGAAAGCTCTGCTTCAAGCTTTTCAATCTCGTTTAAAAGATTGGTAACACAAGATTTATTTTTGTCAATCTTTAAGCCATGATTGATAATCTCATTCGAAAGCCTATTTTTCTCTGTCAAGATTTCATTATATCCAGAGATCTGCTTTTCGATCAATTCTGGATTCAGCTCATCAATTTCTTCTTTTATCAAGGCGATTGAAGCCTCAATTGATTCTAGGTTCTTCTCCCCTGTTGAAACAAGAGCTTTTGAATTGTAAGCGTCTTTGATGAATTTGCATACTGGGTGGTATTTGGTATCGCATGGGATGCCGTCTAGAAGTGTAACCTTCTTCTTGTTGTATTTAAGATCTTTATTTTCTTCTTTTAATTTAAGGCTTAGACCGCCTACATCTTCAACCAAATTATCTATTTTAGCTTTTTTGCCAAAAAGACCATCTTTGTCATAATCTCCCAAAAAGTTCTTAATGGTGTCGTAATCTTTTTCAAACTTTTCTTTGTCTTTCTTTAAGCCTTGTATTTCGTCATTTGTACAAAGAAGTTGTTTCTTTTTGTCATCCAGACGTGTACGAACCTTTACAACATCAATGATTTCTGCCGGTATTGAATTAATTTTTTCTTCTATTAGATTGATTGCTAGAGAGTATTCTTCAATATCTTTTTGGTATTGCTGGCAGCTTTTTTTCTTGTCCTTCAGGGTGGCTTCTGATTCGCTCAGGTCCATCTTGGCTCCCAAGATCTCCTTGTTAAAATCTTTACCACTCATCTTCTTAAGTGCACCGCGTGTGTCATTAGAATCTTCTTTGGCTAATTTATACTTCGTTTCAAAGAATTTTAAATCCAAGAAATTTGCCAAAATTTCTTTTCTTTTTGTAGACCCTTCTTTAATGAATGACAATGAATCCATTTGGCTGGCCATGGAAGAATAAAGAAAGTCGTCCAAAGTGCCAAATACTTTTCTGATATTTTTATCTGTGTCGTTTCTTGATAGACCATTCAGGCTTTCTGAATCTTGCTCAATTGCAGAATAAACTGAAAAATCTACGTTTGTTTTTGCTTCTGTTGTCTGCTTTCCTTTTAAGTTTTTGACATACTTTTCAGCGGTTCTTTCGATTGTATAATCTAAATCATCAATTGAAATTATTGCGCGACCTAAACAAGACTCTCTATTCTGATTGATAACATTGAGATTCTTTCTGTCGTTTTTTGATGTAGAATTAAAAACTGTAAAAAGCAGAGAGTCGATGATACTTGATTTTCCAGAATAGTTTTTTCCGAAAATACCAATGATTCCTTCAAGGTTTTCAAAGTTGACAGAATTTGATTCTCCGTAATTAAAAAGATTGTCAAATTCTAGCGATTTCAATCTCCAGTTTACATTTCTGGCAATTTGTTCATTTTCTTCTGCAATCTTGTTGTATTTTAGATTTAAATCTAAAACTTGCTTTTCTACTTCTTCATCTAGTTCATAATCTTTTAAATATTCCTTGATCAACCTTTCTTGGACATCAATGTCTCGAAGATTCTCAACAAGAAGATTTCCGTCTTCGTCAGAAACATTTCCTTTCTTCCCAGCTGCTCGATTGAAGAAAGAAATGCTCTCTGGCTTGAACCTTCTTTTTGCCACGTCGATAGCTTTTCTCATCGTATGAAGCGGGAGGTTGTTGTCTGAAACCAGTCTCAATCTCGCCTTTGGCGGGATTTGAATATTTTTTGGCATCTTTCCTTTTGGTGTCAGCACAATAGTTACAAAAGGTCTTGGATTCTTTAGCTCAACGTGGCGACAAGTAAAATTATCTTTATCTTGAATGTCCCAGAGCAAGAATCCCTTGTCGTTCGTTTCGCCATGGTTTTGTTGAACTGTAGATCCACAATAGCGAATTCTACCTTCTTCGTCTAAAAGCTGGTTTGTCTTGTGAATGTCACCAAGGAAAGCATAATCATGACCCTCGAAGATCTCGATTGGGTGTTCTCCGTGATCCATCACCCATCCCGTATCGGTCTTCACACCACTGATTGATCCGTGATACAGGGCAATATTTACTTTGGTGTCGTCAACGGGCTTTACCCAGTTGTCTTGATCAAACACGGATAAAACATTGATTGATGCGAAGTCGTCGAGCACTGTTTCTCCTGACTTCTTCAGCAAATGAAGATCAGGGTGAGCCAAGGCTTCCGCAATAGGAGTCAGAGCATCCTGACGACTGGAGTTTTTTAGGTTCCCATCGTGATTGCCAAGAATGACATAGGTCGGTGCAATGTCTGCCAAAGAACGGAAAAAATTCGTGCACATTTCAACAAATTCTGGCGATATTTGTGTTTTAGTGTGCGCGATGTCTCCACAGTGAATAATATAATCTACATTTTCTTCTCTTAAAACTTTATAAAGTTTTTCAAAGACAATTTTATATTCATAATGAAACTTTAGGTTCCTGATATGGGTATCAGCAATATGAGCGAACTTCAAACTTATTCTCCTATAGAGAGTTGATGGCTTCAATCAGGCCATCATATTCATCAACATGTGGTGCGTTGCTAGATAATAATTCTACTTCTTGTTTTGTCATCTCTCCAAGATCTCTTTGATCTTGGTATTTTACTTGCCTTACTTCTATTCCGTATTTTAAAATTAATCTTCTTATTGCATTTGTTTTCTTAAACGCATCGGGATCCAAAGCTAAAAGAACTGGCGTATCGTTTTGCAATATTTTTTTAAAAAGCTTTGAAGTTTCACGGACTGTAGAGCCTAAAATTGGGATTGCATTGTTCGCCTTGATTGCATCGAATACGCCTTCAACAATTGTTACTTCTCTGTCAAAATCAACATACAATTCATTAAACACGATGTCTCTACTGACAGATGGGTTCAAATATCTTTTGTAATTTTCTGTATAAGATCTTGCAATGTAATAATTTAAATTTCCATCAGCATTGAATGATGGGATTATTATTCTGTCTCTGAACCTTCCAGAATCACAATAGCCGATTTTCCATCTTAGGATATCCGTGTGCGTAATTCCCCTGTCTGATAAATACCTAAGTGCCATCTTGCAAGATCTAGAGTTAGATGGTTTTGTCAATGTCTTAAAACCTTCCGGCATGCTTAAGATAATTTCTTTTTTTTCTTCTACCTCTTCTTCTTGAAAAAGAAAATTGATTTTATTTAGATCTTCATAATTTCCAGTTAATTCTTTCCAACGCTCTTGCTGCTTTGCGTTTCCAAATTTCTTGATTACGCGGAATAGATTCTTGCCTCTCGCATCACAAATCCAGCATTTATAAACATTTTTATCAACATTTACCGAAAATTTGTTTTTGTGGTGACCACAATAGGGGCACGCAAACAAATGCTCGTCATTTGACTTGTAACTTCTTCCAAGGATGTTGTGAAGTATGGAAAGTTTCTCATTCATACTATTAGTATAACACGTCAGTTTTTAACTGTCAAGTATTATTTAATTTCTATTTCCTTGACTTGAAGATTTCGCCATCATTGATTTAAGAATGGATTCAAGTTTATTTCTATATTTATTGAGATCGTCTTTTTCAGCAATTTTAGTCAAAATTTCCTCAACGTCTTTCAATATTCCCCTTTCTTTTGATGTAATATCACCAAGGGAAGCACCGGATGAAATATCTTTTGCTCTTTGTTTAGCGGCAGCGGCTTGTGAACTTCGTGAAATCGTTCTTGAGCCTAGCTTTACATTTTTCACTTCTTCTCTTATCAGCTCTTCTAATGTAGATTTGGTCATTTCTATTCCTCCTTCAATAAGTAGTGTCCTGCACGAGAAACAACCACTGCATCAGCAATGTCATAGCAATATTTTTGCACATTACCATATCTGGTATAATCAATTGGAAACTCTCCGCTTTCCAAAAAATGCTCCATCACTACGTCTTTTGCTTTTTTACCTCTTGGGACTTTTATACCACACTTTGATCTTGCAGAAATAGGAGTAATATATTGAGGCTCAAGCTCTAACATTTTAAAACAAAGCCACGAGACAACCCCATTAAAGTTTTGAAGTACTGACATTGTTTTTGCTGTTGATCCGCCTCTTCTGAAAAACATAAGAGCCTGTTCGATAAAAACGTGTTCTATTTTTTCTTCTTGTAAATTGTGAGTTATATAATCCTCTACAACTTTTGCTTTGTGTAAAAGACCAGAGGTTTTTCTCAAGTCAATGTAATCTGTCTTGACAATCGTATTGTCTTTCAGCAGACAAACACCAATAATGCTTGTGCTGACATCTAATCCTAGAATCATTAAATATCCATTTTTAGTTTAAATGTAAAGTTTTGATTTTCTTCTTTTTTAACTGGGTTTGCGACTGTGGCAATTCCAATTAGATTTTTGTTCTCGTCGTAAATTCCAACTTTTGAAATATAAGTTGTTTTTGCGAAAGATGCCGTCTGATCCGTATAAGAAGAGCTTACAATGTTTTTTATTTGTAAAGTATTGTTCTGTCTGTAAAGATACGAAGATGTATACGGGGTGATCGGCTGACCTTTTTCAATAAAAGTCGGGTTGTTTGAGTTGTTCATCTCGCCTTTGTCGGCGTGTGCAAACATTGTCAATGTTGGTATTTTATTAACACCCTCAAATACTAAGTCATAGCTTGAAGAGGGGATTGTTCCCGGAGCAATTGAGTCTTGAGCACCAACGCCGAAATATAACCATGCTGGTTCTTTTAGGTTTCCGGGGTCAGCAATATAGTTTCTGGTCGTAGAGTCCAGTGCCCAAGATCCTGTCAGAATAAGAAAGCCTTCATTATACAGTGCGACACCAGCGACAGAGCCAGATCCCGGAGAACCTTGTGGCCCAGTCTGGATCAATTCTCCATTTCTATTTATATCCTGCAATGTACCAAACAAGGTTCCAGAAATATAAAAATCTAACTTGAGCGACCCTTTGTTTATGGAGCTTCCGTACATTATGGAAGGTATAGAGATCAAATTTAAATCTTGTGTTGCCTTGTTTCCCAAAGAAGAGTTAAATTCATAATGCTTGCTTAGTGGAACATAGTAGTTGAGTGTGTTTTTTAATGATTGTACTTCTGGTCTTGCCTCACCGAGCTGATAAAAGTCTCTTTTGATACTTGATGAAAGTGGATAACTGCCACTTATGACATCTCCGTAAGAAAAATCACTATTAAAAGTGGTTGTTGATATAGTCTTTGTACCAATAAGGTTTCCGCCTTTTGTGACAAAAGGATAAATTAACCCTGTCTGTGATTCGTTTCTATCAACGTTCAACTCAAAAAGAGAAACAAAGCCAGTCGGAACGTCCAAAACTGGATCGGAAAACGACCCAGAAAGACTCCTCTGATCATTCAAATACATTTTTGAATCATATATTTGTATCTTCTGCTTTTGGTTTGTTTCCAAAACATTATACAAAATATCTTTGCTTTCGAATTTTTTCAATGACATGATATAAATACTTAGTCTTACAAAAATTAATAATCTAAACGAACTCGCAAAGTGATCTCATTGGTAGGATCTTTCTTCAATGGTTCCGACAACTTAGCAACTGCAAGAAGTTCGTTATCGGCAGAATACAAGCCAACTGTGGTAATGTATGCCGATGGAGAATCGGAAGAAATTTCTTTTACTCTAATTTGGCTTTCACTCAAATAAGTTGGATTTGAGCTATAGTTGAATTCGCTTGTTGACGCTCTACAGAAGAAAATAGATGAATTAAGTTCTGTTGTATTATTAAAATCATTATCGTACCATCTATTTCTAACACCATCACAAGAAGATGAAATTTCCGATCCTGTCAAAACAGCGTCGATAGAGGTGGTATCGTATGTGGCACCGTTTGCGCCAAAGGATCCGTCAAATATAGAAGCTGTCAATACCGCAACACCAGCTTGGTAGTACAATAGACCAACTGAAGAAGATGGATTGATGGAAACCGAACTTGTATAAAGGAATCCGTAGTCTCCGACCGGAGAATTTGTTCTATAGTCACTTTGGGCATTATAGTCAGAAATGGTCTTTAGGCTTCCAAAATCAGACCCAGACGGTGCGCCGCCAGTAGCGAACTGAATACTAAAGGATTGCTTTTTAATCTCATCCTTGCCCAATAGACGGGCAAAATTGATAAAAATACACTCTCTCATTTTATCATCAGAGGTAGAAAAACTTCCGTCTCTATCAAATTCTCTAATGTTACCTTCTGTGTCGTGCCCTACTAAGACCTGCGCCATTTGATTATAAATATTAATCTTTTTTGCATTCTGAACAGATGTTGAAGCAGAAAGGGCAGAAGTGGAAGAATACCCAACTGTTAAATCAAAAATATGATTAGCTGATGAAGACAAGTATGGGTAATCGTACACGGATTGAAACATGCCGTGAGCATAATTTTTAACGTTATTGTCTGAATAGGTTCCAGATACAATTGACCCAGTAATTGGAATAGCCTCGTTCAACAGCGTTCTTGTTACTGCTATATCCTTGTTGGGTATCAAATTTTTAAATGTTGTAGCCATGTTATTGTAATCCTATGTATTTTTAATTTTCAAAATTCTTAAAGGCAAATCGATTCTATAGCCTGTAGTGAGACCTGTAATTCTTACATTTGTATCAATATAATAGTAAGCCTGACTAGATGTTCCTAGAGTAATCTCTCCACCCAAACGAGTGAAAAGGTAAGTACTTGTTAAAACGTCTGTAGAAGATTTAAAGCCTAGTGATAACCTAGTTCCTCTTGGACCTTGAATTACTGACTGCTCTGGATCTGCCAAATTAGAAATATCTTCTATCATATTTGACGGTGTACTTACGTTATAAAGTGCAATATTGTCATCATCGACAAAAGACTGATCGACGTTAGCACCGGCAGTTTGACCGTCTCTCAAAACCAACAATCTATTGTCTAGCTGGATTGAGTAACTGTCTTCAAACAAATCAGCCGAGATGGTGTTCGTTGGCGGAATTGCAGGAGTATTTAAGCCTTGGTCTACGACAACTGCTTTTGCGTTACCTGACTCTGCAGCGTAAAACTGTCCTGTTCCGGGGCCGGTGGCTGTCTTTTTTAGCGCATTTGTGGTTGCTAAATCTGCAGAAAGAGGGATTGTTCCTTCTAAATTTGTCTGTGTAGACAGGGATAGTGCACCACCGCTTGCGTTCGGGTTCAGAAGAACAACTGGTAAATATAGAATATCGTTTCTGGCAATTGTTACCAGCCTTGACTTCATAGTAGCTGTATTGTTTGTGAATGCTTCGAAAACTGGCGATTGCAGGATTTCTAAATCATAGAACGCCGAGCCTCTTGTATCATTCTTATTATATAATTCATAATTAATTTCATCATCACCAAGAGCAAACTTGACAATCTTAAAAGATCCATCACCTTTTGCAAGTCTTTGGCGACCTGCGTCTGTTAATACTGCATCAAGTATGATGTCTCCACTGTTATCTAAAAACGCCATTGAAAATTTTCCTTTTAAAAAAACGGTTTTTTATATATTAAATAGTTTGTTTTTAGCGATTTTGCAAAAACATTTTTCTATTTATTTGATCTTTTCCTCTTTTACAAATTCGACATTAAAATCAACAACCTTTCCGGTCGTCTTTGATGTCATCCTAAGTTTAAAGGTTTTTCCAAAAACAGAAATATCTTCTGTTCCTAATCTAAGGGGATCCGACGAGTCAGGTAAAACCTGCTTTAGCCTCGGAACTATATTAAATAGTCTTTTTAATGTTTTTGAAGGCATTTTGTCAGCTTGTTTCATCTCATATTCTTTAATAAGAGGATAGACGGCTCCAGAATTCTCTACAATTTCTATTTGGAATATAGCGGTTGGGTTAGAGAAAACGCCTCTTCTATCAATTGCCCTAAAGATATAGTAATATTTTTTGTTTGGCTCGACACCATCAAGGAAGCTAGATGAAGATGCAAATGAATCTTCGCCGTATGGTGTTTCAGAAAAAGATATTCTCGCGTCTCTAAAATCCTGATATGACTGTGGAGGAGTTGTGAGTCTCCTTATCTCAAATCTTGTTGGTATGTTGCCAAAATCATCTGAAATTTACTCTATTTTTTCAAACTCTATCATTTTTCTGACTCCTTGAAGTTTTTATAAAACTCTTCTTCTTCGTCAGAAAAAACAATAGGAGTTGCTTCGGTGGTTCCTTGGCCAGAACGAAGCAAGACATTTATCCTGTCTTCCCTTCCTTTATAGGTCACAAACTCTGTATCTGGAAAGTTTGGAGGATTGTCCAAAATAGCTCCAGAATCTTCATAAAACGGTATTTTGACTATCTTTAAATAATTTGTAGCTTTTACTAATATCTTTTTTTCTGCCATTGTTAAACCCTTATGTCTTCGTCTCCGCCGCCAGTACTGCCACCTTCAGATGTTTCCAGCTCCTTCTCGCCGTCGAGGGGATCCTCTTCTACTGGTAGATCCCCTGCACCGCCTTTTGTTTCTGGTGGCTCATCATCTGGTGGCTCATCAATCCTTTCTTCGTCCCCAACTATCGTAAATGTGTATTCAAGTCTGGTGTCTAGTGTGATTTTGTAAGCGAAAACTTTGTATGTGTATTTCTTTCCATATTTAACCTGTGAATCTATGTAGTCAAGACCCAAATAAATATATACTGCGGGAATCCAGAATGTTTGAATCGGTGTCGATGATCCAAATTCATATTTTTCAATAGAATAGAAAAGAACATCCGAACAATAGGGCTTCTTACCAGCAAGAATATCCTCAAAATTTCTAGAATAATCTTTTATTATTTTTTCGAAACTTTCATCTAGTCTGAACAGCTTTATATAAAGCTCAGGATCGCCGAAGTCTGAGTCTTCAACCGGCTCTGGAAGGATCGTCTCGGCGTTCAACTCTTCTGTTCCATAAACCTTTCTTATCTTTTTTAATTCATTTTTTATATTTTCTATATCTTCTGGCTCATCTGTTGGGGCAGCAAGACCTATGATAAAATCAATAAAATATGCTAAATCGTATTTTTGAAAACCTTCGTTAAATAAAGATCTGGTCTCGTTAAACTCTGTCTGGTTTGACTCCGGCTTATAAGAAGAAACAATTTCTGTTCCAGTATATTCTTCTTCTTGTAAAACATCTTCTGTTCCGATCACGCCGAAGAATCCGCTTTGAACAAGGTTTAAAACGTCACAAAAAAGAGCAGATAGGCCAGCGTCAATAACTTTGTCACTTAATTCTTCGGTGTCCTTTTTTTGAGGATTCGAAAATGATATCATGTTAAAAAATGGCAAATCTCCGCTCAATTGTTGAAGAGCTGTAGTATTATAATAATCAGCGTTTGAGATTATATAATCAACTACAGTTTCCTTATCAACTAAATTATTTAAAGCTCTAGCCCTTAAAGAACCGGTAGGAATTTCGTAAAAGTTTGGTATTGACTGTTCGGTTGTTTGATCGATCAAAAATTCATACGAAGCAGAGCCGTAATTGTAATCAAACTCTACATCGCCCTGTATGATACTCTTATTATCAACATTCGAGATATATTCTATTGGAGCATCGATTTCGAAATAAGAATCTTCATATACACCGTCATCCTTAAAGGATGCAGTAATCTCACCAAAAAAACTTTCAGAAGTCTCGACACTCATTCTGGTAAAATAAGTCTTTGCCTCAAAAGGCTCCTCACCGTCTCGGAACCTTGGTCTAGCTTCCGCATCTCTCTCTTCTCTTTCAATGACTGTGTAGACTGCATTTTCTCCGGAAAAGACTCTTTCTTCTTCTGGATCTGTGACAGGCTCAAATTCATAATATACTCGGTTAAGCCTAAAATTAGTTGTCAGACCAGCCGAAGGAAGATACACTCCGCCGATGTAATAGTTTTCTAAATCATTTCTAACTATGTCAGTTGATGAGTTATAGTTTTGTGAAGGTGTCATCTTCTTTTTATTTAATTTAGATTTTACATCCATTTTATTTCTTCCTTCCTTTTGTAATATCGCCTGTAACTTCTTGGGCTATAAAACCCTTGCTGACAGAAGGTGCTCTTGATGCCGGTTTCTTTCTGCTGTTTATTTTGCTGTTTGAAACTAAATCGCCCAATGTTGTTGTTTGTGTTCCAAGAATAGATTCTTCTATAGAATCTCCGGTGGCAGTACCTGCTTCAATTATAAAATATTTGTCAGGATAAGAAACATTCTCAACTGATGCATCTGATAGCTGAAAAGGTTGTGTTTTGCACATAACTCGTGTGCCACTGTTTACGTCTAAATCGTCTAGCAGCCCAAATGAAACATTCTTTAGGTCTATGTTTCCATCGGAATCGTTGTTGAAAACTAATGCCTCAACTTCTACTAGGTTCATAAAGTTCTGCTTTATCATATAATATGTGTTTGGGTTCTTAAAATAATCTCCAGATGTAGAAAGCCACTTTGTTGGACCAATTGCGTCAGACTTTCCACCAAACAAAACTCTCATGTGGTTGGGCATTGTGTCTCCAAAATTTCTTTTTAGTCTTGTGGTGGAATAGCTTTCCTTTGAGACATTCCAATTTTCTTCTTTTTGTAAAATAGAATTTACCAAAGGAATATAATTCGATGTATTGTCTGTTTTACCGTCATAGTTTTTAAATCTTGGGGTTCTGGCCAAAAGGCGCGAAGTACTTTTTGTTCCCCGATAGATACTCCTGTAAAAGACTTCGCTTACTGAAATGCCAAATCCTGACATTATTTCATATAAAAGCTCTTTTTTAGCCTCATCTGTGTCTTCGATTTCTTGGTAATGCAATTCATTGTAGACCAATGGATCAAATGCGTTTTCTTCTGATATAACCTCATCTCTGATTTGTATTGGAGAAAGATATCCAAAATATGCTTGACTTAGGTCAAAGTATTTTTGCTCTGAACTTAAAGCATTTGTTACTAATCCTGCATTCGCGATTGATTTACCAAACGTATCTGCATATATTTTTCTTTGCAGATTATCAAATGTATCAAATTGTTCTGAATCGATTACTTTTGTGAAAAACTCAAAACTAAATCTCTTTTTTGTGTCTCTATTTGATATAACGGATATTCCAACTTGATCATTTGCTGGAATTCCCATGAAATCATAATTTATATTCTTCAATGCATTAAAGTCTACATAATCGCTAAATGTTTTAGAATAATATAGAACTGATTTATCCGCATTTATCTTAGAAGTATTTTTTGATTTGGAAATATTGACCTGATTTGTGTTAATTCCATCTAAATCTTGCAATTTTTTCAACAAATCGTTAGTAAACTCAATTAAATTCAAAGTACTTTCTTGATACTTTATCAAATTTAATAAACTGTTTTCAAAAGCACTTCCAAGTGTTGCAGCATCGTCGTTTAAGACCATGACAACTTTTGCAATTCTTTTTGCAGGATTTTCTCCCATAAGCGGGCTTACTTCTACTTTATTTATAAATTTCTCACCATAATATTTCTTCAATTGTGTCAGGCTGTCTTGAAGAATTGATATTCTCTGTTCGATAAAAATCTTTGTACCGTCTTTGATACTCATATCCAAAGAATACTTATAAAGACCCTCTTGTGATGTATCATAATCGTTAAATCCAACAAATTTTATTCCTTGAGAAAGATCTAGATCTAATTCTCCGATCTCTCCTATAACAAAATCACTTTGTCTTCTAATATTTTGTGCCCTGCTTAACTCATTTGTTCCGGGTTCTTCCCTTGTTGACACGATAGTTTCTTCTAAGAAGTTTTCAAATATCTTTTCTTCTCTTACAGCAAAACCAAGTAACTTTTTTATCTTTTGCCTCTTGATTTTAAGGTCTAAAACCTGCGACAAGAAAGAAATATCTCTTTTGTCTTCTTCTTTTATTCCCACGTTTTGCAACAAGCTGCCAAACAAGCTCATATTTCTTAGAATGTTTAACTTATCAATACCAAACATTCCTTTTACTTCTGAATTTTTTCCGAAAGATGCGAAAAGATCAGAAGACATTGTTTTATTGTTTATATCTGTCTCTGATAGGCTAAAACTAAACAAATTTTCATAAAATTTGTTTCGCAAATCCTCATTATCTCCCACAAAAATATCATTTTCTATGACTTGGGTCTTTTTTAAAGGATAATAATTTAAAATCTTGGGTGGCTTGTCGTCAACACTCTCATAAATGATTGGGACTACAATAATATGTAAATTTTTCACCTCATTTGGCTTATATAGCTCTTCTAAGTCTCTCTTGAACGAGAATGAATACCTTATTTGTGTAGATAGTGGTGCCTCTGGAGGGTTTTCTAGGTTCTTTACTGTCTGTGCATAATCGTAATTTACAAAAAGATCTTTTATGATCTCTCCATTCTTATCGCGAACTATTGCAGAAAGTCTTTCAATTTGTACAATTGTATTTTCTTGCAAACCTCTAGTACGAACGGCCTTCTTCTCACCCACAAGCTTTTTAATATCTACTAAATCCAAATCCTTCTTTGAATATACGACGATTGCACTAATGTTATTCTTTGACAAATCCAGCTTTGGGTTATCAAACACTCCGCTTTTTTGATTAAAAGTTGTCGAAGTGTCAATATCAAAATTAACTTCCGCAACATAATCTGTTTGTCCTGTAAAACTAGATGTTTTCTCTGAAAGTGATATCTTGTTTATTGCAAATTTAGCCATTATCCACAATCCTTTACATCAGCTTCGGAAACATTTGTTCCGTAAATGTCTGCAATAGTTTTTATAACTTCTGGTGTTCTTCTGTAGTCGAATGCCTCATCGTTAAAGAACCCTTTAGATTTAATGTTTACTGCGGAGCTTTCCAGAACCTGTCTATCGATTTCAGAATCGCAGTATATATGAAAATAATACTCTACGTTATTTGTAGAAAGCTCAACCTCTTCTTCATCGGGGGTGCTATCTAATAAAATATTATTAACAATGTTATCTTTTTTCTTTTGAGCGAAGGTCAATGGGATAAGATCGTCTCCGTCAACTTCATAAACTTCAATATCAAAGTTTTCAAAATCAAACTCTACGTTTTCTTCCAAAATGTCAGCTAAGATGTAGTCTGTTTCGATTGCCAAGTACTTACCTTCTTCTCCGATTGGTCCGTCTATAAATTTATTATTAATATTGTTGTCCAAACCCAGAACATCAATAGTGTCCATGGGAAAATCCTCTTCACCTTGAGACACGCTTTTTACTTCATATCTGAAAGTAATCTTGGAATTGATCTGATCAATCAGCTTATTACCAAGTGGGGTTCTGTACTCCAAATCATATCCTGATGCCAATCCATTTAAGAAAGTTAAAGAAATGGCTGGTGAGTTTTGATTTGCTATATCTGCCGATGATAACGCATAAGTCAAAGTGTTTCTTGCTAGAGGGGCTTCTACATTTACTTTATCGCCGTTTCCAAAATCAACCTCTTGTGTTACCTCTGTCTCGCTCGTAAATTTAGCTTGTGTCTGAAGTTGTGGAGTGTCCTTGCGGATTCTGTCTTTGGCGGAGCTTTGGTTTTCATCCACTCCTCCATATGTCGAATCGTACATGATATTATCATCGAAGAAGGCATAATAAACAGGCTTCATTTTGCCATTAGCAAGAAGATATTTTCCGTATGGAGTCAGTTCTATGTCTAAAACTTCTTCTTTTTTGTTCATAAATAGCATTTATTTTTTCCTGTTAATCATCGATCTTTTTTAAATTGATGTTTCGTTTGGCTAGAACTTCAGCATTAATTAGTTGCTGTTTTGTTTTTATTTCTTCTGTCGTTGCTGCTTTTGTGGAAGAAATGTCACTACCAAATGGTGCACCTATACCAGTGTTAGATCTTGTTTTATAATTACCTGCATCGGATGGTTCCACATCGAATCCATAAGATATCTTGGAATCTACTTTTGCAAACTCGATCATTGAGAAATAGTCGTATGGCCAATTGTAGTTAAATTGGTCTTCTGAAGCTAGTGTTTTCTGACCTTGGCTTGACAATAATAATTTGTTATATCTTGTCTTTGCTCTTTGTTTTACTTTAAATACCATCCATTGCACTGGTTCTCCGTTTGGACCGGATAAATCGTCGAGTTGATATTTGCCTTCCGACAATAGCGGGTGACTAACTACTGACTCAACCTGCTCAACGTTATCTTCAATATCTCCAAAGAATTCTGCAACATCTTTGTTAGTACCAAATTTAGGAGCAATATTTTGCCAAATATATGAAAGATCATCTTTATCAAATGTATGTTCAAATTCGAAAATGTACATTGCAATTGGTAAAGCTGATTTATTTCTAAAGTAATCGAATTCGGGTGGGAATACGTACTTATCTCTTATTTTCAGTGCATTATCTATTAATGTTGGCTGATCTTCTCCAAAGATGAATTCTGGCTTCATATCTTCTAAAATATTTGTAAAAGCTCTCATCTCCGACAATTCATTTTCAATGTCTCCTTTTGTCGAGCTTAACTTAAAATAATTCTTTTGAGGAATGATTTTGTCTTTTAGAGATCCAACAGACTTTTCTGATTCATAATAGAAAGGAATTGCCACAACTCCCTCATAGACGGTCTTGCTTGATGCCAGTCTACCAATTTTTTTAGAATTAGTTACTTTATTGAACCCAACGACACTTGAAAGAGAACCCAAGAATCCACTATTGTACCTTCCAGATATATCTTCTTTTTTAGCTCTTGTGTTTAGCCACGAGGAAGGAATGTCTTCAACTTCTAAGAAAATTCCTTGGTTTTCTGCTTCATCCGGAATTGTTCCAAACTGGTGCCACATGCCCATTGGGGTTGTGGTTTTTCCAGATGAACCACTCCAAGGCGTACTACCCGCTTGCGGAAGTGTCACATTATCAAAAATACTCAATGATTGGAAACTTCCTGTGCCGGGGTTTGAATAGTTTGCTCTACCATATGGACCAAAATTTAATACAGGTGTCTCAAACTTTGTTTGAATAGCCCATTGTGCCTCGTTTTTATCTTGATCTTCCAAAGATTCACCAAATAACCTATTGAAGATATTAATAGAGGATGTCAATTGCATAGCATAATCATTCACACTTGCACTATGCATTGGGTAAGAAGACGCGGCGGCATCTCCTGATGGCCAAGCGTCCGGAGAATATCCATCAATTCTCCAACAAACAATTTCTGAATTTGCCTGTATGTCATCGATTGTGGGTTTTCCGGTATTCGACGGTGTATAAATAATATCTACCCAAGCCTCGCCATTGTAATAAGGAGGAGTATGAGACACGTTAAATCCATAGGTGCTATCATAAATCCATCTCTGGGGTTTAACTACAGAAGTAATATCTCCTGTGATTGCGCTGTAAATAGCACCATACCCAAAGCTTTGACCGTTAGATGCGGTCGCATAACTTCCAGATCCAGCCATCGGAGGACCGAATGCAGATGGGCGACTATACATATTTAATGTGAACATTCTGTAGTTTTCATCATTAAACGCAACAGGAGAAGATCCCCCTCCGGGGTTTCTTACATCCCAGCCTTTTGCGCTCGCACTAGAGAAATATTCTTGCGGGGTTGCCCAATCTGTATCTTCTCTTTTTTGACCCCTCGTACTTCTTCTCATCTTAATTCTCAAGCCGTAAGATACACTACTGGTTACTGCACTAAAATTTGATTGCTTGAGGCTGGAAATTGTTGTTAGTTCTGAATCTTCCAAAAAGAAGTCCACTGTAGATGCCAAAAAGTTATTAATTGAAAGTGAATATTTGTTATTGGAATTTGGTCCCTTG
>BCSF01000225.1_pt1 | contig 25494 bp, 35 predicted proteins | sample 1016431 | NCBI WGS metagenome assembly BCSF01 (sample SAMD00045685;SAMD00045686;SAMD00045687;SAMD00045688;SAMD00045689;SAMD00045690;SAMD00045691;SAMD00045692;SAMD00045684;SAMD00045690;SAMD00045691;SAMD00045692;SAMD00045684;SAMD00045685;SAMD00045686;SAMD00045687;SAMD00045688;SAMD00045689, study... | reverse complement strand
ATACGAGTTCAAGTACGGTCTCGTGGGCTCGGGGATGTGTACAAGAGCCACCCCTCACACGGCCGCTTCGGCCGGTGCTTCGACGCCCTCGCGCCGCACCTGCCGGTCCAGCACGGCGAGCCGCAGCTGCAGCTCTTGCGCGTCGCTGTCCCACGCCGCGCCATCGGCCGCACGGTCCGCCAGTCGCAGCAACTCGGCCAGTCGGTCGAGCAGTTCATGGTGCGTCATCGGTCACCCCCTCGCGCTGCACGTCCCGTGTCAACCGGGCGAGCTCGTCGACTAGGGCGCGCACCCCCGGCACGTACTGAAACCGCCACGACATCGCGCGCAGCGCTTCCAGCCGAGCCACTAGCTGCTGCTTAGTCATCGTCGCCCCCTCGCAGCGCATGCACTTCCTCGATGGTGTTGTGCATCCGGTGGCCGATGTCCTCAACCACGTGCTCGAGTAGCGTACCGCACACGGTCGACCCGTCCGGCAGTCGCAGCTCGATGTGCGGCACGGTGATTGGATACGCATGGCGCGACCAGCACCACCAGGGTCGACGGTCGCCACGGGTGCAGAGCAGCGGCGCCCGGCCAGCGTGGTCGGCCTGGCGGTTGGCCTGCGACCACCAGTCCAGCCAGCGCCGGCTCGGACCGCGCAGCACCTCACCGACGGAGAAGTCAGCGTAGCGCTTCACCTCGATGGACCACGAACCCGGCACGGCCTGGCCGAGCTCGTCGACCACTCGGATGTCGTCGCCGTGTTCATACGGCAGAGCACGCCGCACCGTCCAGCCGTCCGGCAGCACCGGCCGCAGCATGCGCACCAGCTCGCGCTCACCGCGCGCCCCCTTGTCCCTGCTCGCCTTGCCCATCGTCCTGCCCTCCTTGACTGCCCTAACCACGGCCGGCACCACCGCCGACACCAGACCCACGACCTGCTCAACCATCACGACCCCCATAGACCGAGCTGACCACGCGGCGCTCGGGTCATCGTCAACCACTCCCGCTGTTGCTTGCTGAACGTCCGCTTCTGGCCGACCCGCTCGGCCGTCAGCTCGTGCGCGTGCCAGCCGTCCGCGACGAGCTCGGCAATGGGCTCGGCCTCACTGATGGCGACATGCGCACCGGCATCGCGCCAGAGTCGAGCCAGCCGCACCACCTCGTCCCGTGGCAGGTCGTGCGCATACCCGGTCGTGCCGACATAGGGCGGGTCAATGTAGACCCACGACCCCGCTGGCAGCCGTGCCGGCTCGACCTCAGTGGCATCCGGCACGATGCGGCCGGGTAGCTCTGGCAGGTCGTCAAGACGCGGCGCCTCCATTGCGGCCGTCCTTGGTCCGCTCGGATTGTGCGTTGCGGTTTCGACTGTGCCGCGCTCTACTTCGACACGAAACCCGCTGCCCGGCTCGCCCTGCCGATAGGACCACGCACCAAGCAGCACGTGGCGCGCGACCTCCCGCGGCTCGGGAGCCCTGACCGGCCCCTCGGCCCGTAGCCGCTCCCATAGGGCGCGCGGCTCCTCGTCCGCCCAGCCGCGCACGACCTCGGCCGCAGCTCGCGCCAGGCGACGGTCGGTGTACGCATGCAGCAGCAGCCGCACCCCGGCGTCCGGCTCGCACCAAAGGTAGCCGTCGGCACCCTGCCCAGCCTGCAGCCCCATACGGGCCAGGATGGCGTCGGCGTACCCCGTCTTCGCGCCCATTCTCGACACCGGTGGCCGCGCCCTCGACCGCGCCAGCCGCAGCGACAGCGCCGCAGTACCCGCGCACAGCTCGACGAAAACGGGAACCCTACTCAAGTGACCCACCTCGTGCCACACCAGGTGTGGCACCTGTTACGCCGCATAGCACCGTCACTCTCGGCCGATGTGGCCTCATGTGGCACACTATCTGGCACTCTCTACCTTTTTTACTACTACTCATCATCATCCTTTAAGGGTTGTAGGTGTGGCACTCGTGGCACTTGCCAGGCATGCACGGTCGGCCGCAGGGTTTCGGCTGCCACACCTGCGCCACACCTGCCGCCAGTGCCACGTCACGGGTACCACCGGACCAGGCGACGGCCGCCACGCTGGACGCGTCGCTTGTGCCAGCCCAATCGGGTCAGGATGCCAGCGACCCGCATGGCCGAGCCCTTGTGCTGCTGTGCAGCGTCGAGCTTCAGACCCTCGGTGAGCACGTCATCCACGACCACCTCGGGCCGGCCGTCGACGTAGTCGGCCACCTTCGCAGCCCACGGGTCCACCCGCTGGTATTGCTGCTGCATGTCGGCGAGCTCGTCGGCCTCGTCGCGGGTCAACCAGTGCGGCTCGCCTCGACTGCAGGCATGCGCCGCTTCGGCCCAGAGCTGGTCGCGGTCGCGCGTCAGGCCGAGCACGTCGATGCGTCCGACCCTGACCGGCCAGAACCGACGCGCGCCAGTCGGGTCGTCCAAGAACTCGGCCTCGTTGGTCGTGCCGACGAACACCGTACCCCGTGGTAGCTCGACCATGTTGCGGCCGTAGGGCGGTCGGAAGCGGTCGACCTGGGCGCTTAGAAACGCCTTGATGGACTCCGCATCGCGCGCTCGCATGCTGGCGAGCTCGGCCACCTCCATCACCCAAACGCCCTGCATGGCGAGGTACGCGTCCTTGCTCCCCATGTCTATCGGCGTGTCGCTGAACCAAGCCGGGACCGGCATGAGCGCCCGCATGCCGCTTGACTTGCCTGCGCCCTGGGCGCCGACCAGGATGAGCGTCGTATCGACTTTGCACCCCGGGTCAGTGGCTCGACGCACCGCCGACAGCAACCAGCGACGGCCGACGCCTGGCGGTACCTCCGACGCCTGCAGGTAGTCCTCGAGCCACGTGTCGATGCGTGGCGTGCCATCCCACGCCAGGCCATCGAGGTAGTCCTGCACCGGGTGCACCCGTCGCAGCTGCGCGACGTACCGGATGGCCTCCGACACCATGCGAGTCGGCACGACCAGGCCGTAGCTGGTGCCGAGCTCCAGCGCGATGCGTGTCTCATCCTCGTCGGTGAGCGCTCGCCCGTCGAGCTCGACCCTGCCGGCGAACGTGTTGTAGCTGACGGCATACAGCGGGTCGCGCAGCAGAGCGAGCACGACGTTGCCGAGCTCGCGTAGCGGTCGCTTCACCCGCTCACCGTCGACGATGCTGCCGCTCGGATAGGTCATCGCGTCCGCGATACGCTTCTGCAGCTCGATGCTAGCCCCAGTCATTCCACGCGCCTTCTGCATCTGCCTTCCTCACCGCGCTCGCGATTGTCTGTGAAACTTCGCCGCCCTTGAGCCCGCACTGCTCGGCCGCTGCGCGCAGCTCGCCCTCGAGCGCCGCCCAGTCGACCACACCCGCCAGGCCGAGCCGGCGACAGTCAACCGCGGCCCCAAACAGGTTGGTATTGCGCTGGCCTTTGCCAGCCGTGGCGACCCGCTCGACCCGTGCCCGAGCAATCGCTGCACCATACCGGCCGCGCCGGTCGCCTGACAGCATGCGATAGTCAACCCGCCCAGGTGCACGCACCTGGCGCACCCGCTCGGGCGCCGGTGGCGGTGCAGGTGGGGTCAGCCACCGCCCGAGCTGCAGCCGTGCCTCGTAGGTGCCGCGCCGGTACGCCAGCCGCTTCGGAACCCGACACAATGGCATCGGCTGACGCACGGCCGGCACGTAGTACATTCTAGACGGGTCCTTGGTCGACGGGTCGACGCTCGGCCACTTCGCCGCTACCCCGCGCCACGTGTCGCCCCACTGCGACGCCGGCACCGGCTCGGCCAGTGGGTACACTAGCCTCCACTTCGGCGCGGCCGGCGTGTGACTCCATGACGTGTGAGCCATGCAGAACACGCCCGGCTCGATGAGCTCGTCGACGCTAGTGCCGTCGTCGACATCCAGCACGACCATCGACAACAGCTCTGCATTGGATGCCCGCCGGCAGACCTCGCGCCCGGCCTCCATGTACGGCAGGCCGTAGGTAGTCGGACCCCATAGCGGTAGCCGGTCCTTCTCCGCACCGACGACCGGGTGCAGCACCAGCCGCAGCAGGTCGAGCGCAGTCCAGCGGCACGGCACGCCGACCCGGTCGTACCTGTCGACGAACCGGTGCCCGTACCAGGTGCGCCAGTCGTGTTCGAGGGCGATGCACAATCGCTCCTCGACCTCGGTGACCAGGTCGGCCGTCGTCACTTGCTGCGCCGGTCCGCTGCTGCGGCCTGCACCGCATCGGTCAGCGTGTCGGCGACACCGTGCCCCGTCTTCGTCGCGTTGCGCGCGTACACCCGCACACTGACCCGGCCGTCCCGGTTGCGCCTGATGCGCAGCTCGGGATGGTCGGTGCTGCTCAACATGCCCTCAATCATCGCTTCCAGTGCCTGCATAGCTCTCCCCTCATGTCAGCCGCCGGCGTAGCCACCGGCGAAGATGTCCCACGTCGTCGTCGGTGCCCTGGTCGAGCTGCACGTCAACGAGCTCGACCATCGCACGCACGCGGCCCGTCGCCAGCACGACCGGCGCCCCGTCGACGTAGTGCCAGATTCCGACGCGCCCGTCGGGTCGGTGACCCACGTGCAGCCGACGCCCTGGCGTGTAGATACAGCCCAGCCAGCTCACCGGTGACGCCGCAGCAGGTCGCCCACGGGCGTCAGCCTGTACCGATACGGCTTCCCCTGCACGCCGTCGCCGACCTTCTCAACGGCGCCGGCCTGGACGAGCGTGTTGTACCGAGCGTGCACCTGTGACGCCGACTTGCCACCCTCGTGCTGCACGACCTGCATCGCGCTGGCCTCACCACCCAGCTCGGCCAGGATGTCAATGCGGTCGCCCTGCGTCTCGGTGAGGTACCGCACGACGCACCCGTGCAGCGCCGCATACCTGCGCAGCACCGACAGCGGCGGCGGAAACTCACTGCTCATCGCTAGCCGCCGGCTGCTCGAGGTGGTCAAGCCCGCAGAGCACGAGCATCATTAGCAGCTGTTGCATCGTCGCTTGAAAGTGGTGCTGACGCTCGACCTGGACGCGCAGGCCCTCAAGCCGAGCCAGCAGAGTCTCGTCCGCTCGCAGTGTCAGGTTTCGCATGCTGTCCTCCGTTGCTGGCCTGGTGATATAGGAAGCGGCCTTAGCCGTCAAGGTGCAGCCCTGCACTTGACTGGCTCGCAGTGATGCGGTACGACCTCGGCACACCAAAGGAGCAAGCAACATGCAGGCAGAACCACTCACCCGAAACGCCATTGCGTCGGTCTACTTCGGCGGCGGCGTCATGCTCACCGCCCTCGTGCACGACCTGGGCGCACCGCTGCTCGCCATTGCGGCGGTCGGCTTCTTCTTCGTCTTCGTCCCCATGGTGCGCCAGTGAGTCGCCCGTGGGTCATCGACATCGAGACGGTGCCGGTAGGCACTACCCGCGCCCGCGGCTGCGGCGTGCCTGACGCCTGGCTAGACGCGCAGCCATTCGTGCCGCCGACACCGCGCAGCGTGTCGTCGAGCTACCGCGACCCTGCGAAGATTGCCGCACGGCAGCGCGACCTCGAGGAGCGGTACCAGCAGGACCGCGTCGAGGCTAAGCACGCCTGGTTCAGTAAGCGCGTCGACGCCTGGAAGGCTCGCGCCCTCTCACCGTACACGGCCGAGGTCGTCGCTATCGCAATGCACCCGGTGCAGGCTGACGCGCCGACCTCGCCCGATGATGTCGCGGTCCGGCTGACGCAACACACCTGCACCGAGCGCGGCCTGCTGCTCGACCTCGAGCAGAAGCTAGCGCAGCACCAGGTGAGCCACCTCGTTCACTGGTCGAGCTATGACCCGCCCGTCTTGCGAGAGGCGATGTGCCGGCATGACCTCGAGCTGCCGCACCTGCAGAGCCTGACCCGCCAGTCGGTGCGCGGTCGTGCCTGGTACCCTCGGTGTCTCGACGCCAGCGTGCTGACCCACGCCAGGCACTGCAACTTTGGCCGGCATTGGGGACTCAAGAACATCGCCGCACAGCTCGGATGGGACGACCCGGCTGGCGTCAAGTCGGCCGAGGTCTACGATGCGTTCCTGGCCGGTGACCTCGATGGCTGCGCGGAGCGTGCCGCCGTCGACGTGTACCTGGTGCTTCGCATCCTGGAACGTGGGCGCGCCCTGTGCGACGTGCTCGACTGGGCGCGAGGTGGCCGATGATTACGCGCAGCGACGACCAGGCCGAGCTCGGTGCAGCGCTGTCGAAGGCGCAGGCCGCCATCAGGTCGGCAGAGAAGGACCGCCAGAACCCGCACCTGCGGAACCGGTACGCCACACTAGAATCAGTCATCAGGGCGACCCGTCCGCACCTGGGCGCGCACGGCCTCTCCCTGACCTGCGCACCGGTGGCCGAGGATGGCCGCGCCGGTGTCGCCTGGACGCTGCGCCATGCGTCCGGTCAGTGGGAGTCCGGCGTCCTGCTGATGCCGCTTGGCCAGTCCCGCGGCATCACGCCGGCTCAGGCCCTGGGCAGTGTCGTGACCTATGCTCACAGATACGTAAGGATGCACCTCCTAGGCTGCGCCGCTGGCGACGACGTGGATGGCGAAGACGTTGGTAGCAAACCAGCGCGACGAGACGCGCGACCAGTGACCAATCGCGCGAGCTCGCCACCGAATAGGGACCAATCCGCCCGCCCGGCCGCCAGAAAGGTACCAAACGCATCGCCGCCGGCGTCTAATGGTGACCAATCGGCCGAACAGGGTGCGCCGATTGATACCAAGTCGAAGGCCTGGCGAGGCTGGCAGGCACGGCTCGGTGAGTCCGGCATCGACTACGACCACCTCGCGACCTGGTGCGAAGCGCACGACCGGCCGCGCCCGTCGAAGATGTCGACGCACCAGTGGCGGCAGCTCTGCCAGTGGCTCGACAACGGTGGTGCAGAGGTCGTGAAGCGATGGACGCCCTGACCCCCTGCACGCACTGCGGCGTGTCCATCCCTGCCGGGTACCTCACCTGCGAACGGTGCACCGACTACCTGCGCGACGCCTTCGAGCACGCCAACCGAGAGCAGGTGCTGCTCGAGCGCTGGCGCTCGCTAGGCTGGTCGGCGCAGTGGCACGGCCTGCCAGACAATCGGTGGTGCAGCCTGTACCGCATGCACGGGCGCGGGTCGCTCACCGTGAGCATGGACCTGCACGGCCAAGTGCTGCTCGTCGTGCACCATGGCAGGGTCGACGTGCGCAAGCTGGCGCGGTGGCTCGGTGAGCTTTGACCCGCCGCGGTGCGTCCGGCGTGCCCTGCTGTGCGGCCGGACGACACGGCAGATTACCAGCCGGTACCCGGTCGACCAACTGCAGGTCCGTCGGTGGCGATGGCGGCTGCGCGCCGTCGCCGCACCCGGCTCGGCCAGTGGTCTACCGCTCGCCCGTCTGCAGTCCCTGGTCGACCAGGGCGCGACGCTGCGCGAGGCTGCGGCCGAGGTCGGCCTGCCCCGCGATGTGGTCGGGTACCTCGGCAGCTCGGGCCGGCTGCTCGTGCGTCCCCGCTCGGCTGGCTACCCGTGCCCGGCCAGCTGGGCGAAAGCGTGCGCCCGTGTCGCTCGACGACTGCGGCACGAGCTCGCGCACGAGATGCTAGCCGCTGGCCTCTCGTCGACCGAGGTGGCCGAGGTGGTCGGCGTCAGCCGTCGCGCCGTCACCATGTGGCGCGCTACCCGAGCAGCATCCACACGATAGCGCCAGCCAGCGCACCGGCGAAGATGCAGGTGCGCCAGCTCACCGGCGTCGGCTCGACGGCCGGCTGCGGCATGCTCTCGCGCATCGCCTGCAGCGCCTCACGAGCTGCCGCCACTTGCGCCAGGTCGATGCCGCTGGTCATCGTTCCGCGTGCCATCGCTGCCCGGTCTGCCTCGGTCATGGCGCCCCCTCCGGTATGATGTCAGCCACGTCGAGCCCGGTGGCCGCACCGAGCGCCGCAGCGATGCCCAGGATGATACCGACCCACGTGCGCGCGTCGATAGACCCGAGCGCTGCAGCTAGGCCGGTGGCCGGCTCGTCGGCCTGGTCGAGCCGTGCCCTGACCTGCTCCATCGTGCGCACGACCTCGTCGAGCGCGTCAGCGACTGGCCGGCGCGACTCATGGTCTGCCAGTGTCTCAATTGTCGACAGCAGTACGCGCGACGCGTGCTCCCGTCGGGCCTCGTCCCCGATGCCCTCCAGGATGGTGTCAGCCTCGAGCTCGAGGCGACTGGCGAGCACTGCGGTCATCGGCGCGTATTGTGCGCGCGAGCGCTGACCCGTGCCAGGAAGGCAAAGAGGTCCGCCTGTGCGTCGGGTCCGATGATGTCGACGCCGCCGACCCGAACGCGCAGCACGTCGCCAAGCTCGTCAGACAGCAGCCGGCCGGCCGCCTCGGCATCACCAGGGTCGACGCGCCCGGACTCATCGACGACCGCATCAAGGATGTCCTGCACGTCACTGGCGAGGCTTGGCAGGCTCCACGCGAGATTCATCAGCCACGGCATCAGAGCGTCCCTGCAGGCAAGGTGAGCACACCCACGCTGTAACCGTCGAGCCCGGCCGTGCCGACCCACGACCCGCCCTCGGTGACGCGCAGTCCTAGCGACGTGCTCGACTGCACGATGGTCACCGAGCCGGCCGCGTCCATGTGCGCCCAGTAGGTGTGACCGGTGGCGCCGTCGATGACCTCGTCATCCTGCGGCCCGACGCCGTCGCCCAGGTCGAGCCCGCGCCAGCGCTGCACGATGTGCCACCGGCCTCGGGTGAGCTGCGGCGCGTACACATACTCGGCCCCCTCGCGCTCACCCACTAGCGACTCATAAGCCCAGCGACCGCGCAGCAGCGACCGCGCAGCCGTCAGCGCCGACCAGGGTGCGTCGCGGCTCCAGACGTTAGCCGGCGGCCAGTACACCGGGTCGGCGTCGGCGTAGGCGTCAAGCGTCGCCGGGTCGGGATGGTGGCCGACCTGCTCGAGCACCATGGCCGCGACCAGTGAGCAGCACGGCAGCGACTCGGCCCGTGCCAGCGTGCCTAGCGGCGTTCCTTCCTCGATGCAGCCCAGTACCGTCATCGCGCTACCCTCCCGCCAATGCTGTAGAAGTCCTGATACAGAATGCGCTGAGCCTGCGCCAGAGTCACGACACCAGCGGCTAGCAGGCCGGTCGTCAGCGGGATGTTGGCGGTGATGGGGTCACCGTAGTCGGTCCGCACCATCGACCGCCGGTCGCTCGCGTCGAGCTCAAAGAACTGCAGCCCTGGTGTACCCGCGCCATCGGTGTCGACGACCTCGAACCCTAGGATGCGGAACGTGCCAGCGCTGTGCGTGCCGAGCGCTACCGTCGTCTCGTTGGCGCTGCCGCTGCCGTTCTTGACGACGCCCTGCCACTGGCCGACGCTGCTCAAGTACCGCACGCCGACAAACTGCGTCGAGTCTGCCGAGCGCACCCTGCCAGTCGTCGACGACGACAGGCCAGACCAGGCCTCGACGTTGCTCGTGCTGGATAGGTCGAGCTTTGTGGCCCACACCATGCCCACGGGCGGCTCGTACACCTGCACGACGCCAGCTGTGTGCAGCGTGCCGCCGCGGTTTGCGCTCGACCCCGTGCGCAGCGCCAACACGCCGGCCTCGGTGGCGGCCGTCGGCGTGTTGAGCAGGACGGTCACCCCGCTGCCGCCGACTAGGCCGCGCGTCCATCCGACTTCGCCATAGTCCTGCGTGCCGCCGCCAGAGTAGCGCAGCCAGTCCTCGTGAATGCACAAGCCAGCAGGCCCGAGCAGGCCCACCGTCGGGTCATGTGCCCAGCCAGCCAGGCCGCCGCGGTAGTAGCCTGCAGGCGGTCGTCGGGTGCTGCTCATGTCCTCACCGTACCAGCCAGGGTCAGCGTCGTGTCGGTCACCGTCATGCCGTCGACGGCGATGCGTCGCCCCGTGAGGGACGGCGCGTCGAGTGTCGCATCGCTGCTGACCTCGACCAAGCAACCCGGCCCGAGCAGCAGCAGCCGGCGCACGGTGGCCGGGTCACTCACCGTCAGCGCGACCGCCGGCCCTGGCGTCGCATACTCGGCAGCCAGCAGCGCCGCGACCCGTCCAGCCGTCGCAGGGTCGCACACGGCCGGCAGCTCGACCGACATGAGCGCGTCATAGCCACCGGCCTCGGCCAGCGCGCCCGGCGTCGAGGTGGTCGAGTCGAGGAGCACGGTGCGTGTCATCTCTCCGTCGGCCGGCGCGTACCGAACCTGTACCCGTGAGACGACCCCGCCAGGCTCGGCCGGTGCAATGCCGCTGTGCGTGTCGGCGCCCTGCAGGGTCAGCGTCACGTCGGGCGCGGCCTGGTCGATGGGGATCAGCCGCGCGTAGTACCCGAGCGCCGACCGACCGATGAACAGGGGTACGCCGCCAGTTTGCTCAAGTATCCATCCCAGCGGGTCGACTGGCGACTCGATGGCGACGTCGATGAGCAGGCCATCGAGCCGCATGCGTGCAGAGTCCACCGGGCGCCCGCTGGCGTCAAGCAAGTCGCCCAGGACGAACGCTGCCGACCGGTCGGTGGCGTCGCTGGTCCAGCTGCAGCCGTACCTCGTGCCGGCCGTGTAGCCAATGAGCGTGGGCTGCCCTGCCAGCGCCACGACCTGCACCTGGCGGCCGCGCTGGTCGGTCGTGGTCGACGTGGTGAGGTTCACCGTCTGATAGCCACCGTCGTCATCCTGGCCGGCGCTCTGGTCGTACAGGGTCAGCGTCGTTGCCTCGGTGGGTGGACTGGCGACCACGATGACCCCGCCAACGGCGCCGCCGCCGCTGCCCGTCTCCACCCGATAGGCCGTCGTGACGGGTCCGCCAGTGGCGCCGGCTACCATCGACCCCAGCCCTGGCCGACCGTACACCCGCGGCAGCGTCGCACCAATGCTGCTCTCGTCCTGCGCGTATCGCACGTCGCTAGCGTGCTCCGGCCCTGGCCAGTCACCGGCGTCGATGGTCGACTGCGCCGCGTCGGGTACCTCGCGAGCACCCGGCACCACTGCGGAGTCGATGGATAGCGGCAGCTCGGTGACCGGCGTGCCGAGCTCACCGAGCGTGGCGTGCCCGACCTGCAGCGCGATGCGGCCGGCACCGTCTGCCCAGTACAGCGACGCCGGCCAGCGTGGCACCGTGCCCATCGACAGCACCAGCGACGGCCAGTCCTCGTGAGGGTCGTCGACCGTCACCGAGGTCGAGCCGAGCGCATGCACCGCCACCGACCCGACCGTCAGGCCGGGCGCGTAGCTCTCACCGCCGACGGTGACAGGCTCGGCCGCGCTGGTGTACCCACGCGGCCGGCCTTCGCCCTCGACCCCGAGCCGACTCGACCCCCCCCCTACACGTCCTCCTCGATGGTGACGGTAGCGACCCGGTGCAGCTCGTCGGCACCGAGCTCGCCCACGACGTTGTCCCACTGCACCGCGCTGACCCTGCCCCACCAGAGCACGTCGCGCCGCGTCTCGGTCGTCGTGTAGCCGTTGTTTCCGTCCTCCGTCTCTGGCGGTGCCGGCAGCACCAGCACGGGGCTGGCGTCGATGCCTTGCGCCAGCAGGCCCTCAAGCAGTGGCGCCACGTCGCCCTCGATGCCCACGCCGATAGTGGGCGCACCGTCGGCCGCCAGGTAGCCGGCGACCCCGTCCCGGATGCCGGCGACATTCGACTCAGCGATAGCCAGCGACCAGCGACGCCGCGGTGGCGACCTGCGCGACCTGGTCGCGTAGCCTGGCGCCTCGTCCTCGCGCACGTCGATGAGGGTCGACTGGCCGCTGCCAAAGTCGACCGGGCTGCCGAGCGCGTACACCCGGCCGATAGCCATGGCGCCCAGCTCGAAGTATCCGGCGACGGTCTGCTGCGACGGAATGCGCAGCCGAACCCGCTGCGCCTCGACCTGCTCGAGCGATGCAGCGACGCCACGGGGCAGAACCAGGGTACCCGACCCGCTCGACGGGTCGGTGCCGGTAGCGTCAGCCAGTCGGATGCGCGACCGGGTACCCGCTGCGCTGCCGTAGCCGGTCGCATTCCACGCCACAGCGCGTCGCGACGTGCCAGACAGCAGAACGTGCCCACCCACGGCCTCGTGCTGCTGTAGCCACCGAGGCGACCCGCTAGACGCCTGCAGGGTGTTGCCCGTGCGCGTGTACGTAATGGCTTCACCGAGGTCGACCTGAACCCAGGTCTGCCAGGCTGCGCCGTCGTAGTATTCGAGCTGCGCATAGCGGAAGTTAGCGCCCGACAGGTACAGGCCGTAGTACGTCAGGTCGGCCGTCGTCAGCGTGTCGTCCAGATACCACTCGATGACCTGCTCACTCGTGTCGGTCGACCGCCAGACCTGCCGCGGCGACGGGCTGGCGATGGGGTCGAGGTGGTCGACCGGGTACCCGTGCGCCGGCTCGACGGTCGCAGTCGTGCCCGCCGTCGGCGCCACCGACAGCAGCGAGACGCGCGGGTAGCTGGCCGGACTGGCGAGCGACCCGCCGAGCGCCGCCAGCGGACGGCCGAGCACCTTCTGGCGCGCCACGACGGTCGACTGCGTGCTGCGCCACTGGTCGCGCTTTGCCGAGCTCGACGCGGTCGACGTGCTGGCCGCGAAGCCAGCGAAACGCCACTCACTGATGGACGTGCTGGCGTCGCAGTGACCCCATCGGAAAATAGCTCCTGATGTTGAGGTCGGCGACAGCACGCTGGGCGAGTTAGTCGTAGGGCTGGCGTCCTGGTAGAAGCTCGTCCACGCCGTTTCATATGGGCGCTTATAGTACACTTCCACGCGTCGCGCCGACTCGATGCAGACCATGACCTGCATAAACTCCTGCATGTCGACGCTGGCGGTCGCAAGGGTCGAGCCCCCTGCGTATTTTACCCGCAGGGAATCAGGCCGCGCGTACACCTCGACCTCGACAAACGTGTTGCTCCCCACATCGGCACGCACCTGCATGCCAACGGCCGTGTTCAAGACGCTGCCGCCGCTTAGGCAGCGGAAGTCAGCGAACGCCAAGCACGAGTCGGTGCCGCCGCTTTGAATGTAGTTCAGCTCCACGCCTGCAGTCTCAAACCGTCGCCGGGCGGCGGTGGTGTTTTCCGTCGGCGTCGGTGACCCTGCTGTGACCCTGCCCCATCCATAGGTCGACAGGTTCGGAAACATCTGCGACGCCGCGGTGCCCTCCCACGGTGTCGCCGCTGTGTTGCGAGCTCCCCACGTCAGGCGGTCGCTGTCGCGGCCTGACAGGCCGTCGACGACCATCCACGGCTCAAGGGTCGTCCAGCCGCCAAGCTTGTAGAACACCGGGTCATCGGTGCCAACCGTGTTGCTCGTGTGCGCCAGAAAATGCCCGCCCTGCAGCTGGATGCAGCGCACAGGGTAGGCCACGTGCGTGACGTTGCCGTTCGATGCAAACCCGTTCCCGTCGTCGACGAGCCAGTTTGTGTAGTTCACCGAGCGAAGCACGGCCGAGCCGGTCGCGTTCACCGAGGCGATGCACCAGGACCGGCCCGTTTCCTCGAGCGCGATGAACACGCTGTCGACGTTGGCGCTAAACGTGTCGGCTGTGAACTCGGCAGCCGTCGAGATGTCCGTCAGCGCGTCGCACAGCCGGCCGCGCACCTGCAGCGTATTCGCCGTGGGACAGTACATCGCGAGCAGGCGACCATCCGGCAGCAGGTGCACGTCGACGACCAAGTGCACGCCGTTGGCTCGGATGCCGGTCAAGCTGCCGACGAGCCGCCAGTCTTCGCCACTGGTCGACCGCCACACCTGCACCTCGGCCGTACCGATGAGCACGAGTACGTGCGTACCGGACGCCAGGCGGTACCACCGGGCGCGCTTGACCTTGTCAAGCACAGTGCCGCCCGACCACGCTGCCTGTGCAACCGTCGACCAGGTCGCCAGGCCGTCGGTCGACTTCACCAGCATGTGCCGCGGCTCGGCTGCGCCATCGGTGTCGGCCTGCAGGCAGTACACCGCCTCATCGTCGGGGTCTTGCCAGAGCGCGACCAGGCAGAACGACGCGGCCGAGTTGACGGCCTGCCAGGGGAGGTCGCCTCCGTGCGACCACGTGTCGTCTGCCGGGTTGTATGCGGTCGTCTCGGTTGCCGCGCCAGCCGCGCCCGACACGACAGCCACCTTTCCGTCGGCGAGCGGTATCATGTCGCACGCCCGAGCAGCCGTCAGGTACAGGCCGCCGGTGGCGTATTGAATCCAGGGCGCCGGGGACCAGCCCAGCAGCGGGTCGGTCGAGCTGTCAGCCCAGCGCAGCCGCGCACCCCGTGCCGGGTCCGGTGCGCCACCTCGGCCGATGTCCAGATACACCGAATCGGCCTGGTTGCCAGCCAGCGCAAGCACCACGTCGTCGCCCAGGTCGACAGCGCCCGGCGCGGTCGGTCCGGCCTGCTGATAGCTCGTCGTCGTCGTGCCGGTCTCTTGGATGGTCGACGCGGCGCCGGCCGTCCGTATGCGGTCGTCGGGTACCAGGACGCCGGCGAATGGGATGTCACGTCGAGCCATCAGCGACCTCGGTAGAACGTATTGGTACCTGCTAGTGCTCGGCCCCTTATCGCAGGTGCGTAGGGTCGGTTCAAGCGCTGTGCAAGCAGGTCGGCCTCGATGTCGCTAACCATGCTGCGACCGGTCGGCGCCCGGCCAGCGTTCAGCGCCTCGACGAGCTCGGCCATACCAGGCGTCGCCATGCCGCGCCGGCTCACGACGCCTTCGCCCTGCTCGAGCACGGCTGGCACTTCGGCGCCAGGGATGCCGACCGCGCCACCGTTGCCGGACAGCGAAGCGCTTACGGCCGTCGTACCAAAGTGGAATTGTGGAGGCGGCTGTGCTTCGACGAGAGCTGCTGCGATGCCTGCCTGCGTGCCGGCGATGCCGCTAGCGATGACCGGCGCCCAGGGTCCGGCATAGGCAAACGCGGCAGTCAGGGCTACCGCGTTGCGTGCGCCATCGATAGCAATCTGCACGAGCTGCAGCGCCTTTTGACGCCTGTACGCCTTCATTGCTGCGTCACGTTCTTCTTTTTCGAGCTCGCGCAAGACCTTACGGTGCGCTCTCTCGTTGGTCGCCAGCAGCGCCAGCTCGGCCTCGGCCGCAGCCTGCTCGGCCGCTGTCATGTTTTCGCGGCTTGCCTCGTACTCGGCCAGGGCGTTGCGGTAGGTGTTGCGCGATTCAGCCCGCTCGTCGCGCAGCTGGTTTACCCGGTCTTCGTGCTGACGCTGCTGAGCTGCGCGCAGCTGCTCGAGGTTACCGAGGATGCCGCCAAAGCTGTCGCCCAGCATGGTCATCGCCTCGACCGTCTCGCCTATCTGCGTAACCATCGGCCCAAATAGACTTGTCTCCTCGTTGGCCTGCTCCTCGGCCGCTAGCCGCATCTCCTCGCGCAGCCCCTGCGCCGTCTCGGTGCTGAGCTGCTGCTGCTGCCGCAGCTGCTCGGCTGCCGCACGCTGCTCCTCGATGGCCGCTGTGTTGTCGGCGACTGTGATGGTGCCGGCAGCCACTGCGGCCTGGTACTGGCTGACGGCTGCGGCGTTGTCGCGCGTCGCGGCTGCTGACTTCGCAGCCGCTTCGGCGTTGCGTTGCTTGATGGCGTAGTCGCGCGCCGCTTCCTCGTTGGAGCGCTTCTGTGCCTGCAGCATCTCGTGCAGTTGGAACTCGACCTCTGCGTTGCGGTCGGCGACACGCTGTGTCTGCAGTTCGAGCTTACGCGCTTCGCCTTCGGCCGTCAGGTAGCTGCTGCCCAGCTCAAGCGCGGCGGCCGCGGCCGTGCCAGCGCCGGGTATGAAGTTGTTGAGCGACGTGGTCAGCGTCGAGATGGCCGTTGTTTCCGCGGCCTCGACCATGACGCCGATGCCCTGGCCGACGAGCTCGGCATGCGGCGTAAAGCCGATGAGCAGCGTGTCCAGGTCGCGCAGCGCGGGTAGCAGTCCCTGCGCTATCTCAATCTTTGCCAAGTTGACGGCCACACCGAGGTCGCGCTGGCTCTGCTCGTACTGGTCGAGCGCGGTGAGCGATGCGGGCGCAATCAAGTCCTCAACCGCTAGCCCTTCCTGCTCGATGGCATCGCGCGCCTCGAGCGCCGTGCGGCCCATCTCAAGCGTCGCAACGGCGAGCTCCTGCAGCACAGGCACACCGACGGCCAGGGCGCCCAGGGCGACACCGATAGCGCCCATGCCGACCGACACGCCAGAGGTCGCGTCAGCCACGTCGAGCAGGTCGCCAGCGACGCCACCGAACGCCGCCGACGCCAAGCCACGAACCGCGCTGGTCTGCTCGTCGAAGCTGCGCTCAATCTCACGCGCTGCGCGCTTCGCCTCGCGCTCGGCATCGCGTGCCGCCTTGCTCTGCGCTCGAGCCATCTGCTTGGCCGCGTCCTCACTTGCTCGTGCTGCGCGCTGGTACGCTGACTTCAGGTTGCGCTCGATGTCGCGCGCTTCCTTTGCGGTGAGCTCGCCCGTCTGCGCAAGGCGACGGTTGACCATGTCCAGGTCAATGTCGACCGCTATGAGTGCAGTTTCGGCCATTGCTCAACCCCTCCCGAGCGGGTCGCGTGCTGTTTGGGTCGCCAGGTCGCGCACGGCCTGCAGCGTCGGACGCCGCACCAGTACTAGCCACGCGTTCTTTTTGCCGGCGCCGGGTACCCGAGCACTGCGAATAAAGAATGCGTATGGCGTGCCGCGGTCGTCGCGTGCGTCGTTCTGTATGACGACATGCACCCGCTCGCGCCCGTCGCTCTTGTCCTCAATGCGGAACAGGTCGCGCGACCGCTTCCGGCCGGGCGTGTCGCCGACCGGCCACCGGCTGCGAGCGAAGCCGACCACCTGGCGCACCCTAGCCATGGCGCGACGGTGGGCGACCTCGTACACCTGCGCTTCGATGCGGCCTAGCGCTTGGTCCAGTCCTTTGATGGGCACGGTGGCGCTCCTCGAGTCGGGTCAGCAGGTCGGCCAGCATGTGCCGCAGCTCGAGGGCGTCGAGCTCACCCAGCGCATGCAGGGTCGTCGAGTACTCCCGCGCCAGGGTGAGCAAGGCACGGGTCAGTCCGTCGTATCCGCCACCGTCGCCGGTGGCGTGTCGTCGTTTCCCGCGTCGGCCTCATCCTTCGGCGGCGGCATGGCCTCGGTGTACCAGTCCCACACCGCCTGCCACGCCTGCGCGCTGGCTGCGACGAGCTGCGGCAGGGTGCACCCCTGGCGCTGCAGCAGCTGCTCGGCCTGGTCGATGTCCATGGCCGGGCGACCCGTCAGGCCGACCGCGATGAGCACGCCGCCAGGCAGACCAGCCAGCAGCGCATACATGCGCGCTGACGCTAGGCCGTCGGTAGCCTGTCGATTCAGCACCTCGAGCCGGTGCACCAGGCTCGGCATCTGCCAGCGCACAGCGCCGACTCCGAGCTGCATGTGTCGTTCGTTCATCTCTGCCCCTTTGCTCGTCGAGCTCGTCATCACGTGCGAGTGACGCCGCCCCGACAAATGACCGTCCAGTCAATCTTATTCGGCTCGTCAGCGCTGAACGCGCCGACGCACGTGCACTTCGCGAAGTCGAGCTGCTGCGTCACGCCGTTGACCGTCATCGTCACCGTAAGGTCGACCATGTCGAAGTCGTACCCGCTGGTGTTCGTGTTGTCGTTGGCGCTGAATGCGTTGGTGCGGCCGACAAAGTCCCACGGGTTGCCGTTGCTGTCGGCCGTGTCGGCGCTGGTCACGCTCGTCATGTACGTGCTGAACGTGATGTTGATGGGCGCCGGCGTACCCCTGCGGCTGCCGAGGAAGGTCTGCCCGGCGTAGATAGGAATCTCCTCGAACACGTTGACCAGCCGGTCGGCGCTGAAGCTGTGGTCAGCGTAGGTGAGCAGGTCGAGGTCGACTGCTGGTGAGCCGCCATCCTTCATGACGAGGCTGGCAATGTCGTACTTGGTAAGCGCTACGGTAGCGGAAGGCATGGCCTAGCTCCTGGCGAATGGATGAACAGCAGTAAGGAACAGCACGCCGCGCACGGCGACGACCAGGCCCTGGTCGTCCTGCACGACCTGGCGGTTAGACGGCGTGGTCAATGACTCGTAGATGCGCAGGCCACCGGTCGCCGACGTGTTGCCAGCCGCGACGCGCAGCACCTGCTCTTGGGTGAGCGCCGCATCGTAGTCGGTGACCTGGGCGTCAGAGCGGACCCGATAGCGCCAGTCCACGCGCACCTCGGTGCGTGCCGTCAGCGCGGCCGAGCGACCCGGCACCAGCTGGCCGTCAGAGGTGTCGTAGCCGGTGGTGGCTGGCACCGTCACCGCGAAGTGACCCGACTGCGCACTCTCGCCCTCGCCCGTGTTCTGCCACTGGGCGCCACCGATGACGGTGGACTCCGACCAGCCTGACGCGGCCTCGAGCGCTGCGGCGACACGCTGCCGCACCTGGGCGACTGTCACCGCCACGGGTACACCAGCGAGCTACCGCGCACCGAGCCGAGCCGGTACGACCCGGCGCGCATGCTGCTGCGGTGGTCAGGGTCGTCGATGCGCCCGTCACCGCTCGTGTCGTAATGGAGCGTCGCCTGCTGCTTGGTGCGCTGCACCTGCTCGGCATAGCGCTGCGCCTTGTCGATAAACGTCTGCCGGCCGGTCGTCGACAACGCTTCGCAGCACATGCGCAGCGCCGTCAGGAGCTCGATGCGACGTAGCGCGGCCTGCGACACCACCAGGTACGGCCGACGCCCGGCCAGCCATAGCTCCGTCTCGACCTCGAGGTGCGCTTCGATGCACTGGTCAACGCCGTTCTGCGACCAGACCGCGCCGCCGCTGTCGGGGTTTAGGTACGGCTCGAGCCGGTACAGGTCAGCGACGGTGACCCGCTGCTGACCCGCGACGCGGCAAATGGCGCCCTCCGACCTGAACGTGTGCGTGACGCCGTCGCCCATCAGCAGCGCCCACTCAACCGACACGTCGTCGGAGTAGTCGAGGTTCGCCATGCTGGCCGACGTGATGGTGTACTCCGCCGCATGCACCGGACCGCCGACCGTCACCGCGCCCGAGCTGATGACACCGTCACTCGTGCGGACCGTGCACGTGCCGCTGGTCGGGGTCGACAGGTGCGCCCCGTCGTACACCGGGCAGGTGATGGTGTTGTTCCGGCCCTTCTCGATGGCATAGCCAGGGTCAACCAGTCGGGCGGCGTAGTGCGTCTCGGCCATCAGTTACACCCACGCTTTCCAGGCTGTGCGCCACGTCAAGGGCTCGGCCTGCGAGCTCTCACCCGGGGCAGAGAGTCGGGAAGCGGAACCCGCAGACCGGCCCGAATCGGTGCCGCGCTCGGCCTGCTTGCACTGCGTTGCAATCTGCTTGTCAGCGATGCGACACGCCGCGTCGACGAGCTCGGAGCGCTGCACCTGCGTCATCTTCCACCCGGTGCGGCCGATGTAGTCATCCAGCGCAGCGCGACGGGTCTTGCTGTCGACCATGTCGCTACCGGTGTAGTCGCTGACCTTTCCGCGGTGCATGTCGCGACGCCGTGCCATTAGGCCCCCACCTGCTCGACCAGGGCGCGCTCTTGGTACAGACGCCAGGCCTCGGCCATGGCGTCAGTCGTAGCGCCCTCGTACCGCTTGTTCGCCTCGTACAGTGCGCGCAGCTGGTCACCGACTGCGCGCACCTCCTCGGGATGCGGAGCGTCGAGCACGCCACGCTCGACCAGTGAGCGCAGCCATGCAGCACGGTCGGCCGCTGGCGCTGGCCGGGGACGCATGCCCGGCACGAGCGAGCAGAGGCGGTGCGTCCAGGTGCCGGTACCCGGCACGGGGATGAGGTAGGACGGGTGCCCCTCTTCGGCGTCGACCTCGTGCGGGATGATGCGACCACCTCGGCGCTGGATGCTCACGATGGCCGGTTCCGGGTCAGCGAGCCAGCGCTTCCCGTCAGCGCTGCGCACGGCGTCGACCCCGTTGACGCCAGCCTCGCCAGCCCAAAGCTGCGCGAGCTGCGGCACGCACCAGCCGTCTACGGCGTAGTAGGCGCCCGGCATGTGGTACAGGTAGTGCGCCTTTTGCCCGGCTCCGTAGCCGCGACCGGCGGACCGGTCGAGCGTGCCAGGTTGCGCCCACGGCATCGCAGGTGCGGCAGCAGGTGCCGCCGGTGCCGGTGGTTGTACTTTGCTCGTGCTGCTCTTGGCTCGCGCCATGGTGTCACCTCTGCCCTGATGTCGGCCGATGTGGTACGGCGCTGCGAGCTCGGCCGAACTCGCAGCGCCGGAAAGGCATCAGACGCCGCTGATGACCTTGATGGCGATTTCCTGGCCGTACGAAACGCCCAGGAAGATGCGACCTGCCACGGTCGTCACGCCGCTCGTCGAGTTGCGGTCAACCTCGGCCAGCATCGGCGGAAGGATGGACCCGTCAGGGGCCTCACCACCGAGCACGACCTGTCGGCTCGGGTCGTCGACGGCCGGCAGCATGTCGGCCCACACGATGGACCCGGCACCGAGCAGCGCGCCCGTGAAGTCGGTCGAATCGTCGGTCACCTTTGTGCTTCCATAGATGGGCACATCGTTGATGAACCCGCGGAAGATGCCGCCGGAGAAGGCCGCCAGGCGACGGGCCTCGTCGCCGTACTGCAGCTGGCCGCCGGCGCTCGTGAACAGGTTTGTCTCGAGCTCGCCGACCTGCTTGACGTGGTACAGCGCCAGAGGTGCGCCAGTGCCACCCAGGCCGAGCGAGCCGAGCGCGCGATACGCCGCGACGCCAGCGAAGTGCGTAGCCGCGGACATGGTTGCACCACTGGAGCCGACGCTGCCGGATGCGGAGGTCATCGCCGACGCGACCATGGACAGGAAGCGGGTCGACGCAGCAACGGCCATGTCCTGGCCGAACAGCTCCGACGGGCTCAACGAGTCGCCGGTAATGTTCCGCAGGAGGGAGGTCGTGTCACGGGTCAGCAGCTGGCCGGCGACGGTGGCCGACACCTTGCCGGACGCGATGGCGGTACCAGTGGCGCCGGTGCCTTCCGTCTCGGCGGCCATCTCGTTGGCACCCAGGCCGTAGGTCGGACGCTGCACGACCTTGCTCATGTCAGCGCGACCCAAATAGCCGGCGCTGAAAACCGGATGCTGGAACATACCAGCGCGGTCGGCGATGGTGAGCAGGTACCGCAGGTCTGCCTGCTCGGCTGCGAGCAAAGCACCGGACGAGGTAAAGGTCGTCGTTGAGTTAGTCGCCATTTGGGGCGCTCCTAGCTGTTAGGTGAAACGGTCCGCCGGTTTCAGCCTTACAGCAGGTAGCGCCTGCGACTCGATGGCGTGTAAGCGGGTTGCCTTAGCACTACACCGAGCCGGCGCTGCTGTCAACGACGGCCAGCCAGGTACGCGCGGATAGCCTCCTGCGCGTCGCGGTCACCTCGCGCTGCGGCCATCCTGACGGACGCGGGAATGCTGCCCAGCGCACCCGGTGACGCTGCAGGCTGACGCCCTGCCAGCGGTGCAGCCGGTGGCGCGGCCGGTGGCACCGGGTCGGCCTGGCGCTGCAGGTAGGGACGGAGCGCGGCCGGGGTGTTGTCGGTGTCGTCGTCGCCCTGCCACGAGTCCATCCACGCAGCGAGCTCGGGCCGCTCGTCTGCCGGGAGTCGAGCGTACAGCGCCAGCGCGACGGCCTGGCCTTCGTCGTCGGTGAGCCCGCGCCGCAGCATCGCCTCGGAGGTGCGCCACTGCTCGGCCGCGGTTGCGTGGTCGGCCTTCATCTTGTCCAGCTTCGCCTCGAGCGCCTTGACGCCCTCGGCCAGTCGGTCGCGCTCGACGGTAACGCTGTCGGCCTCGAGGAGCTTGATGCGCTCGTGCGCGGCCTGCAGGTCGTTCGTGAGCTGCTGTATGCGCTTTGACCCGCGACTAGCTCGCGGCGTCGGCGCGATGTCCTGCTCGGCCGGCGCGGCCGGTGCTTGCTCTGCCCCTTCTTCGCTCATCGTCTGCCCTCTTGTCGTCGAGCTCGCGCATCGCTGCGAGCAATGTATGCCTCATCGTACTCGGCCAGGATGCGACGCGCCCAGCCTCTAGCCGTGTCGCCGCCCCATCCATCCCAGGCCTGCCGGCCCTTGCTCGGGTACCCCGGCTCACCGCGCCGAAAGCCCTGCGCCTCTTTGTCGACCTCGTGACGCGGGAAGTATTCGTAAACCGCACGCACGTCGTCGAGCTGCATCGCGCCACCGCTGGCGATGAGCCGAGCCATGCCCAGGCCTCGCGCCGTCATGCCGCGCCGGCTCGGTGGTAGCTCCTCGCGCCAGTCGAGCGCCCGCTGCGCAGCGCGGCGCATGGCGTCACTCGGATACCACGGCGGCACGCGCGACCTCCTCGGGTGATGCGAACGGGTCGACGGACAAGCGCAGGTCTGCCAGGGTGAGCGCACCCAGCTCGACGGCGAGCTGCAGCCGCTCTAGCTCCTCACGCTGCGGCGGGAGGGCATAGTATCGGATGCGCCAGTCTGCGCCCTCTGGGAACAGGCCGGGCACTGCGAGGTTGCACGCTGCCGCGATGCGGTCGGCCAGGAGCCGGTCAGACGGTGCCATGCGCGGAGCCATGGCAACCTGTGCCTCACGCTGCATCTCGCGCGTGATGGCCATCGCATAGGCTGACTCTGCGTTGCCCGACTTGCGGTAGACAGCCAGGTCGGACCCGCCGGCCGCGAGTGTCGCCCGGCCGTGCAACCGTGCCACTGCGCGGCCCATGACCTCGGGGTCGGCGCCCGGCTTCCACTGGCTAGCGCTGCCGGGTTTGCTCTCGTCGATTTGCTCGAGCTGCAGCACGCTCGTCGGGTCGGCGTCGATGACGGGTGCGCTCGTGCCGTCGAGGCTTAGCTGCGTGTCGGCGCCCATCGGTGCGAGGTTCACGGTGTAGCGCTGCGACCAGGCCGCCTCAAAGAGGCAGTGGTCGAGGTAGCTGTACGCCATGCAGGTGCGGTAGGTCGACTCCACCACCTCGGACCGGTAGAACGGCAGCCAGAGACGCGGCCGGCCGTGCACGTGGTACAGAACCCACGGGCACGCGCCCTGATTGTGCAGCGCCTCGGTTCCCTCGATGAGCTGCCCGTCGGTCGTCTCGAGGTAGGTGGCCTCATCCGTCCAGACACGCACCACCGGCTTTCCGTCGTAGTGCCACTCTTCGCAGACCTTGCTCACCTGGCGCGGGTCGTCTGCGCGCTCGGTGGCCTCGATGATGTACGCCGGGCTGGTCGGGTGCAGCTCCACGACCAGGCGCCCGTCGACGAGCTGCACCTGGTACCGGATGGCGTAGTCATTGACGCCGATGACCTGCGCAAGCACGTCCTGCATCAGTGTCGGGTACTGGGCGCGCTCCATCAATTGGTTCATGAGCAGCGATGCCGACTCGACCTCGTCACCGTCGACGATGCACCGGAAGCGCGGCGGCCGGTCGTAGAGCGTGCTCTTGCCCTCGGCATCTTCGCGCAGGATGTTCGTCGAGATATCGACGACCTGCTCACCGCCCCAGGCCTGGTTCAGCCGCTTCGACCCGAGCAGCTGCCGCAGGTACTCGTAGGCGTCACGACGCCACGTGCCGTCCATGATGCGTTGACGGCGGCCTTGCTCGCGCCGGCGCTCGTGCTCGTCGTAGTGGTAAGGCATACGACCCCCTGGCAGTGTACTACGTTACCCGCGCCTAATTGTCACGGCGCGCCGTTTGCGGCGGCTGAAAGTCCACCTATCAAGGGCATAGAACAGCGCATCAAGGATATCCTTACTCGGATGCCTATCGGTTCCATCCCAGGTATCGAGGGCGTGCAGAACACGCGTGCACGACGGGTGCACGGTGAGCAGGCTGCGCCCGTCGTCGTCCTGCTCGACGGTCAGATAGTGCAGCCACCGGCGCCGGATGTCGGCCGAGCCAGCGCCGCGCCCCATGCCGCGCTTGGCGGTCCGAATCGGTGGGTGCAGTCGAGCCGCACCGGTGAGCTTCGACAGCCACCGGCCGAGAATGGCGTTGCTGCGCCGCGCTGGCTTCTTGGAAAATGTGAGCGCTCTGTCACCGCAGGCGTCGTCTAGGTGCTTCCAATCCAGGCCCCACTTGCCGAGCATCTGCAGCGTCGCCCGTGCATCGCCTCGAGGAGTCTGCCGGCCGGACTCGTCGACCCACTCGCCCAGGACGTAGACGTGCGGGTACTCCATGGCGCCGCGGTCCTGCACCTGCACGAGCACGCCGCACTGCTTCGACGGTGCGCTGCCGTGGTCGAAGCCCACGCCGGTCCAGAGGTCCGCATCTGGCGGGTCGCCTATCTGGCCGTGCCAGTATGTGTAATACCGGTCGACCGCTCGCACGTCCCACTCACCGTGAACGACGATGCCGACCTCTGACGGGTGCACCTTCGCCTCGAGCTCGGCGATGTACTCGGCACCAGCCGGCCGCCATTCGGGACCGTCAGGCCCCTCGACCATGACCTCGATGGGCTTCCGGTGCCCGACGGGAATGAACTCGCGCGCCGTTAGCCCTCGGTGATGCTGCTCCCACGGGCTGCCCTCGGCCTCGACGAGCTCCCGGAACCATTCCACGGGCGCATTGATGGGCGTCATGCACACCGCCATCCAGCCGCCGCGCTCGATGCGCTTCGACGCCTCGGTGTAGACGCGCAGGCTGGGCAGCGGCTCGTCCGCCACGATGCCCTTGAGCGTCGCACTGGCCAACGATTTGGTGCGCTGGTTGACGGTCTTGAATCGGACCGTGCTGTAGCTGCCGCTGGTGTGCCGGATGCGCACGTGCGGATGCTTGTGCCCGTAGCCCTGGCTCGGGTTGTACGTGTCGTCAGGGTGCACGAGCTCGGTGGCGAGCACGCCGTGTAGCTTCCCCTGGATGATGACGCTCTGCGCCCAGCTGTCGCACAGCACCCAGTACTCGCCCGGCTCACTGCACCAGCTCTGCCGCGTCGGATGCGTGCCGGCCGCGTGCAGCACCAGGTCGTACATCGCGACCGTCGTCTTGCCCACGGTTTGGTTTCCCGTCCGCAGCAGCCGATAGCGGCGTGTGCTGTGTAGGTACTCGTGCTGCAGCGGCAGCCAGGCGAAGCGCGCAGCCGGGTCGGCGTCGATGCTCGCCAGCAGAGCACCGAGCAACAGCGCGGCCGAGCTCGGCGGGTTCGGCGTCACCCTGTCAGGTCCTGCTCGAGCACGCGCAAGAGGTGGCGCTTCACCTCGTGCGGGGCCTGGCTCAGCACTTCGGCCAGGTCGCCGACCTGCTGCACCTGCTCGGCCTCGAGCGCACGGCGTGCCGCTTCGGCGTTCTGCGCTGCGGCTGCCGAGCCACGTGCGATGGCGACGGCCTCGAGCATCGCCAGCGCGTCGACGCGGTCGGCCTGCGCCGCGGTGATGGCGGCCTCGGTGGAGAGCAGGTCGCCGACCAGCTCGCGCTCGAGCCGGAGGTGGCCGACCAGGGCGTTACCCGTCGGCCGGTCGTCGGCTCGGGCCTTCCGACTGGCGGCGCGGAGCTCCAAAATCCGCCGGTGGTGGCGGTTGAGTACGTCGATGCTTGTATGTCCTGTCATTCTGCCCCCTTGTATCTGCACCTTTCCCCCCGAAAATGGAAAGG
>BCSF01000224.1_pt1 | contig 25539 bp, 38 predicted proteins | sample 1016431 | NCBI WGS metagenome assembly BCSF01 (sample SAMD00045685;SAMD00045686;SAMD00045687;SAMD00045688;SAMD00045689;SAMD00045690;SAMD00045691;SAMD00045692;SAMD00045684;SAMD00045690;SAMD00045691;SAMD00045692;SAMD00045684;SAMD00045685;SAMD00045686;SAMD00045687;SAMD00045688;SAMD00045689, study... | reverse complement strand
GCGATGCGACGCCGGACGTGCCAGAGACAATCCGTCATGCTTTGATGCTCTTGATTGGGCATTGGTATGACAACCGTGAAAACACACAAATGGATGAGTTGAGCAACATTCCATTTGGCTACATGGAACTTTTGAACATTCATCGGGCTTGTTGGTATGGTTAAGGCTGGTCTAATGCGTGAGCGTGTAACTTTTCAGCGTATGGCTGAGGGTGCGGTTGACGCATATGGCAACGTGTATTCTGACTGGTCTGATCTTGCGACACGCTACGGTGACTTGCGTGAGCAAAAGGGCAAAGAGCAAATCACAGGTGGTGCGCTGCTAGACAATAGCATGGCAACCCTGCGAGTGCGTTCTGACAGCACGACACAAACGGTAACGGCTGCGGATCGGGTGTCTGCGCGCGGTATAACTTGGGCGATCAAAAACGTGATCCAAGTAGACGCAAAAAACACAGTGCTTGAGTTCGTACTTGAGAAGGGTGTTGCGTCATGAAGTTCAATGCACGAATTACTGGCAATAAAAAACTGATGAAGCAAATATCCGATCTGCCAGAGGCGGCAACTGCTTCATTGCAAAAGAGCATGATAAACTCTGCAAAGTACGGTGCGCGTAAGGCTAGGTCTATCGTGCCTGTTGATACTGGTGATTTGCGGGATGGTATTGAGTGGAATTTCCACAAAGGAAAGCAGGGCATTTTTGCGTTCGTAAACTTTGTTGATGGTACTAAAGAAAGAGCTTTGAAGGTCGGCGCGGTCAACTATGGCCGTCAGACAGGTCGCGTAGGTACTGGAACAAGGTTGCGCGGTACTGTCGCCTCAACGGGGCAGACAAGTGGCTATCATTTTATTGAGACTGTGAAGCTGCTAATAGGCAAACGGCACACAAGATCGGTAAAGCGTAACCTTGATAAAGCTCTGAAGCAGGTGATGAAGTAATGGCAGACGGATACACACTCGCAGTACAGAAGGGCATCCGTGCGGCACTTGCGGCAGATAGCGATCTGACTGCACTTGTGTCGTCGCGTATTTACGATGAACCGCCACAGGACGTTGTGTTTCCATACCTGCGGTTCAACACGATACAAGCTAACGCTTTCGACACGGACACAGCACAAGGTGCTTTGGTAGACATTTCACTAGAAGCGCACTCGCGCAGCCCATCGGGTCGCGTTGAGGCAGCGCAGATTGCAGAGGCGGTAAAGGCTGCATTGCATCGTCAAGAGGCATCCGTCACAGTGACAGGTTACACCCTAGTGGAATTGATATTTGAGGCATTTTATGCGACAAGAGATAATGATGGGCGCGGTTATACGGCTGTCATTTCACTTCAAGCGATGCTTGATACCGCCTAAACTCCGCGCTCTGGGCAAGCGCATAACAAAGGAGGCCGATCATGGCTAAACAACTTGGACGCGCCCTACTGGTGAAGATCGGTGACGGCGAAGTATCTGAAACTTTCAGCAACCTTTGCGGGCTTAACTCAAAGTCGCTGACTATCAACAATTCTAGCATTGATGTGACAACACCAGACTGCACAACCCCAGAGGGTGCGCTTTGGACTGAAACACTTGCTGGCCTTAAAAACGTATCTGTTTCAGGTGATGGCTTCTTTGAGGACAGCACAGCAGAAGCGCGTATGAACACTGTTGCGATGCAAAACGACAACTCATGCAACTTCCAAGTCGTCGTTCCTGACTTCGGCACATATGCTGGCGCATTCCGCATTGCATCTGTTGAATTTGGTGGCGAAACAGAAGGCGGCGTGACTTACTCCCTGTCATTGGAAAGCACAGGCACAGTAACATTCACGGCGGCATAATATGACTATTACGGCTGAAGCGCCGCGTGGGGGTGTTGCTGAGTACATCGGCGACACCTCTTATGTTTTCAGGCTACGCAATCGTGAGATTGAACGCTTTGAAGATAAGCATCGTGGCATTTTTGAATTGTGGGAAGGCTTCTTTGAGCGTGGCAAAAAGCCAACAAGCAGAGAAGTCAAAGATATTCTGGCCCTTGGGTTAGTTGGCGGTGGCATGAAAGACCACGAAGCTGACGAAGTGATTGCAAAATCTACCCCAGAGGACTTGCTGCGCTTTTATCAAATCGCGCAGGCCGTAGTTGGTATTGCGTTTATGCCTGACGTTGGTGAGGGGTTAGAAGTAAAAAAAAAGATGACGGACACACCCCAAGGAGACTTGGCGTCCGTGGCATGATTAAGAACGGGATCGTTGCAGGCTTAAAACCTGAAGAAATTCGTGATATGATCCCGAAAGATACATGGCTTGTGTTCCAAGGCTGGTCTGATGCACACTCGCCTAAGAAAGCTGGGTCGGAAGCTATGACCAAGGAACAGTATAGACAACTTGTGGAGCGAGTAGATGGCAATCAACGCAGAGCAGCTTAACATCATTCTCGCAGCGCGTGACAAAGAGTTTACGCAGGCAATGGAGCGTTCCCAGCGTAGGGTTGAGCGTTTTGCCAAGCAGTCACAGAAGAACCTTGGTAAAACTGGCAGAGCGTTCGATGCGCTAGGTTCTGCCGCGAGAAAGCTAGGCCCAGTTCTAGCGGGCGTCTTTACTGTGCAGCGAATATCGCAAGCGGCAGACATGGCTGTGCAAATAGGTCAGCTTAGCCAAGTGGCAAACGCCTCGACCACAGAGTTTCAGAAGTTCGCTGCGGCTGCGCGTACTGTTGGTATTGAGCAAGACAAAGCGGCAGACATTTTAAAGGATATGACCGACAGAGTTGGTGACTTCCTTGCCACTGGCGGTGGCCCAATGAAGGACTTTTTTGAGAATGTTGCGCCATTGGTTGGTGTCACTGCGGAAAACTTCAGGGGTCTAAGCGGCCCAGAGGCGTTGGGCTTATTCGTTAAGACGCTTCAAGATGCTGGCGCATCACAGCAAGACTTTACGTTCTACCTTGAGGCTATGGCCTCTGACGCGACTGCACTTTTGCCATTACTCAAAGATAACTCGGAAGGCTTGCGGGTTTTGGGTGAGCAGGCAGAGCAAGCTGGTCGTATCATGGATCAGGAAACAATTACGCGAATGACTGAATTGCGTAATAGATCACAGGAACTATCCGACCAATTAGACGCAGCACTGGCTAACGCTTTGTATAACGTGACAGAAGAACTTGGGGTATTAGCGACTTGGGTTGAGCAATACGGCGCGCCCGCGTTGGAAAAGATGATTGGGTTGGCTGCTGCTGGTGCATCTGTTTTCAACACTATGGCAGATGCCTATAACGCTCTAACAGGCCAAGGTGAACTTGAGGGCATCGTTGATATGACGACTGTCAACGAATTAACTGACCAGCTTGGCAGCCTTCGAGCGCAAAGGGGTGAGCTGCAGCGAGAGGTTAAGCGCCTCCTTGATGGTCTGCCAGAAGATTTGGCAGATATGAATGACTGGGATAAGCGAAATCTCAGGGCTATTGGGGTAAAGCAAGAAGAAATACAGAAACTTTCAGGTCAAATTGAAAGTACAGCCTATGCCCTTGAAAAAGCCAAAAAAGCTATCAATGCCTCGGATGGCGGCTCAACTATGAGGATCGAAGTTGATACAGGAACCACAACAGGAACGCCACCAGACAGAGATCGACCTAGTGGATTGCCAAGCCCCTCTGATATTGAAAAATCCACACAGGAATTGATCATCATGGGGTCAGCGATGGATGACCTAGACAGCATTGCAGGCACTTTGGAGCAGTCTTTTGAGGATGTGTTCATGTCAGCCTTAGATGGGGCTGAAAGTTTTGAGGACACGCTGCGAAATACGGCGCGCGCTGTAATCAAAGAGCTTTTCCGTGTGCTTGTTGTCCAGCGTATGGTCAACGCGGCTATGGGCGCGCTTGGTGTATCCCCTGCGCCCACAGGTGGTGGTGGTCGTGCATCAGGTGGCCCAGTGCAGGCTGGTCAGGCTTACACGGTGGGTGAACATGGGCGTGAGTTGTTTGTGCCACAGACGGCTGGACGCATCCTAAGTGTTCCGCAGACCAAGGATGCAATGTCAGGCGGCGGTGAGGTTACAGTCGTGCAGAATATCAACGTATCAACAGGCGTACAGCAAACCGTACGCACTGAGATTAAATCACTGATGCCACAGATTGCAGAAAGTGCTAAATCTGCTGTCATGGATGCCAAGCGGCGTGGCGGTTCTTATGGGAGATCATTTGCATAATGGCTGCTATATCTGAATTAAAAAAATATTTTAGATACCAAGATGGGAGGCTTTTCTGGAAAGATGAGCTTCACTGTAAATCTGCAACCACAAGGTATGCAGGCAAAATGGCTGGCGATAAGAAAAAGAATGGTTACTGGTATGTAGGTTTCCGTGGTGAGAGACTGCTTCAGCACAGAATAATATTTGCCATCCATCATGGATATTGGCCAGAGGAAGTCGATCATATTGATGGCAACCCAGATAACAATAAGATCGAAAATCTTAGAGGCGCTAATTCTGCTATTAATAGCCGCAACTTAAAAAAGCGCAGCGATAATAGTACGGGATATTCAGGAATATCTAGGCTGCCATACGGTTCTTGGCGAGTTAGAATATCCGCGACCCATGTGGGTTGCTACAAGACAAAAAAAGAAGCGATCCATGCGAGGTCAAAGTATCTTTCTGAAAATGGATACACTGAAGATCATGGAGTAAGACATTGAGTATCTCGTACCCACTGGCCATGCCAGCAACTAACACGATAAGAAGCATTGAGCTACGCACGATTAACGCAGTCGCATATTCACGCAGTCCATTCACTTTCGCAGGTCAGGCACACGAATACGCAGGTAAGATGTGGCAGGCAGATATTACATTGAAGCCAATGCGCAGAAGCGATGCTGAAAAGTGGATCACTTGGCTTATGTCGCTGAAAGGTCAGCTTGGTACATTCTATCTAAATGACCCTCTGGGCTGCACCCCATTAGGTTCCGCACGAAACTCTGACACAGTGACGATAAACGGTGTAACCACAAGCGGAAACACGCTAGACATTCAGTCGGCACCACTTAGCACGACAGACTTTCTGAAGGCGGGTGATTACATGCAGATTGGCAGCGGCACATCACGTCAGCTATTTAAGGTGCTTCAGGATGTAGACACAGATGCTAGTGGCACAGCTACAGTGGATGTTTGGCCTAATGTGCGCACAACTATTGCAGATAACGCACCTGTGACATTTGAGAGTGCTAAAGGTGTGTTTAGACTAGCATCAAATGAAACATCATGGTCTGTTAATGAGGCTAGTATTTACGGCATCACTTTTGGAGCAGTGGAGGCAGTATGAGCCGCACAGTACCCGCAGCATTACTCACGGCACTTAGTCAACCAGAGGTGCAACCGTTTTACGCGGTTGAGGCTTTGTTTGATGATACGGATGACACCAGATGGGATGAAAGTGGCTATGCCGCTGAAAATGCCATTCGTCTTTGGACGGGTTACGGCGATAAAACGATTGCGTCAAACACCTACACTGGATCGGGCAATGTTATGTCGATCAGTGGGTTTGAGGAAGTCGCAGACCTAGCAGCCAAGAACATCACGATCACATTGAATGGCGTGGATAGCACACTTGTGTCCCTAGCCTTGTCAGAGCCATACCAGCGCAGATTGTGCCGCGTGTACTTTGGCACGGATGACACGACTGCAATCGAGGTGTTTAGCGGTTTTATGAACACTATGTCTATTGAGGACAGCGGTGAGACAAGCACAATCACACTGACGGTAGAGAGCAAGTTGGTTGCATTGGAGCGTGCCAGCAATCGTCGTTACACCCATGAAAACCATGTTGCGCGTCACAGTGGCGATACCTTCTTTTCCTACGTTGCTGACATGCAAGACAAGGACATCGTATGGGGCCGCGAGAAAGCCTAAACGCTTACTTAGCGCAAGTGCGTGACGTTCCGTTTGCATGGGGATCGCACGATTGCCTTACTTTTACCAATAATGCATTCCACGCGATGTATGGCAAAGGCTGGGCTGACGATTGGCTTGGACGCTACATGGTAGACGGAAGGCCCATGAAGCGGTATGAGTTAAAGAAAGAGTTTGGCTTTTCCAATTTCATTAACGCTGTGGATACGAAGCTAGAACGTGTTGACCATGTGCCACCTTTGGGAGCCTTGGTTTTGACCAGACAATCGCAGCGTTGGATCATTGGTGGGGCTATGGGTATTTGCACAGGCACCAAGTGTGTTTTCTTATCGAAGCAAGGTGTGCTATATTTGCCCCTAGATGCGATTGAGCAAGCGTGGATTAAGCGATGAAATATAAGCTAGGTGATCTGACAGTCAAACATTGGAATAGCTGGGATCACGTTCCGCGCGATCCTGCCACCATTGGGGCGGCGTTAGGATTTTCTAGTACAACCCTGTTTGGCGGTGCAATGGTGTTCGGCGTTAGCACGGCTGCTGTTGTCGGGTATCTTGTCACTACTGCGATCACTTCATGGGCATTAGCTGCACTTTCGCCAAAACCCGACTTTGGTGCTGCAAATTCTGCTGGTATATTGGTGAACACTCGTGATGCAGCGGCACCACAAGATTTCGTCTATGGTGAGGTGCGTAAAGGTGGCATAGTTACCTACTATGAAACCACAGGCAGCGAAAACAAATATCTGCACCAAGTCATTGCACTGGCTGGGCATGAACTGAACAGCATTGGCGATATTTATGTCAACGATGAAGTCGTCACGTTGGATGGAAGTGGATTTGTCACGTCTAATGGATGGGACAGCAAAATCCGCATCAATAAGCATCGCGGCAATCAAACCACAGCAGACAGTGATCTAGTCAGCGAAACATCTGTTGACAGCAATTTCGTCGGGAATGGGATTGCTTATCTTTATGTGCGCTATGAGTATGACCAAGACGTATTTGCCAATGGTGTGCCTTTAATCACAGCTAAAGTTGAGGGTAAGAAGGTCTACGATCCACGCACAACTACAACAGCCTATTCAAATAATGCTGCATTGTGTATTCGTGACTTCATCACATCATCCTATGGTCTAAGCGACGACAGCATTGATGACACTGTATTCTCAGCAGCCGCAAACGAATGTGATGAAAGCGTAACCCTATCAGGCGGCGGGTCAGAAAGCCGATACACAATCAACGGTATTATTCAGGCAAGCCGTGCCGTGGGTGACGTGCTGCAAGACTTGACCACAGCTTGCGCAGGCACATTATTCTGGGGTGCTGGATCGTGGAAGCTGAAAGTCGGCGCATATTCATCGCCAGTTAAGACGCTGACTTTGGACGATCTGCGTGGCCCGATTGCGCTAGATACGCGCATCACTATGCGGGATAACTTCAACACTGTGTCAGGCACATTCATTGACGCAGAGCAAGACTATATCACAGCAGACTATCCGCAGCTTACCAGCGCCACATTTAAGGCCGAGGACGGCGACCAAGAGGCTATTCTTGACCTACCCCTGCCATACACCACAAGCGCAGCCACAGCGCAGCGTATTGCCAAACTGACGCTATACCGTGGACGTGAGCAGATGACACTATCTGCCGACTTTGGGCTGGAAGCGTTTGAGGTTGAGGTAGGCGACATTATTGCCTTCACGAATGCTCGCTATGGCTTCAGCGCAAAAGAGTTTGAGGTCATTGGCTGGCGTTTGTCGGCAGATCAGGATGCAGGTGACTTGCGGGTCAACTTGACGCTGCGTGAAACATCATCAGCCGCCTTTGATTGGAACGCAGAAGAAACTGCAATCATCGCCAACAACACCACTTTGCCTGATCCATTTGCAGGCATTGACGTAACTGGTTTAAGCGTGTCAGACGGTGGCGGTGAAGTTCAGGGTGATGGTTCTGTCGTCAACTCTTTGGTTGCCTCATGGACAGCATCGACATCAGCTTTTGTTAGCCACTATGAAATTCAGTGGGGTCAAACGAGTTCTGCCAATAGAACGACTTTCACAACATCAGAAACCTCTGTCGTACTTACGCCTGTTGTTGATGATGTAGAATATACTGTTCGTGTTCGTACAGTTAGCGTGAATGGTATTCGTGGTGACTTCCAAAGTGCTACTGCAACGGCTGGCGGTGATGCAACTGCACCATCCACACCCACAAACCTAGACGCAAATGGCATCCTTGGCGGTGTAGAGGTTACATGGACAAACCCAGCAGATGCAGACTTTAAGCACGTTGAGGTTTACGAAAGCGCAGATACTACGTTTGGCAACGCAGTAGAAATTGGGCGCACAGCAGGGTCACGCTTTGTCAGGGCAAACCTTGATCCAGACATTACACGCTACTATTGGGTTCGCGCGGTAGACTTCAGTGATAATGCGTCATCGTTTGTAGGGCCACAGAGTGCCACAACAAAGCTAATTACAGCCGCAGACTTGGGTAATGCGATTGTGCCATATGAGGCACTAGACACTGACCTACAGGCGACACTAGACGCAAAGGCAGAAACAAGTGATCTGTCAAACTATGTCACCACGACAGATTACGAACTGTCTGTTGATGGTATCCAAGAGCTAGAAGATAAAGCAAACGACCTAGCCACAAAAGCATTGGAGTTCTTTACCCAGACAAGTGCATTAGAGAGCCGCATAAATGACGCAGGGATCGTGGTAAACCCTTCTGATGGGTCTGTGTCCATTCAGACGGTTTCCGCACTGGACACCCGTGTAAATACGGTTGAGGTGGATTTAGATGCGGTAGAGAGTGAGCTAACACTAAAAGCATCTACAACTTACGTTAATAATGCCATTGCTGCTGCGGTTCTTGATAGTGCTGACCTTGCATCTTTGAATGACCTTGAAGGTCGCATGGATGATGTTGAAATTACGCTAGATGGCGGTGGTGATATTCTTGCTGCGACTGCTATGGTCGAAGGCACAGCCTATACGATCTACACAGTCGGCACCACCAACTTCACCAATTTTGGCGCATCAGCCAATACAGTAGGAACTACCTTCTACGCTACAGGGGCTGGCACAGGCACAGGTCAAGTACAAGAAGCAGGTGCAACGGCAAGAATTGGACTTGTGGCATCTGGCTTGGTTTATGATTTAACAGATGGTGAACTAAGCGTTAGTGAACTGTCAGGCAGCATTACGACACTGCAAGGCGAAGTAAGTCTAAAGGCATCATCTTCTGATCTTACCACCCTAACTGGTCGGGTTACGACAGCAGAGCAGGACATTGCTGCTATTGATGCCGCCAGCATTACACAAAACCTGATTGATCTACAGGGCGTGAGCGAAAAGATTGATGATCTATCAGAGTTAAGCCTTAAAGAAGTATTGGGTCGCTATCAGGATCGCAAGTATCTCACATCAGATATTGCTATTGCCAGAACGCAACTAACGGCAGATGTGACAGACCAAAAGACTGCATTGGCAGAGCAAAAGCTGGAACTTGCGGCAAGTATTGATGCCAACACAGCTTCAATCGTGGAAACCAACACTGCACTAGCAAATGAGACGTCGGCAAGGGTTGCGCTAGAAACAAGCCTGCAAGCACAGATTGATGATGCTGATGCTACTTTAACTGAAATCACAACACTGGATGCCACTGCGGGTCATGCGTCTGTTGACCAGTTTCTAGCCTTAAAGGCAGAAGTCGAGGATGCTGACACTGGCCTAACTGCTGCGTTTGGTGAAATCAATGAGCTAAACAATGTGGACGTTGGTTCTACATCTGCACTGGTTCAGGCGCATTTAGAGCTAGACGGTACGGTCAACGATCCAACAACTGGTCTAGCCGCTGCACAGGCTTCTATCGAACAGATCAACACCATTAGCGTGGACAGTGGCAGCGCATCAGCGGTTGCTATTGCTAACTTAAACAGCACTGTGGGGGACAACAGTACAACAATCACTACACTGTCGTCATCAATAGATGGTATTGAAGCCAAGTACGGCGTTGAGATTGACAACAACGACATTATCACTGGTTTTCAGTTGTTGTCTGGTGCTGGTACACCATCTGCGTTTAACGTAAGAGCCGATCAGTTTAACGTGTATTCCACTGATGGCACTACATCAGATGTGCCGTTTTCCGTATTCACATCAGCAAGAACGGTTGACGGGGTAAGCTACCCTGCTGGGATTTATATGGATAACGTCTATGTGACCAATTCCATTAGCCTGACAGATGAAAGCGGCAATGTAATCCTAAGTTCTGGCACTCAGCTTGACACGACTTACATTGCTGATGCGGCTATCACTACTGCCAAAATTGATGATGCTCAGATCACCACAGCTTTGATAGATGATCTTGCTGTCAGTACATTGAAAATCCAAAACGAAGCGGTGACAATCCATGAATTTTTGCAAGGCACTGGTGAAGCTATAAACAGTGGCGACACGAAAACCTTTTCATTCAATGTAAGCATGGCATCGGCGGGAACGATATCAGTCGTGTTTAGGAACTTTGTCGGCGGGGCTACTAGCAGCGGTGACAGTATAAGCATTGCAACACGATTACGAAATGCTCAAGGTACGGAAGATACAACAACCACAACAGCCACATATCCCATCGCTGTCGGGTCGCATTTGCAAATTATGAGCAAGTCAACAAATGCTGGGACTTGTCGCATTCAGGTATCATATACGCCTAGTGGGTTTGATGCTAGTGACAGCACAAGGCCAAGGATTATGGTATTTAAGAGGTTTAAATAATGCCGCTATTTACTTTATACGATGCCGACACAGGGCAAATAACAGCTACGATGGAAGGCACAGTGCAAACGGCTGCGTTAAATGGCAGTTATATCGAAGGCGAATATGACGCTGACGAATATGTCATTGTTGATGGAGTAGCGACACGCAAGGCTGACGCTGAAATACAAGCAAAGCGTGAAGCGGATGCGTTGATCGAAATGAAGATTAGACGCAATGAAATATTGATGGGTACGGATTGGACGCAAGTTTCTGACAACCAGCTAACAACGGAACAGCGGCAAGCATGGGCTACATATCGTCAGGCATTGCGTGACCTACCAGAGAATACAACAGACCCGCTCAACATACTATGGCCTACAAAGCCAGATTTGTGATATAAAAGAACAAACCCAAGGAGAACAGCAGAATGGCTTGGTATAAAACTGGCACAGTGAGTGTCACAAACGCATCAACAACGGTCACTGGCAGTGGCACTAACTTTGTCTCAGGCGCACAAGTCGGTGAGGCATTTCAGGGGCCAGACGGTGAGCTTTATGAAATCACGGCGATAGGCAGTGCGACTAGCCTGACGATCACACCAGCTTACGGTGGGTCAACTGCATCTGGGCAGTCTTATGCGATTGTGCCAACGCAAAGCCTAGTGGCTGATCTAGCGTCTGACGTGGCTGATCTAATAAGTGACTATCAGACTGTTGTAGATGAAGCGGGGGCAGGTAAGTTTGGTGATGGTTCTGCTGCGTCACCTTCTATCAAGTTCACGCAAGACCAAGACACAGGTTTCTTCAGAGATACAGCTAATGAAATCGCTATTTCTGCGGGTGGTTCTAAGATTGGGTCGTTTACTGCGAACGGGTTGGAGCTTCTTGATAATGAAAAAGCCATCTTCGGCGCAGGGTCTGACCTACAGATTTACCATGATGGGTCAAATAGTCGTATATACGATCAAGGCACAGGCGCACTTGTCATGCGCTCTAACCAGTTAAACATACAAAGTCCGACAGGAGAAAAATTAGCTATCTTTAATCAGGATAGTGATGTTGAACTTTACTACGACAACTCCCAGAAACTCGCCACCACCTCCACAGGGGTCGATATTAGCGGATCAATCACGGCTGATGGGCTGACTGTGGATGGGGATGCTACAATAAGCAGCGCCTCACCGACATTGGTTTTAGAAGACACAGATGGCGCTGCGCAAGACGATGCAAGACTTCAAGTCGGCGCATCTGTTTTTAATATCAAGCGTGACGCTGATAACCTTACTAGGCTTACTGTTGGTCTATCCACAGGCGACATCAGCTTCTATGATGCGGGGGGATCAAGCCAATCGTTCTTCTGGGATGCGAGTGCGGAACGGCTAGGGTTGGGGACAACTTCGCCAGCACAAGCACTCGACGTAAATGGAAACATTCGTGGAGTTGGTGCTTCTACAGAGGATAGGTTTTTTGAAATTGGCGGTGGACGAACAGGTAACGGTAATTCGTTTATTGATTTCATCGGTGACACTACCTACACGGATTATGGCGCACGAATAATACGTTCTAATTCTGGCCCTAATACCGCTACGTTGTTTCAGCATCGTGGTACTGGCCCTCTTAGTTTTAGAGCACAAGATGCGGGGATAGTTAATGTATACACCAACAACGAAGAACGCATGCGCGTCACATCAGCAGGTGATCTGTTGGTGGGTAAAACGAGTGCTGGTTACGCAACGGATGGTTTTGAAGCTCGTGCTGCGGGGTATGCATCTGTTTCTGATAGCGGTGCTACACCTTTCCTAGTCAATCGTAATACTGATGACGGAAATCTTATTGCGTTCTACAAAAGTGGCTCAGCGGTGGGGAGTATTTCCGTTACAGGGTCGGCAACCGCATACAACACTTCCTCAGACCATCGTCTAAAAGAAAATGTGGTTGAACTGACAGGCGCAACGGATCGCCTCAAGCAAATCCCAGTGCATCGTTTCAACTTCATTGCTGACCCAGATACAACTGTTGATGGCTTCTTGGCGCATGAGGTTCAGTCAGTTGTACCAGAGGCAATCACAGGCACACACAACGAGGTCGATGCAGATGGCAACCCTGTTTACCAAGGCATTGACCAAAGCAAGCTAGTGCCATTGTTGGTCGCAACCATTAAAGAACTTGAGGCACGGATCACTGCCTTAGAAGCCAATTAAGGAGAAACATCATGGCTGTAACTTACACATGGTCAGTAGCAAACACTGAACGCAATTTGTCAGACGGTGGTATTACTGTTATTCACTGGCGTTGCACAGGATCAGAAACAGTAGGATCAGGCGATGATGCCGTGACCTACACAGCGTCATCCTATGGCACTACTAGCCATACACCAGACGCAGATGCAGATGGCTTTATCGCTTATGATAACGTCACTGAAGCAGACGCAATCGGTTGGGCGCAAGCTGCCCTAGATCAGTCTGCGATTGAGCAAGCTATTGCGGATAAGATTAACGCAGAGCAAAACCCAACTACTGGCAGCGGATTACCTTGGGCTGCTGAATAACACAGGAAGGAAATCAACATGACTGAAGAAAAAAAGGTCATCACGATTGACGATGTAGACTACACAGAAGATCAGCTAACGGACGCAGCAAAAGCCTGCATTAATCACATCAATTCACTGGATCAAAAGATTGCGTCCAATGACTTCAATGGTGTACAATTAAGAGTAGGACGTGAGGCATTCGTAGAGCGCCTAAAGGCTGAATTAGAGGCTGAATAAATGGAAATTGATTTCGCAATGATAGACAGTGTGATGCGTTGGATTGTTTTACCCATCGCTGGCGTTGTGGTTTACATGTTTAATCGCCAAGCACAGCATCATACTGACATTGCGGTGTTAAAGTCGCTCAATGAAGCCAATAAGAATGCGCATGACCGTGAAATGAAGGAAATGCGCGAAACGATCAAAGCAATATTCGTCAAGCTCGATACGATAGAGCAGGCGTTGCGCAAATAAATGTGTACTCTTGTCCTCATAGCATGGGGGCAGAGCTTTTCGCTGGGGCTACATAAAGTCTGCTTTTATGACTGTGGGTCGCGCAGGTATGGATATTATGATATATTATACCGTGTAAGTCCTGAATATGTCTGCCCAGCGAGGTTTCACCTAGCATGATTGATCCAGTTACAGCAATCGCCACAGCCACGGCTGCATTCAATGGCCTGCAAAAACTGGTCGCCACTGGGCGTGAGATAGAGGATTGCGTTGGTCAACTGTCTAAGTGGGCGGGTGCAGCCTCTGACATTGCCTTCCTAGAAAAGAAAGCAAAGAACCCACCTTGGTATAAATCGCTTACTGGATCACCAGAGGCAGAGGCTATTGAAATTTATGCAGCACAAGAAAAGCTGCAAAAGCAACGTGCCGAAATCCTACGCATGGTGCAGTACACAGGCGGCACAAAAGGTAAGGATAAATACCTTGAAATACTGCGTGAAGTTAAAGAAAAACGCCGCAAGACGATGTATCGCAAGCAAGAAATTCAACAAGCGATTATTGAGTGGACTGTTGGCATTCTGGTTTTTGTATCAGGCATTGGTATTCTCGGCGTGGCGTTTTATTTCGTCGGGAAAAAACAGGGGAAATGGTGATGACCGAAGATTATGACTTTAACGGCAACGGCAAGATTGACCCAGACGAGCGTGAGATCATGCTTGAGGATCGCCGCCGTGCAATGGAAGATGCAGACGCAAAAAGGGACGCACAGAGGCAGATGACTTGGTTTGCTCTGTCTGGAATGGTTCTTTACCCTTTGGCTATTCTGGGGGCTTCTCTGGGCGGCCTGAGTACCGCTGCGGAGCTAATTGCTGACATAGCGAATATATATGTGGTATCTGTGAGCGCATTAGTGGGTGCGTATTTCGGATTTAGCAACATGGGAGCTAAGAAATGATACAAGCACTGATAGGCCCGCTCACAGAGCTTGCTGGGGGCTGGCTGAAAGGCAAAGCTGATGCGCAAGCTGCTGCGGCTAACCTAAAGCTAGTAGAGGCAGAGGCTAAAGCCACGATTATGAAATCCGCAGCCACGTCTGAGGCTGAGTGGGAAAAGATTATGGCACAGGGGTCACAGTCAAGCTGGAAGGACGAATGGCTCACCATTTTGTTCTTGGTGCCGCTTGTGCTGTGCTTCACAGGCGAATGGGGTCGTCAGACTGTCTCTGATGGCTTTGCTGCGCTGGAAAGTATGCCTGATTGGTATCAGTACACATTAGGCGTGATCGTAGCTGCATCGTTTGGTGTGCGATCAGCAACTAAGTTTTTCGGAGGAAAGAAGTAATGCCTAAAGGTCATGCACTCAAAATGCTGCAATTAACCTGCGGCGTAAAACCAGACGGCGCATTTGGGCCTAACACAGCACGAGCGATTGCTGCGCATTATAACCTAACGCCAAAGCGTGGCGCACACTTGCTTGGCCAAGCTGCACACGAAAGCGGTAACTTTATGGTGAGCGAAGAAAACCTAAACTACCGTGCCGCCACAATGTGCCGTGTCTGGCCTTCACGCTTTGCGTCAGAGGCCGAAGCTGCGCCATACGCAATGAACCCAGAAAAGCTGGCGAACAAGGTCTATGCAGATCGCATGGGTAATGGTTCAGAGGCAAGTGGTGATGGGTTCAAGAACCGTGGTCGCGGATTTATCCAGTTGACGGGTGCTACAAACATAAAACAATTTGCAGAGCATATCGGGCGTGACAGCCTTGTAGACGATCCATCACCCATTGCAGATGAGCTTGCTATGGACAGCGCAATCTTCTTTTTTGAGAAGAACGGACTGTTTGGACTTGCTGACAAGGGTGTTAATGACAGTATCATTAAGAGTATCACAAAGCGTGTGAATGGTGGCTATCATGGCCTTGATGATCGCATTGCTAAGACCACTAAAATTTACGGCTGGTTAAGCTAGTGCAGCGTTCTACTGTTGCCTGTCTCATATGATACTAATTGCAGTACGATAAACAGTGCTGCGATTAGGTCTTCTGGTAGTACGCCTTCGTCTGCGCGTTCATCCATGTGATCCAGAAGCGCATCTACCTCTTTCGTGGTGCTTTCCAATTCTTCGTCAACGTCAATCGTAAGAAAAGTCTGCATGATGCGCTCCTGTGATTTGCTGGTAATTAATGATACCGCGTTTACCTGCTTTCTCCAATATCCATCGCATCAGACCCGCGTTGGATTATGTCGTTGTGCATGTTGATGCAGGCATTCTGTAGCTCAATATAAGCCTTCACCAGTGCTTCCATTTCGTGATCGCCACGCATCCAGCGATCCTGTGGCAAACCGCGTCTGGCACGGTTGACGATTTTGTTTGCTATGGTGAAGTGTTCTGGTAGGTCACTCATCCTTATCTCCCTCTTTTTCATTCCAGTGATAAATGCGGTGGCAGTTTGAGCATAGTGGTATGCATTTGCTGGCCTCTATATATGCTCTTTTCCATTGCCCTGCATTGGCGTATTCACTGACCTTCTTTTCACCTTTTGCGTCAGGGTGGTGAAAGTCAATGATGGCGGGATGCATTGCCCCACAAAAAAGGCAGGCCAAGCCCGCCTTAAATTTATGCCATTCTTCGCGTTTCTCTTTCTTTCGCTTACGAGTGCGCTCAAGTGTTTTATCACGGTTACGCTGATACCATTCAGCGCCGTACTTCTTCGCATGTTGTGCGCGCTTATCCTTGTCCTTGTAGGGCAAGGGCGGCTCCTAGTTTGTTGGCTAATTAGGAGCATATCACAGAAATACGACACTTATAACTCCTCTGGCCTCAACTTTGGCCTAATGCTGGCAGATAGTTTCTCAGTACGAATGCACCACTTGTCTACGCTACCGTCTGCAAACATGTACTCATCCATGTCCTCATTATCCCGAATGAAAACTTGACACGCCTCATAGCTGGGCAGCAGTATATACGTCTGTATATCCATGCCCCTAATGGCGTACTCAATGTAAAACGCGGTAAAAAATTCCATTATTTCCATTCCTCACAAAATAGACCACATTCAAAATCTAAGTTCTTCATGGGTTGACCTTTTGCATTGGGGTCAAGCTCATCAAGAAATATTCTTTTATTCTTGACCCGCACCAGCTTAGCCCCTAACTCTCTGGACTGATCTGCACGCTGCTGGAACACCTCTGGGTGCATATTACGCACATGGTTCCAGTATGTAGGTGACGTTGCCTTTACGCAGCCAATACAGTTAGCGTTTGGATAGCCCTGCTTATATATTGCTGGCGGTTCAATGCCATGTTGCTTTAAGAATATATAGCAGTCTGATTTAGAGAACTGTTCATCTATAAGCACTGGTATTACATTATCGCGCTCTGTCTTGATAAAGCGTTCATGTCGCCCTTCTTCCTCAGAAGTAAAGCCCAGTACATGCCAATCAGGTTTGTGTTTTTCTTCCCATTGCTGCCGCGCAACCTTTTTTAGCTCAAGAGTACAGGGTGCGCCATGCACGCCAGACATAAACTTGCGCTTTTCCCACACATCTACGCAGCTTGCGCTGGGGTACTTGTGGTTTGTAGCAAACTCTATTTCATGCTGAAGCCACTCTTGCACATCATTTAGGAAGCGTCTGTTGTCGTCATCTTCCTCAGCGATTGGATTGTTCACGATGCGCACTTCATGCGTCTGCCCATACTTCTGTAGCGTCAAATATGAAGCGACTGCACTTGCTGCTCCGCATGAAAACCATACCGCAATTCTGTCTTTTTTCATCTTGTCCTCACTCCTCGTTTTGCTAAATTGCGCTTCGTGGGCGGCATTTCTGTAACGTCACGACATGTTTTTGTTGGTCGTATCAGACCCGCTGTATCCCGACACTCACAAGCAGCCGCCCACACGATTATCCTGTTTCTTTTATAGTCAGCCCGATCCGGTAAGCGATCTGCGGCACGATAGCATTTCCTAATCCTCTAAGTCTGTCCACCCTTCTGGGTATCCCATTAGCCACTCGACCCACTGCGGGTTCAGGGAGCCAGAACTGTGTGGCTTCTTGTCTGCTGTTGTCAGCCCGATCTGCTTGCCCATCTTTATTCTGCGCTTGATGCTGGGGTCTTCCATGCAGCCGCGATCTCTGTTGTCGCTTGCTTGCGGCGTGGGCCACATCGTCCGAGCTACCACTGTCTCCAAGTTGGGGTTCTTGTCGTTGACCCTGTTGTGTATGTTCTCCGCTGCCATCGCTGTGCAAGCTCTTGGCGTAGGCCACATTGCCACCTGATCCTTCAGCCGTGTCTGCTTCTTCTCGCCCTTGTCGTTGATCCAATACAGCCCTGTCCATGTCCAACCCTCTGTCTTTTTCGGTGGTTCTCCGCTGCTGGCTGTCGGTGTCGCCCACATTTCTGGCGATGATCCAAACTCTGTCTCGTCTGTGAGGCGCGTCAGCGGCACAAGCTGGAACAATGAACGGCCTTGTGGCGTAGCCTTCCCCTTCCAGGTCAGATAACACCTCGTCGAGGCCCATAGAGACATGCCCATAAACATTCTCGAAAACGCACCAAGAGGGTCGTTTGGCTTGAACAATGGAAAGAATGTATGGCCAGATATGTCTGTCATCTTCTGTGCCTCTGCGCTCCCCGGCAAGTGAAAAGGGCTGGCATGGGTATCCTGCTGTGAGGATGTCGCAGTCTGGAACAAGTCCATCTGGGTCATTGGCTAATTCCTTTACATCTTTTGCAATCGGCACGTCAGGCCAGTGCTTCTTTAATACTCGGCGGCTCCAAGGTTCTATGTCGCAGAATAACACAGGATTGCTTAACTCTGCCCATTGAAATCCTAGCGCGAAGCCACCGATACCGCTGCATAAATCAACGTGACGCATTCTTTGCCCTCATTTCATAAAATACTTGGCTTTCCAGTAGCGCACACTGCTTTCAGATATGCCTAATTCTGCGGCAATATCGCATGTGCGAAAGCCTTCACTAATCATCTCACCAATCAACGCCTTGCGCTCAGGGTTATATGTGCCGAGTGGTCTACCCTTCTGCTTTGGCTTTGGCTGTTCGCGTTTCTGCTGTTGCAGACCTGTCCCCCATTTCTTACGAAATGCAGCATTTTCCTGCTTGGCTAATGCAGCCCATGCTGTTGCTATTGTCATACTGGCGCTCCTGTTACGTCTGGACGTTCTTTCTTCATGGTTTCGATTACATGCACGGCTAATGCCTGTATTGCATCAATATGCACGGTTGAGGCCGTTGGGTTGGCACGTGCTGCCCTGCAATGCTTGGTGATCTGATCGAGGTATTTTGCGATCTGGTTGTCTGTCATTTTTCTCCCCTATGTCTAAGAACCATCTGCAAGTTGTAAAACCTAATTGATGCAGTTTCCATTGCATCTTTATCAGAAGCCAAACCATGCCGCATATATACGGCGTTGGCATCGGATATCTTCTGCTTGGCCTTGTCTAGCATGTCATTAAGCTGCTCTGTGCTGTACTCGGCGTAGCGGTCTATAAGACTTTGATCTGTCATTTATGCCTCTATTTGCTATCAATGTGATTACATTAAGATTGCACTTGACACAATGTCAAGCATTTTGTTATCACTCTGCTATCAAAATAGGAGACACTAATGGAACTACACCCACTGATGGTACGAGTTGACCCAAAGATTGTCGAGGGTATGGCTATCATAAAGCATCGCACGCGCGACAGTTACGCAAAGCAGGCAGAGCAAGCCTTGCGTGATTGGGTCGCTAAACATGGTCTACAGTTGGAGCAGCCGCAAGCAGATGGCGAATAGTCGAGCAAAGGGAGCTAAATGGGAGCGCGATCTGGCAAAGATGCTTTACCTAGAATTAGGCATCAGCTTCAGCCGCAACTTAGAGCAATACCGCACAGCAGAAGGCGGTGATCTAATCCCAGACGACGACAGCTTTCCCTTTTCCATTGAGGCTAAACATTACGCAACAGGTCGCGGCTGCAAGAAGGAATGGTGGGCGCAATCAGAAAAGGCAGCAATCGCTGCTGGCAAAATGCCATGCGTTATCTACAAGTATGATCGCTACCCGCCACGGGCAGTCGTCAGCTTAGAACCCATCGCGCGGATGTATGGCAGTAAAGACGATGGGACACACCTAGTAGAGCTTTCCATTGAGGGGTTCTGCTACCTAAGTCGGGAATTGATGAATGAGTGAACAAGTAAGAAAAGTATCTGTTGATGCTGACTGCTTAGGGGTAATGGTCATAGCGTTGCGTATGCTTTTAATGAGATTAGGCGAACGTGAAGCCATTTGTGAAAACAGAGATATGATACTTGTGCAACAAAGCGACGATTGTTCGGAGCTTGTTTTTTACACAGATAAGACAAAGAACCTTGTTAATCAAATAGTGCAGATAGTCGATCATATCGCAGAAAATGACCCTCAAATCAGCGCAAGGCTTGTGCAAAGCTTTGACTTATTTTGCTATGAAGAACATGGCGGTCAGGTCAAGAAATCCCTTGATGCTGTAAATATGATGTATCCTGACACATTGTGGAGAATGCAATGATACGCGATGACTTAACCAATGAACAATATCACGCGCACCATGCGCTTAGTTCATCCGACATTAAGGCCGCAGCTAAGTCACTGGCGCACTGGAAAGGTGCAGAACGTAAGGAAAGCCCAGCCTTGGATATCGGCACAGCCTTCCACGAAATGACGCTTGAGCCTGAGTTACGCGGGCGCATCATTCGCGGCCCAGAAACACGCCGTGGGAATGCATGGAAGGAAGCCCAAGAGGAAGCCAATGCATCAGGTCAGCTTCTCCTTACGCAAGGCGATTATGACTTATGCAATGCAATGTCGGAAAGTGCATTACGCAATCCTACGCTGGCAAAGCAAATCCATCACGAGGATGCCAAGATTGAACACAGCATTTTCGTGACGTGCCCTGTGACTGGCTTGGAGCTACGCACACGGCCAGACTTATATAATCCTACAACTGGCGTTGTGGTTGACCTAAAAAGCACCACAGACGCATCACCAGATCGCGGTGGCTTTGAAAAGCACATCTTTTCGTTCAAGTACGATCTGCAAGGCGCATTCTACAAATACTGCCTTGAGCTTGCGAATATTAATGTGTCATACTTTTTACTTGCCGCTGTCGAAAAATCCGCACCTTATGCGACATGTTGTCATGTCCTGTCTGGCGAGGTGTTGGATCATGCGCATCGTAGAATGATGAAAATTCTGCATCGCATTAAGCAGGCCAATGAAGAAGGGGTTTACCCCACTGACTGGCCAAATTTCAATATGATCCATTTGCCAGAGTGGATGAAACTGCTAGAGGATGAATAATATGCAGCACATTATGAACAACGTCGAGGCACTATGGCCGCGCATCAATACCACCTACAAATATGACAGCCAAGAAAGCAAGTCCGTAAGATGTGACCCAAAAGACCCAGCAGCGGCCTACGAAATGTCATTCCGTATGACCGCTGCACAAGCCAAGGAGCTTTGGGGAAAAATGGTTGAGGCGTATAACTCAAAGAAACAAGCAGGTTGGCCAGACCTACCGAATAATCCACTCAAGGAAGACGAAGGTTGCTACATCGGTAAAGCAAAGCTCAAAGGCAACTATAACGGTGAGTTGACCAAAGGCGTTGCGCAGTACGACAGCAGCGGTAACAAGCTGTCAGACGACTTTATGCTCACCACAGGCAGTAAGGTCAATGTGGCAATCACCTTTGTGCCATACAACATGCGTGAAGCAGGTGTCTCACTGCGTCTGCGCGCTGTGCAGGTTGTTGAGTACAAGGAAATGGAAGATGCCAATCCATTTGGCGCGGTAAATGGTTTCACAGCACAAAAGGAAGATAATCCGTTTGGTTTGCCGCCAACACAAGCGGAGCCACAGAAACCGCCGTTTGACCCTGATATGGGGGATGAAATTCCTTTTTAGTAAAACAACGAAACCCCTGAGCCTACCACGCACTCAGGGGTTTCAATTTAAATAACGAGCTAGAGGAGCAGTTACATGCCAAACATACATGATGCTGTAGGCAAAAGCAAATACCCCACAGCATATTGGTCTGAATGGGGCCATGTTATTAAACTACAATATAATTTGCGCGATGTTTCAGGTGAGTTTCATGGGCCGTGTCCAGTTTGCGGCGGGCATGAAAAGAAAGACGCTGATCGCTTTTGGATTAAAGAAGAAAACGGTGAGGTCAAAGTATTCTGCCGCAAAGGATGCGATTTCCGCGATTTGGTGGATCGTATGCGAGAAGACGGATGTTGGCCAAAGCCTGAGCCAATAAAAACCTATATTGAGAAACCAGTAAAGAACCCGTTTCCAGTGCAGCAAAGCCATCCATATTTGGCGGCGAAAAATATACCTATCGCAAACGCCAGTATAAAGGGTGATATGCTTGAGGTTCCTATTATTGACGTATCGGGCAAAACAATAGGCCATCAGCGGATTGACGCAACAGGTGGCAAGAAGTTTACGCATGGGATGAAGCAAGCGGGCGCATTTTCTGTCATCGGTGGTAAGCTCGGAGATCGCGCGTTTATTACCGAAGGCTGGGCAGATGCAGTCACAGTACATTTAGCCGTTGGTGAGGCTGTTATATTTGGGCTGAACGCCAATAACGTACCGAAGGCCATTGATGCCATATTGGAGAAAAAGCCTGACCTGAAGATCATCATAGCAGCCGATAACGATAAGTCAGGCATGAAGGCCGTAGAGCAGGCGCGGGAAAAACACGACATAGATTTTAGAATACCCACTGGTGAGCATAAAGATTTCAATGAGCTTTACCTTGCAGAGGGTTTAGATGCGGTTGTGGATGCGCTGAACAGAAAACCAGCGGAGATTGTCGCTGAACAAACAAAGGCACCTGTAGAGCAGCCGCAAGGCAATTTTGTGACAGATGCAAAGGGTAGGGTCGTATTTAACCACCACAACGTGCAAGAGGTGCTAAAGACGTTTGACGATTGGGAGGGCGTGTTTGCCTTTGATGAATTTGCCCAGCGCAAGATGGTTATGAAGCCTCTACCGAGCGCAGCGGGTAATCCAAAGCTATTCAAACCGCGTGAAATACGAGACAGCGACTACATTGACGTGCTGAGTTGGTTTAATCGCAATGGCTTCCCTAGTGCCGCCAAAAATACCATCATCGACTGCGTGGATACCGTATGCATGCTTGGCGTAATATCGCCAGTAAAACACTGGCTGGAAAGCCTAACGGTTGAGGATGAGCATGACGACATCTTAGAAGATTGGGCGTTCCGTTATCTCGATGCGCAGACCGAAACGCACGAAGAAAAAGAGTATGTGCGTCAGGTAACATCTAAGTGGATGATCTCAGCGGTTGCGCGCGCACTAGATGCAGGCTGCAAGGCTGATGCCGTGTTAATCTTAGAAGGCTCACAGGGCGCGGGCAAATCAACTGCTTTGCGCTTCTTATGTGGCGATGATTGGTTTGGTGATGCACTACCGCCAATGCACACAAAGGACGCATCAGATTACATCAGAGGTAAATGGATTGTCGAACTAGCCGAATTGTCCAATGTCAATAAAGCTGAAGTAGAGATTGTCAAAGCCTTCGTCAGCCGCAGTGAGGAGCGATTTAGGCCAGCATACGGGCGCAGTGAAATCACATATCCACGCCATTGCGTATTTGCAGGTACGACCAACAAGTCAGACTATCTGCGCGACGAAACAGGCAACAGGCGTTTCTGGCCCATCAAGGTAGGGCGTAGGATCGACACCAAAAAGCTACGCGAAGATCGGGAACAGCTCTGGGCGCATGCCGTGATGGCGTACAAAAACGGTGAACAGTGGTGGCTGTCAGGCTTGGCAGAGGAAATGGCCCGCAAAGAACAGGATAAGCGTCTCGCGGTGGATGAATGGACAGGAATGGTCGAGAATTACTGCGAGAACAAATATGATGTATCCATCACACAGATTGCGACTGAGGCCATCGGTCTGGAAGCAAAGAACATCAGCCGCCTAGAACAGAATAGAATTGGTGCCATCTTGGGGACTTTAGGGTTTAGCCGAAACGGCAAATTTACATCAGGAGAGCGCAGAAACCAGCAAAGATTTAGCAAGGGAGAAGAACATGCGTGAAAGATATGTAGACGCTGAACGCGATACAAAGCAGGGTGTTGTGTATTACAAAGGCGAAGCATTGCATCCAGCTATTATTGATGAGGTGAATGAGGCCGACCCAGAGCAAGTCAGGATGCGGCAGTTGCTTGATCAAGCAATGGAAGATCGCGAAAACCTAGTGAATGTGCATGGCATAAAGGTTGTGCCAGTAAAACGCAGCGAGACAGGAACGCTGCCGCACTTCCGCGTAAATGATGCAAAATATCAGGACAAGCTGTTTGCGCTAGGCGTGACGCTGCACGATAGATTTCGCGATCTGATGTATGACCATCTGGTGGCAAAAGGTGGCAATTGGTTGCACAAAGCAGTCTACTTCGATGGAATGGACAGCTTCCAATATGGCGCATGCAGCAAAGAAACTGAGCTTGAAAAATACCGTCCTGACATCATTGTATCACATCGTGATACATCTGTTGAGGGTAAGCTCGCATTAGAAATCATCAATACAAGCCCACCATCAGACGAAAAAAGAGATGCGCTGCTGAATGCGGGTCATATTATCTTGCGGTTAAACATTAAGTCTTACGCTGAGAGTTGCGCGATGGACGGCTTTAATCCAACGGATAATGACCTGAAGCAATTTATAATGGAGAAACGGTTTCGCCTGCCGAGGACTGTGGATCGAAGTAAGGTGCAGTCTGTCGTGCTGGTGTGGACTGATTTGGTGGCAGCGCGGGAAAAGGTAAAGGCTTATATCAGGCGCGAAAATAAGCTGTGGCTTGACGACTATATGCGCGAAAAGAAATGGCGACATATACGCGATGAGACCATTAAGAATAAGTGTAGTTCGTGCAGGTTTAAGTATCCATGCCCCTATGCGTACTCCCCTAAGTGCGGCCCAAATTACAGCTATATGAGTGCGTCTGAGAGTGCGTCTGACATTGCGTCTGACCTTGATTTTCGGGGGTAAATTTTCCAATCCCCTAAAGTGCGTCTAAAGTGCGTCTATGCGTCTGACTTTATAACGTAACTTTTTAGGTATATATAAGTATATGATATATAAGGGTTTTTCAGGGTGGATTGTAGAGATATTTTAGTTAGACGCATTTATGGTGGTTATATATAGTGGCTCGTAAAGTATGTAAGAAAGTCGGACGCATAGACGCATTTGGTGGTTTAAGATGAAAGATAAAATCTACTGGCATGTCTACGAGCATGAGGATGTATTGAAGATATGGCGGGGCAACACACTGGTGGCAGAGATACCCAGCGATGAGTTTCCGCACATCATTTTGCAGATGGCAAAGCATCTAAAGAACAAAGTTGGCAAGGGAGAATAATTTATGCTAGACTTACGCAGGGCAATCTCCCATACTCCTCCCTGTTATACATGCCACGCATGTTAATTTTGCCTCAAACTGCCCTGCGCGATGCGTGGGGCTTTTTTTATAAAGGATAGTCATGGACAAGTGGCGCTTACCTGAAGCACAAGAATACCGCAAGCTATACCAAACCAAGACATGGCGTGTACTGCGTGAGCGCGTACTGCTGCGTGATGGTTTCCGCTGCCAACACAAAGGATGCGGTGCGTTCCTCAAGCGTGGCAGATCGCACCCGCAATCGGCTGTGATACACCACCTGAAGCCACACAAGGGTGATCTTGATTTATTTTATGACATTGATAACCTTGCAAGCGTATGCTGGGCTTGCCATTCAGGCGACATCCAAAGCATTGAGGCGAGAGGCAAGGACACGCAGATAGGCGAGGACGGCTGGCCCGTTGATGGGAGGGGGTGGTCTAATGTCTAGGGCGTACAAC
>BCSF01000223.1_pt1 | contig 25558 bp, 39 predicted proteins | sample 1016431 | NCBI WGS metagenome assembly BCSF01 (sample SAMD00045685;SAMD00045686;SAMD00045687;SAMD00045688;SAMD00045689;SAMD00045690;SAMD00045691;SAMD00045692;SAMD00045684;SAMD00045690;SAMD00045691;SAMD00045692;SAMD00045684;SAMD00045685;SAMD00045686;SAMD00045687;SAMD00045688;SAMD00045689, study... | reverse complement strand
TGCTGAAAGCAATACCAAAGATCTGAGACCAGAATCGGTTTGCTGTAACCATTGAATAAGTCTCTTCTTCCTGAGTAGAATCGAATGCCTTAAAAGTATTTGCCTGCTCACCATCTTCATACAATGTGTTCTCTACTGTAACACCATGGATTGCAGAAAGCAATGCCCCACCCAGGATACCTGCTACACCCATCATATGGAAGGGGTTCAACGTCCAGTTATGGAATCCTTGCAGGAAGAGGAGGAATCGGAAGATTGCCGCTACTCCGAAGGAGGGTGCGAAGAACCAACTGCTTTGACCGAGGGGATAGATAAGGAAAACGCTAACGAAGACAGCAATAGGACCAGAGAAAGCAATAGCATTGTAGGGACGGATACCAATCAGGCGAGCAAGTTCAAACTGTCGAAGCATGAAACCAATGAGAGCAAAGGCTCCGTGGAGCGCCACAAAAGCCCAGAGTCCCCCAAGTTGGAGCCACCTGACGAAATCCCCTTGAGATTCAGGACCCCATAGAAGAAGTAAAGAATGACCCATAGAATCTGCTGGAGTACTAACTGCCGCAGTAAGAAAGTTCGCACCCTCAAGATAACTGGACGCGAGTCCATGAGTATACCAACTCGTGACGAAAGTAGTCCCAGTAAGCCAACCGCCAATAGCAAGATAAGCAGTGGGAAAAAGAAGAAGTCCAGACCAGCCAACAAAAACAAAACGATCCCGTTTAAGCCAGTCATCGAGGACATCAAACCACCCCCTCGTCGGGGGACTTAGTGTGCTTGCTACCATTTTTATTTTCCTTTCGTAAGATGAATAGTTGAGGCCAAGTATCGCGAATGATCTCGGCAAGTTTTGATGGTGTATCTTTCGATATCATTTTACCTTTGAGTAAATGGACGAGTCACCATAGTCTCGGTGAAGTTTATACCCAACCACGGCACCTTTGGTGTTCATCAGTGCAGGCATAAAGACGATCGTCAGGAATACTGCTGGTGCTCCAACAAAGAGGAGAGCAACGATCACATAATAAGTGAGCAATTCAATGAGGTCAGGCATAATAAAACTTTACATTGTGAGAGAAAAAAATAGGACCCCTAAGGGTCCTAGATGTAGTTGTGACTGACGATCAACCGATAGAGGGTGCGGTCAGAGCAACAGGAGTGGACTCAGCAGCAGCGAGATCCAGGGGGAAGTTGTGTGCGTTACGCTCATGCATAACTTCCATACCAAGACCAGCACGGTTGAGGACATCTGCCCAGGTGTTCAGGACTTTGCCCTGACTATCCATGATGGACTGGTTGAAGTTGAAACCGTTCAGGTTGAATGCCATGGTGCTAACACCAAGAGCAGTGAACCAGATACCAACGACAGGCCATGCTGCCAGGAAGAAGTGCAGCGAACGGGAGTTGTTGAACGATGCATACTGGAAGATCAGACGACCAAAGTATCCATGAGCAGCAACGATGTTGTAGGTCTCTTCTTCTTGACCGAACTTGTAACCGTAGTTCTGAGACTCTTGCTCGGTGGTTTCACGAACCAGCGAAGAGGTAACCAAAGAACCATGCATTGCACTAAACAGTGAACCGCCGAACACACCTGCTACGCCGAGCATATGGAAGGGGTGCATGAGAATGTTGTGCTCTGCTTGGAAGACAAGCATGTAGTTGAACGTACCAGAGATACCCAGAGGCATCGCGTCAGAGAAAGAACCTTGACCGAAAGGATAGACCAGGAAGACTGCGGATGCTGCTGCAACAGGTGCAGAGTAAGCAACACAGATCCAGGGACGCATACCAAGACGGTAAGACAGTTCCCACTCACGACCCATGTATGCATAGATACCGATCAGGAAGTGGAAGACAACGAGTTGGAAAGGACCACCGTTATAGAGCCATTCATCGAGGGAAGCTGCTTCCCAGATGGGGTAGAAGTGAAGACCGATTGCGTTAGAAGAAGGGACAACAGCACCAGAGATGATGTTGTTACCGTACATCAAAGAACCAGCAACGGGTTCACGGATGCCATCAATATCTACAGGAGGTGCAGCGATGAAGGCAACGATAAAACAGATGGTCGCTGCCAACAGAGTTGGAATCATCAGCGTACCAAACCAACCGACATACAGACGGTTATTTGTGCTGGTAACCCATTCGCAGAAGGATTCCCAGGTAGATGCGCCTTGTTGGCGCGAGAGAGTTGAACTTGACATTGTGAATTTAACTAAGAAGTAAGACCATCAGGGAAATGGTGGAGTTACTATTTCCCTACCACCCTCAGGTAGGGATATGAGAGACGTGATTTATACACCCTATAGGTCTCGGTTTGGGGTGTCGGTGTCATGAAACGAACACGTTCGTTACATTTGTTTACCTATTTATTATAGCAGGGAGTCTGGTTTCCGTCAACCCCTGAAAGTTGAGTATTTGTGCTCAAGAGAGCGTAAGTTTTTTGGAGTAATCCCAGGCATAAATCTCACGATTGCCTTTGATACCCCATCCCAACCAGTAATAAGCAGGGACCATGTACTGTGAAACATTGCGTCCCATACCTTCAAACTCAGGAAGGTAACGTTGGAAGACAGACTCATTGATCATGTAACGTGTCTGTCCCTCTAGACTGCTAGGATCACACCCATATTTGGCACAGAACTTGCCGAGGTTATTATAGCGACCTAAACTGGTCCACTGAATAAGACCATAACCCCCGCGAGTGCAATCGAGGTAAGAAACTCTAGCCCCTCCCTCGCATATGTTGGGAATGAACTTGCTTTCCTGTTTAATGTTACCCATGATCGTTGCAAGAGCATTACGATCTGAGATTCTTGTGTGTTCTTGGAGTTGTTGTAAGACATACTTTTCATTTGGTGAACAGGTGGGACAAGTCCAAGTCTTGTTTTCCACCTCAAGTTTTATAGGTTTGCTCTCATCAACAACATTAGCAACCTTTGGAGGTGCGGTCATCGGAGCATACGCTGCGAAAGCAGCGAGACCTGCAGCTCCTAGTATTGTAAATTGCATGATTTTCATTTAACTACCTCAGTATCATACCATAGAAAAAGAGGGGCGTCAACTGGATTTTGCCAGTTACCCCTCTGTCACATGGAAGCGACGACGATATTCAGTTTTATTTAGTCCCTTTTGAGTCGGATCACGATCTGATCTTTCTCATAGTCTGCTTTGAACTCCAGAGGAACTTCGGGATCCCAACAGAGTTCTTCGTAAAGAGTGTTGAGTGTTTCCATATCTTGGTAGAGGTTGGTTACAGGTTCAGACATATTCGTTCCAGGCGTTGCGAATGTTTTGTGTGATTTCCATGCCACCAATGTATTTAACCAACTCCTTACCCTCAGAATCTGTAACAACCAATACAGGAGTAGCAGTTACTCCATACTTTTTGGCAATCTCAAGATTCTCTTCTGGAATAGGTTCATCGCTAAAGTCTTCCAGTTGAATTTCTTCAATGGTTGCAATGCGAGGATCATTCAAAGCATAAATGTACCGCTTGACTAGTCCACAAGGACCACAAGAGTCCTTGGTGAACATAAGAAAACGATTCTTCACCATACGCCAGGAATCACCTGTCCAGTTGCGAGATAAGAACCGACTGCTGCAACGAATCCAATCATTGCTGCACGTCCATTAAGTTTTTCTGCTTTGTCAGTAAACATAGGATTCACCTCCTTAGTAAGTTTCAGATAGTTGTTGTACAGAGTATGCTAGCAGAACAAAGAATGTAATGCTAGTGATAGTAAATAAACCTTCAGTCATCAAAAGATGCCGAAGAAGAATTTGCCAGTGATGGCATACGAAAGGAAACCAGACACAATGCCCATCATTGCCCAACGACCGTTATAACGTTCGATGTATTGTTGGGGAGAATCCAGACCTTTCTTGTTGTAGTCTTCGACTACCATCTGGGGTTCTCTAGCGAACAGATTGTTCTGCCCCAGTTCATTTGTTGTTACGGTCATTGTCTTATGTAAAGAACTGTTACAGATTATATAGCATAGTTACATGCTCTGTCAAGTCTCAAGGATTACATTTCCTGATACTGATATACGTTCACCATCAGTTGTCTTTGGATATACAGTGTGAATCAAAGTCGATGGGAAGATTAGAACGTGCCCCATACTGTTTTCGTCCATGTTTACAGGTTGTCCCATGTCGTTATGGATGAACATGAATGGTGCATCGTTGTCTGTAGTCTTTACATATGCAGAGAAAGAGTAAAAAGAACTCTCGTGCTGATGAGGGAAGTGTTGATCTCCCTTGTGCATTCTATTGACCCAGAGACCCTTCATTTTTAGATTGTTATGGTCAGCACCATAGACACCCCTCTTCTCCTTATGCAGGAGGAAGGTACGGTCAATGGTCTTTGCCAACCAGTCTTCAAACTTGTACGGGATATCCATAAGATACTCCTCTTTGAGGGACACAAGAGGGTCATCACGAAGCTTGTGCTTCCTTTCCAATGCTTCATAAGCATTGTCAGAAAGTTCTTTGAATGCTTCTTCGTCGATTTGTGCGACTAAGATAACCTGGTCAATAAGGAATCTCATGGTGTATAGAAATTAAAGTTAACGACTACTCTCTGCTTTGCATCAGTGGCAAATGTTCCACTGTGTTGGATACCATTATCAAACAATACTAACCTATTCTCTACGCAGTCGCATTTTGTCCCATCCTCAAACAAGGTAGGACCATCTGTAGTAGTGACATAGAAGATAGCAGTCTTGTTCTTCTGAATGATATCCTTTGCATTAAAATCAATATGATAACCTCCTTCATGGTTTTTGTCCATCTTAAATGTAAGATTGGCTTTGATTCTAAGAGGTTGCAGAATATCTAGTTGATTAACTACAGGAGCAATCAAGTTACGATAATCTGTGCGCCACTCCCAAGCATAGTAGAAGGTATGGCACATCTGAAACAGGTCTCGATTGTCCTGTCCACATACAACATTATTATTATAGAACCAAGGAAACTCTTCAGAGAGAAAGACTCTCTGCATCTGATTAAACTCACCAGGTTCTAGGAAGTCATCAAAGATTTGCATAGTCGTTAATAAAAAAGGGGGTGGTCAACCCCCAGAGCAGGCTCGCCACCAGTTTTTTTAGAGAAACTGGAAACTCAACGAGGGTCATAATGACTCCACCACCCTGTTTTGAGAGAACAGGGAAACTCTTTTGTTTATGAGCGGCTGTCATCCAACCAAAAACCATCTAGTTTAAAGTCTATTGGCAAAGACTAGGAAAACGTAATCACATCATCACCTGCTCTATAGGAACCAAAGGCGTCCCCAAATTCAACAGGTTGTGCTGCTTGGACATTGTAGTCAGGATCGTACATTTCCATTACACGATCAACACCCTCCAGGTTGAAGGACAGATTACTACGTCCGATTTTCTTTTCGATCGCTTTGATACCTTGGTAGTGACGCCAGAGTTCGCTTTGTGTGCTCGCATCTACGTTAGTATCCATAGCGTCTTTGATGCATTCTTTAAGTGATTCTACTGCTTTTTGATAGACGGTCATGATTTGATACGCAAGTTTACTTGTGCTGTGTCTTGTCCCAGAATCCCTTCCAGGAAATAGTTGAATGCTAGGCAATACCTATTCTCATTTGATTCATTCACATCAGTGGAGTGTGTGAGATGCGACGGAAAGATAAAGATGTCACCATCGGTAACAGGAAACCCCCATCGGTTTGAGTTAAATAGATTTCCTTCAGTCGTAGTAGGAGACAGTTGTTGCATAGCACCAGGATTGTTAGAGAAGATTAGTCCTCCACCATTTTCAGGAACCTTCAGATAGACGATACCACTATACATTGAGTTACAATGATAGTGTTTGGGTGCATAGTTGCCAGGTCTATGAAGATTTATCCAAGATTGTGTGTGCTTAATTTTGCCTTGGGCAGACTTAAGAATATCGAAGACGTAAATATTGAGATGCTGTTCTATCTGTTCTCTAAGATCTCTAAATGCTTTTGATAGAAGAATCGCAGTATTTTCTGAAGACGCTCCTGTTTTGTCAGGGTAGTCTTCGTACTTCAATGTGCCAAGGACTTCGAGGTTAGAAATAGACACCTGTGCTTTGTACACAGGTGTCGAAAATAATGGAATGAGTTCTGAACTCATGATACACAGTCACGAACATAGCATGGAACCCGATCTGGGTCCAACCACTTCGTGTATTCAAAGTCTTCCATAGCAGTCAGAAGTTGCATCTGATTGTCCAGAAGATACATGTCTGAGTAACGCTTGGTATACTCATTTGCTTTCTGGATTCGGTAGTCAGGATGCCCGTTGTCGAGCATCCCAACAGAGACATACCGATAGGGAAAACGTTCAAGAAGAACTTTCACTTGGTTCATAATAAAAAAGGTCTTGTTCAAGTTTAGTAAGGAGGATATCATAATCCTCATCTACATCACCATAGAAATCGACTCCTTTCTCCTCATAGTGTTTCAGTACCTGATTATAAATGGTAGGATACTCGGTGTCAAGAACTACCTGACGATCAATTGCCTCACAAAGAATATCGATATGAGACGAGAAGCGTTGTGCTGTAGTCATATACTTTCCTCTAATGGACCGTAATGCCCCGAAGGGCAACGGGTCAGGCAGGATTTGAACCTGCGACCAACCGCTTAGAAGGCGGTTGCTCTATCCGCTGAGCTACTGACCCAAGCGGTAGTCTGAGTGTCCTGTTCAAGCGCAGCAGATTCATGCAGATGATCGATGAATAAATCCATCAATGCGTCTTCAATGCATTCAGTTTCGTAGAACTCTGCGTTCATTGGAACTCCTCTTGACTACCCTGTTATTATAGCAGACTGCTCAGGGAGCGTCAATCGTCTGTGCCAGTTTTGAAATAGTCTTTACGCATGTACCGACCAAGGATGTTTGAGTTGTAAAACGCTGGTGACCCATCTGTCATCGCCTCCGTAAGTACATTATTGAGAAAAAGTTGTCGGGTCTCTTCAAAGTTTGTGAGTCCCTTAGTTTTATGTAGGCTGATTATATCTCGTTTGAAGACCAGATTTCCGAACCTTTTTCTGTCATCAGTAAGTTCAGCAGAACTTCCGTAGTATTTTTTCCAGTCGCTCTCACTTTTAACTCGCCTACCTCCACCTCTAGGTTTTCGTAGTTGGTGAAAGTATTTCCTTCCGATGTACCTCTTACCAGTGAGTGTGTTTGTAATGCAATAGACAAAACCGAAATGGTCGTCAATGTTCTCAGATAGAAAAGGGTGTCCGTTAAAAATCCAGGGGTTTTCATAATCAGTCTGTTTCTCCGTCGTCATCTTCTATTCGCACTCGGTGCATATTCTCACTATCTAGGTAAGAATCTGTGTCCGAGTATACCTCTGCCTTGAGTTCGGCAAGAGCAAACTCAAGGTCTTGAATGAGGATCTTCAAATTTTGTTTATTCATTGACGGTATTCTTGTAAGATATTCAATACTCTATTGAGCATTGTATGGGCACCATCATGCCAATCAGCGTCCCTAGCAGTCCAGGAACCATCATAAAGTTCATTCTTTAACTTAAGAATCCGAACTTCTATTTCATCTTTAGTAATCATGTTCCTAGGCATTGTTGTAAGTCCTTCCAATCCTTATCAAAGAGTTCTAGACCCTTGTCGGTAAGAATGTGTTTATAGAGTTTATAGAAGATGGGTAGAGGTAGAGTACATACGTCAGCACCCACTCTAAAGCAATCGGATACTTGATGAGGTTCCCTAATGGAAGCAGCAAGTACCTCAGTCTTAACTTGGTGTGTAGCAAAGACATCTGCAATCTCCTCAATCAAATGAATACCATTCCAATGTTGATCGAATACACGTCCAACGAAAGGTGAGACATATGTTGCCCCTGCTTTCGCAGCAAGAATCGCTTGTGCCGTGCTGAATATCAGTGTTACGTTTACGTGTACATCGTCGTCTGCAAGTTCTCTACATGCTTTCAGTCCTTCGACTGTGCATGGAACTTTGATAGTAATGTTTGGTCCGATCTCCAGGTAATCTTGTGCCATGTCGAGCATCTCTTCTGCAGTATCCCCGACCACCTCAGCAGAAACTGAAGCGTTCCAAGGGAAGATTGCAGAAATCTCCTTGATTACGTGCTTTGGATCCTCACCTGCTTTTAACATGAGACTGGGGTTTGTTGTAACTCCGTCGATTAGTCCAGTCTCAAAGGCAGAGGCAATAAGCTCTGGGTCAGAACAGTCCAGAAAAAGTTTCATGACTCTCCTGTATAGGTTATCAATATTTAGAATAGCAAAAAAGGACCCGAATGGGTCCTTTGTTAAGATATCAAGACTTTATATCACTTGTTATATGAGTGACCGCGATAGCAGAATGTACCATGTACTTCTTCGCCGCCCTGCTGACACTCATAGCGCACGCCACGATAGGTGGTCATTGCAATCTGGGCATCGTGCAGTGCTGCTGCTTTCTCGATTTGCTTCTTGATTAGATTGAGGGTGTTCATTGTAGGTCTCCTAAAGAAATGAGGTTTTTAATCCCCGTTCCTTCAGTCGTTTGCGTCCCAATACCATTCACATTCTGGTGCAGAGTCCTTTAAGGTCTCAACCAACTCAACCTTAAGAAAATCTTCGAGGTTTTCGTTTGCCTTAATCTTCAGCATGATAGCATCAGTTTGCTGGCATGTGAGTGTAGTGTAAAGTAGAAATTCTACCATGGGATGAACGCTCCGTTCCGCGACTTACTTGCGTCTCGCTATGTTAGCACATCTGTACATCGACCGTCAACTTTAGATCTAAGGTAACCTAGAAGGTTATACTTAGATCGTCTATCTAGATTGTCATCCATAAGGATTTCAATCCGTTGTTGGAGGAACCTTTCACACGACATGTGCCACCCATAGGGTGAGTCGTCGGCATGATGGGCTAAGGTCAATGCTAGTAAAATGCTAAGCATTGTGAGATGAACGTATAGTTGTAACGTCTGTTACATCTATATTTATATCATAGATACTTTTTGCAGGTAGTTCAGTCCGATACGGTTTTTGGTTTTCTTAAGTATCGGTCAGATTCTACGTCAGTGATGAGAGTCATACCAGACTTGATAAACTCTTCACCTTTATCAACACTATGTCTAGTGTTCCTTTCTTCTTGCTGTCTTGCTTTTTTCTTTTCCATTTCCCAAAGATCTTCTGCGAAGGGGTTGATTGGTTGGTCTGCTTTATCTAAAAGATCATCCCAACCTTTTTCTGCTGCTTCTTTTATACTATCCAATGCCCAGGTAGCATCACCTGGGACAGGTTCTGTACCATACTCCCAGGTATCATAATCATCCTCATTACGAGGATCAGAGGGAGAACCCTGCGAAGGTCTCTGCTCCGACATCCTGCTTGATTCCTCCAATGACATACGATTCAATCTCCGTTTCTTGAGGTGCGTTTTGTTGACCCTTACTATTTAACCAGTGCTCTGTCCAGGGCAGAGGGTTATTTTTAGCAGGAATATCAAACATTGGTTTGATACCAATCGCTTTCATTCTACGGTTAGAAATCCATTCAACGTAGTTGTGTAACAAACGTTCATTAAGACCAATCATTGAACCATTCTTGAACAGATACTCTGCCCACATCTTCTCTTCATTCACAGCAGTTTGGAACATGTCCTTCACATATCCCTCTTCTTCTCCAGCAATTCTTTGCATCTCTGCATCGTCTCCGTCTCTCCACTTGTTGAGGATATTCTGCGTGAGAACCAGATGTTGACTTTCATCTCTAGCAATAAGAGAGAGTATCTTAGCTGAGCCCTCCATAAGTTTATTCTCGCCAAAAGCAAACGAACACGCGAAGGAAACGTAGAAACGAATGCCTTCCAGGATGTTAACATTAGCAACTGCTCGATAGAGTTTACGTTTCAACTCAATGCGGTCATAGACACCAGATGCATGACCTTCTTTGGCAAGCTCCCATGTAGTAGTGTTGTCATACTGATGAGCGTGCTCGATGAAATCATCATAAGATTGTGTGACAGAAGAAGCACGACTAAGAATCTTTTCGTCCTCTAGAATAGTATCAAATACTTCAGAGGGATCAGGATAGACGTTCTTAATAATATATGTATAGGAGCGACTATGAATCATCTCCATGAACTCCCATACCAACATGGATGCTTCTAACTCAGGTAGTGAGCAGTAAGGGATAAAAGCCATCCCAGGACCACGCCCTTGTACACTATCCAACATGATTTGGTACTTAAGGTTACTAGTGAAGATGTGCTTCTGCTCTGGCGATAAAGTTTGGTAATCTGCACGGTCTTTCTGAAGTGATACTTCCTCAGGACGCCAGAAGTAACCCAACTGCTGCTGGGTCAGTCTGTCGAATACAGGATACTTATAGTTGTCATACCTCTGGACTCCCAGAGGTTGACCAAAAAACATAGGTTGTTTCTTTGTGTCTACTTTGTTGCTATTAAATACGGTCATTCGGTTTACTTCAGATCTTGCAGGACTCACAGTCTTCCTCCTCGGATTCTAGCAGTTGTTGGATAAGTTCGTCAACGTTTTCCTTTACAGGTTCGTCGTCACCATCTTTCTTTTCATCATAAGTATTCTGATAATAAGAAGTCTTCCAACCATACTTGTAAGTATTGAGGAAGTCTTTTGCCATCACAGACACAGGCACTTCATTATCAGGATACATCTCTGGATTGTAACTCCAGTTACCACTGATTGCCTGATCAAAGAACTTCTGAATCACAGCAGTAACTTTGATGTATCCGTCATTGTTAGGCATGTCCCACAACAGAGTGTAAGCACTCTTAAGCGTCGAATAACTTGGGACAATTTGCTTAAGAGGTCCTTTCTTGGACTTCTTAATGGACAGGTATGCTCTAGGAGGTTCGATTCCATTTGTTGCGTTTGACACAACGGAACTGCTCTCTGAAGGCATCTGTGCGGACAGTGTTGAGTTCCTAAGACCGTATTGTTTGATGCGCTCTCTAAGATATTCCCAATCACACTGAAGCTCATTTGGTACAATCTCGTCAACTTCCTTCTTGTATGTATCGATCGGGAGGATTCCATCTGCGTACTTAGTTTTACCAAAGTATCCGCAAGGACCTTTCTCCATTGCCAGACGGTTAGATGCTGTCAATAGAGCATATTGGAAACGCTCAGTCAGTTTATGCACAAGGTCATGTGCCTTGGTGCTGTCATAGTTTGCACCATTCTTAGCAAGGTAGTGTGCCAAACCAATATAACCAACGCCCAGAGAACGACGGTTAATGGTGCTTTGTTCTGCTGCCTTAACAGGGTACTCCTGATAGTCAATAAGGGCATCCAGACCCCTTACAGCAAGGTCACAGAGTTCATCCAGTTCATCCAGGTTCTTCAGTTTGCCAACATTGATAGCAGACAGAATACACAGAGCAATCTCACCAGACTTATCGATATGCTGAATAGGATCTGTAGGCAGGGTGATCTCCTGACACAGGTTAGACATGCTCACCTTGTCCTTAAAGGACGAGTGTGAGTTGCAGTGGTCGATGTTCATGATGTACAAACGACCAGTCTCTGCTCTCTCCTTTAGGATGTCCAGAATAAGTTCTTGAGCACGGATAGTTTTTCTTGGAACAGACTTATCTGATTCATAGTCCACATAGAGACTATCAAATGAATCAGTACCAAAAGCATCATACAGACCTGGCACATCGTGAGGGCTGAAGAGGGAGATGATGCCGTTTTGGATGAAACGCTCATAGAAGAGTTTACTGATCTGGATGCTGTAGTCTAACTTACGAACACGATTATCTTCGGTTCCTTTATTATTCTTAAGAACAATAATGTCTTCTATCTCTTGGTGCCAGATAGGAAAGTGGACAGTCGCTGACCCACCTCGGATCCCGTTTTGTGTGCAGCATCGCACAGTTGACTCAAACTTTTTGAGGAAGGGGACCACACCTGTGTGTTGAACCTCTCCGTCTCTGATCTTACTGTTGATGCCACGGATTCTGCCTGCGTTGATACCGATTCCTGCACGTTGAGCAACATAGTAGCCAATCGCCATGTCACTAGAAAAGATACTATCGAGGGTGTCATCGACATCAACAAGAACACAGCTAGCAAATTGTCGAAGTGGAGTTCTAACCCCCGCCATGACAGGTGTGGGAATGTTGATGCGGTGCTTGCTGATTGCGTCGTAGTATTTTTTGACATACTCTAAACGATAGAACTTATCATCATCTTGGAACAGAGTTGCAGCAATCATCATATACATGAACTGGGGTGTCTCATACACCTCCCCAGAACTACGGTCCTGCACGAGATATTTATCTACGACTTGACGGATACCTGCATATGTGAACAGATAGTCACGTTCATGATCCATGAAACTAGACAGTTTCTCCCACTCCTCATCAGTATACTTTCCAAGGATAGTAGAATCATAGACACCACGCTCAATGCACTTCTCAACATGCTCCTTGAGAGGAGGGTGACCATCAGGATGACCGTTGTAAACTGCCTTCCTCAGACCAAACAGAAGTAGACGAGCAGCAACAAACTGGTAGTTAGGTGCTTCCAGAGAGATCAGATCGTTAGCAGAACGAACAAGAATCTCCTGAATATCAGCGGTCTTAATGCCATCAAAAAACTGGAGACCAGCATTCATCTCCACCTGGGACTCAGACACACCTGCAAGACCATTGCAAGCGTGCTCAACCATCACATGAATCTTATCAAGGTCAAGAGTTTCACTCTGACCATCTCTTTTGACTACATGGATTTCTTTCATACCTTTTTCCATTCGCTTAGTTTAATCTGGGCTTCTAAACCGCTGTAAGTGTTAAATTCTACCAGAGATTGAACGTCATGTCCAGCGATGTACATATCATTCAAATCTTTTTCTTGTAGATTCTCTGGCCAAATCACAATCTCGTATCCTTTCTCGATTGCTTTCTCCATCCTCTTGATAATCTCTTTGTTTCGTTTTTCGTTATCGTAAACAAAGACTACTTCGCTTTCAGACAACAAACTCCAATCAACATCTGCTCCTGCCATAGCGATTGCATTGTCGATGTAGAGACTATCAATAGGACCTTCAGTAATGTAAACAGTCTTCTTAAAATCTACTCGGTTGAGACCGAAGACTTTGATTCTGGACTCGTCCAGCATGATGGTGATGTATCGCAACTTATCATCAGCATTCAAGGACCTCCCTTGGAATCCAAACCACTCGCCGTTGGTGTCAATGAAAGGGATAATGATTCTTGGGTGATCCTTTTTGACATCTTTGAACGTTGGTTTCTGTGTATTTACCCAGGTGCAGAACTTATCGGTGTAGTATAGATCACCGAAATGTTCCTTTGGGATCTGACGACCACGAAGGTATCCGACCGCTGGGTGTTCATTATTTAGTTGTTCGATACTTTGAAGTTCTCCCTTTTTCTTGAACTTCGGTTTTTCAAATTTTGGTTTGGGAACATACGAACCTTTACCTGTAGTGCTAGACTTGTAACGCTCCATGATATATTCATCATGCAGGTCAGGTGCTTGATCCTTCAGGAAGTTTGGCAGCGTCCTTCCTACGCCACAGTTATGGCACTTGTACACCATATCTGCTTTGAGCTGAAAGAAATATCCTCGTGCTTTATTGCGATGCCTCTCAGAGTCACCACAATAAGGACAGCGAAAGTTATAGAGTCCACTCTTTTTTCTAGAGAACTTCTCCAGACGCCCAGAGAGGAGCATCACATAATGTTCATCAACAAAGTTAGACAATACGCTGGACAACCGCTGTGCCCATCATACTCGTTATCTGTGTAGGTGTCAATAATCTGATGATAGGGGGAGACACTTGTAGCACCGTCACAACCGTGGCAATGACAGCCATAGCACCAACTACAAACTTCTGATTTGAGTCTACTTTCTTTTGTATTCTATCGATTCTATCATGGAGGATTGCGTGATTCTTTTCTTCCTGAACCTTCATTTCCTCCATCATTTTAAGGATGAGTTGATCTGCTCTTTCACTCTCATCCAATCGATTTTCATGTCGCTCCAAAACTATAGCAATCTTGTTGCTATTCTCAGAGATAGTAGAGACTGCTCGCTCAAGTTTGTCGAGCATCTCTTTACTTAGGTCTTCATAAATATCAAGTTTGCTTTCAAGGACCGCTAACTTACCAAGACCAAATGCCATTTTACCTGTCCACTGTTGCTTGTGCCCCACCTGCTCTCTGCTTTTTCATGAGAGATTGAGTTTTCTTTTGCAACTCCATTCTGATTTGTTTAATCTTGTCGTCTGCTTTCTGCTTCTCAAGATTAACTTGCTGACGAGTCATCTGAGCTTGCATTGCTTTATCTGCTTGCTCTTTAACATTACGCATGTGCTTCATGCGCTTATCCATAAAAAATTTACCTGCTTCACCAGGCATAATCCTTTCAATCTTAACGTCCCCTCTATGCTGAGGAGCGATAACCATACGAAGTTTGCGAGAAAGTTCTGCTGGAGAAGTAGCAAAAATGACAGTCTCACCAACCTCAGGGATCGTTACCTTATACTGAAAAGCACTAGTACGAGGTGTATGTGTAGGAACTTCTCTTGATTCACCCAGTTTATTACCAGGTGCTACTTCCTTTTTCTTATCCTTTAGTTTTTTACGAAACTTCATTACAGGATCGATGCCTGCATTGGGACCTGTGGCAGCAGCACTGCCACTAAATCCACCTGTACCAGCAGTCATAACCGTCATAGTTTCTCCAGTGTTTCTTCTAAATCAGGGTCTGTCTCTAAAGTAGGCATTAACCCTATAGGATATTTATTCAAATACAACAGTATGGTTTTCAGCATACTCCAATACTCTCGCTCCATCTTAAAGAAAAGCAAGGGTGTTGCTGCGTCACCAAAAACATTATAAAGAATGATGAGATGATTAATAATCAGGTGAGTTCTTAGTGACCCCCCACGAACATAACGCTTCAAGAGTCTTTTCAGATACTTGAAGCGTTTAATGTCCTCATCAAAATCCTCACGTGTAACACAGTGAGGATTTTCATAATGCTTTATGGCGAACAGAATGTAGTTACCTTCATTCAGTTCGTCAAATTTCATATGCTATTAGGTGCCAAATGTCAGGGTTGCTGCACCGTCAGAGATGACCTCTTCAGTACCACCTGCGGATGTAATCTTGACGCGATACTTATAACCGTCAAGAGTGTCTGCTGCAAGACCACTGTATGCAAGAGTTGCAGTTGTGAAGTCTGCATAGGTGATGCCGCTGTCAAGCGAAGCGGTGATATCGACCCAGCGGGTAGTAGCAGTTGCGGTTTGACGCTGCCACTGATAGGACAGTGCGCCAGGTGTTCCTGTAGTGGTAGTGGTAAGGGTGAATGTACCAGCACCAGAGGAAGATGTGCTGCTTGCAGGTTGGACAGAGATGACCACTGCCGATGCAACGTCTGCTGCGATGGTGTCATCTGCTTGAGTTTCAGTTCCATCAGGATTGCTGATGAATACCAGGTGCTCAGTTTTGTAGCGGGTGTTACCCGACGAATCTGTGTATGTGCGATAAGACCACCAGCCAGGACCAGTGATACCACGCGATGCGTTTTCGGCAAGACTTGCTTCAGTAGCGTCTACGAAAACGACAGTTTCAGTTCCAGCAACTGCAGTACGAAGTGCATCAATTGCATCTTTGTTGGCAGTAGCGTCAGTTCTTCCGTATAAAGACATTGTACTCCGAAAACGTTTTCCTAATATTTATTTATAAAAAAGGGGGCTTTCGCCCCCTGGGGTATTATCGTGCAACTAATGCTTCTTTAACTTTTTCAAGAAGGCGATCATCCATATCGGTCTTGGTCAGTTTAACTGCCTTTTCCAGAATGATTACACAGACTTCAATCAGTTTCTCGCCCAGTTCCTCATTGTCGGGAACTTTAGCGACAGCATCAGAAATAATTTTAGATGCAATGGGAAGAAGAAATGCTAACATGGATTAATACCAAAACGGGTCTAATCTATATATCAATCAAAGCGTGATGTATGCTTTGCCATTGCTTTTACTTCTTTCTTTTCTTTAGAAGTGTAACCACGCTTGACAATACGCTCAGTTGCTTTATTGATTCTTCTGTTCTGAGTCTCTGAAGGAGTCTCCTTAGCACCCTTTACTTTCTTCTCTTGGCGCTTAGCACCAGGGAAGTTTTTCTTGTGTGCTTTATGCTCAGGTGTCTTGGTAATGTCAAGTTTCTTACCAGTCTTTTTCTCGTGTGCATCAAGCACACCCTGACGCTTCTTTACAGCGTCAAGAGACTTTTTTGCATCTGCTGCTCTATCTTCGTTGAACTGCTTAAAGGTCAAGAAGGTTTCAGTTTTGCTCTCTTTTGTGCTTTCTTCTGAAACTTCTTCTTGACTGACATAGGCGTTGTTCTCCTTAGATTCAAAATGGGGGTTTTTCATTTGAGGACCTTTCATAAGATCCTTGCGAGCTTTCTCATTATTCTTCTGACGCTTCTTAAAATCTGTCTCCAGATAAGTATCGTCTTTCTTTTTCGCTTCGCTCATGTCGGCACCTTCGCCATCTTCACTATGGTAACCAGTGCCACCACAATGCTTACATCCTTTACCATTACATTCGGGACACTTCTTTTTCTTAGCGTCACACTCGCACGACTCTTCGCCGCACTTGGCGCAACCCTTTTTCTCAGTAATTTCTGATTGTTTAGGGTTGATTTTGATTTTGGTTTTCCTTTCGGATAGTGCTTTGAAACTTAACATCAGTCTTTCTTCTTCAGGTTTGCTTTACGATATTGAAGATCAGCACGAGTGCCACGATCCATCTTACCCTGAGACTTGGGCTTGGTCTTGCCACCTACATCAGGTTGCATACCAGGATTTGCTGCCTTGACTCTGCGACCGTGAGTGTATTCAGCACCACTCATCTTGGAGTCACCAGACACCATCTTACCACCAGAAGAACGGGAGTCAGCATACTGCTTATCAGTCTGACCGTGCTTACCCTTGTAGAGTTCAACAACGTTCTCGATCTCTTGGATGCTGAACATGCCAGACTCATACATATCTGCAATCTGCTCGTAGTCTTCACCAAGACGCTTAGCGAGTTTGTCACTACCGCTGGATACTACACGAGCAGTCTTACCAACTGCTTTCTTCAGTCCCTTCTTAACGAGAGAACCAACTTTTCTCAGAGCACCACCAACAGCCTTACGGGTAGAACCGCTGCTGGAAGAACTAGAAGAAGACCCGCCACCACCAGAGGAAGAAGAACCGCTATCGGAACTGCTGCTGGACGAAGTGCCTCTGGTTTTCGACAGCAGTGCATCTAACTTACCACCTGTACCATCATCATCGCTAGAGGAAGACTTAGGTGCTTCTTTCTTCTTCTCAGAAGGTTTGGAAAGTTCAGCACGCTTTGCTTTGATGCGGTTTGCTTGGAAAGTACCAACTGCCTTACCAGCATTTGCTGCTACAGACTTGCCTGCTGCCTTGACACCCTTCTTAGCTGCTGCACCTGCTTTAGCAGCACCTGCCTTGAGTTTAGAACCTGCTGCTTTTGCTGCAGACTTCAGGCGATCCATTCTAGAAGGACCAGCAGGTTTGTTGAGTTTTTCTCTCGCCATTGCACCTGCATCACGCTCTTCAGAAAGAATCTCAACTTCCTCAAGGTGCTCACAAATTTCAATCAGGTCATCGATGTCCTCAGCAGTCTCGATGATGATGTCTTCCATCATGTCGATGAGTTGCTCATCAGACATTGCATCAATCTCTTCAAGAAGTGCGAGTTCTTCTAACTCTTCCTCAGAGAATGCAAATGCTTCTTTAGTTGCTTTATTGAAGACCTTGGTAATCTTCTTCTGGCGATCATACTTCTTCTGACGATCTTCATCAGAAGTGTGCTTGGAAACAATGTCACGACCGAGGTTGCCCATCTTACGGAACATCTTGTTCTTAGGGAGGGGTTTCTCACTTTCACCAAGCATCTCAGCATTCTTATCGTAGTTATCGAAATGCTCGTGCTTCTCAGAAACCAGAATGTTCAAATCTTCTACAGGGATATTATGGAGAATAGTACCTTCTCTCATAATATCATAGTGAGTTACGGTGCCGTCCTCAAGCATCGTATGCATCTCAGGAATAGTTTCCCACTCTTCCTTCTTGTATCCAACAAGTTTTGCACAGATGTGAGTCTTCTTACCGAGTGCTTTAGTAACTGTCTTACGACGATTCAGAAGATAGGAATCTGTATTATCCTTGTCACCATCGTTATCGATGTCACCATCTTCTTTGCCAACGGCATCAAGTTTCTTTTTCTCATATACCTGTCTGAGTGCTTCAGACATGTCTGGTAGATCGTTTGAATACATGTTACTAAGCGTCCTTGTCCTTTTTATTTATCTTCCTAATGAACTCACCAGGTGTTAACTTTTTCATGTAGTTAGTCAACTTGTCTGTACCCATCTCACCTGCTGGGGTAAAGTCAAACAACTTGATATCGTTACGCTCTAGCAAGTCTCTCAACCAGGTACGGAAAATATTATCATGCTCATCAATACTGATGACATAATTGCTACCACGACTAACAACTTTGGAAATGATCCCTGTGTTAACATTTTCGACAAAGGTTCCTACTTCAAACAACCCGCCATCGAAGTATGCTTCTCTCAGACCCTGAGGATCCAACTTAGGAGCAACTTCAAATAATGAGTAGGATGCTTCAGCAAAATCATCATAAGACTCTTCTACCTGCATCGCTTGGCGTAGGAGCAAGTATAGCGTCTCTCTATCCTTTTTGCTTAAGGATTCAGGGATTCCTTTATCAAACGTATCAAAATCTCCTTCGACTGCTGCCTTACGCATCTTAGATGCAGACATACCTTCAACACCCTCAGCATCAGGGTCACGGTCACCTGCACTTACCACTTTGATTTCGTCAAAGGTGTATAGGTCTCCGTTGTATTTTTGTGCGAGTGAGTTGAACTCACTAACCCTGTCACCTCCCACCACAATATTAACTGAACTATACCCGTCAGCATCGAGGGCACTGAGAACATCAAAAATAGTACGCATGTCGGGATTATCAACAACTGCGTTCGCGTGGTCTGGATAGGCCAACCGCATATACTTAACTTTCGTACCCGCGTCAAGGGGATTCTTCTTAGGATCCTCCGACCTTGAGGGGTATATTCTATACTCTCCTCCACTTGTTTTTGCCTCTCTTGCTACTTTTGCAAGAAGTTTCTCGTGACCAACAGTAGGTGGATTAAATCTTCCAAATGTAATAGATATTGCGCCTTGATCGACCTTACCCTCGCCGCCTCCAGTTTCTTCTTCTCCATTCTGTTGCGTAGGGGTAGGTTCTTCACCTGGTTGTAGTTTTACTAGTTTTCCATCCTTCGACATATGGGTGACGTTGCCCGCAGAGTCGGCATATCTACCGTACCCAATATGTTGAAGTTTTAATGCTTTAGCAGACTTTGCTGCAAATGACTTCTCGGCTTCAGTTAGGAAAGCACTGAACTTTTTCATTCTACCAATTCTTACTAAGATTAAAGTTTGCTTTACTAAAGGTCAATCGATCGACAAGTTTGTAAGGATTGGTTGAAACGGTAACGAACCCCTCATGACTGGCGGGTTCTCCATCGATGTAACATTCAACATTTCCATTTACAACAATCGCATCGAGTAGACGCTGTTTCAGTTTGAAGATTTTATGCCACACCCTAAAGGTAGTCACATTAACTTCTCCCTTATATTTAGCATCTAGTGTATTGTATAACATTTCGGCACTAGGGAGGTCACCAGCGCGAACGAACTTGTTGAGATGCTTCTTTAGTTCTACACTATGTGCAACTTTACAGAACGGAATCATGGCAGCAATCTCAGCAGCATCTTTCAGAAGATTGGGGCGCTTGAGTTCAGAGTCCATTGTGTCAATGAACCGAACATAGTTGGTTGATTGTAGGGTGACACCAATGGTTGCTTCAGCATCAGGAGAAACTTCAGTATAAGAAGTATGAGGTGCTAGAATAATTTGTTGATTAATCGGAATGGCAAAGCGATACTCCAAAGTATTAGGGCGGAAAATACCACCCCCACCGACACCGATCCAATCAGCTTGGACAATACCATCGATATGAGGAAGATAACGAAGACATAACTTAAGGATATCTGCAACGTGCCCTTTATGATTCTTCGCAATGTCCTCATAGGTGTAGTTGATTAGAACTTTCTTTTTGTTGAACACAGACTTGGTGCCAACAAAGAACATGTTGTTAGCAGGGTTGGTCCCAAACACAATAGCAGGAGCACCGTCCCACTTTGTACTGACCTGCTTGACAGTCAGTGCTTCCTTCAATGCACCCAATGCTACACGACGCCCATCGAGGATCGAGTCTTCCAGGTGCTCAAGGTGTTTGTTTGGCATTTCGTCTGTGTCTATACCGTTATTATAGCACGTCAGAGTGGAGTCGCACATGATTAAGGACAGTTCATAAGGTGTCACTCCATCTTCATATATGGAGCAGAGTATTGAGACTGACTAGACGCATATAAGAATAAGTCCTCCATGACCTGATCACGTTTTGCAGGAGCAAGACCATCAATAATAGAAAGCAATTGAACTACTTGCAGTTTAGAATATCTCCACTTATTACTCTTAGATTTAATCATCAATATATGATCTTTTGTCTTACCGTTTAATGTACCAAGTTCAATCATACCTTTTGCAATCTGAGTAGCAACAGAATCATCATTCTTCTTGGCATCTGCTGCTGCATTTGGTTTGACCTGAGTTACACCATGATTTCTAAGAATGAGATTAATAGGTCCATATGAAATCTTACCTTGGTTTGCAGAAGCACCTTTTACTTCACCCTGCCAACCAGTTAATGAAGTCTCTCCACCAAAACTTCTAAACTGAATCTTTGCTTGACTACCACCAACCTTTACCTTCAAATATCCATCCATAGAACTTTCACTCAACTCATATCCATCATACTTAACTTCTGGTTTTGATCCAGATTGATTCATTGCTTTCAATCTTGCTCCAGAAGTAATCTTTTTCAAAGATACTCCAATGAGTTTACCAGTAGATAACTCTCTCTGCATACATGCATTCAAACCAAGGATGGTTTTCTCTGCTGCAAGACATCCAATATCAAAATCTTTACGAACAAGATAGATGTCAGCAGGAGACCATTTATTAAGATCCATTCTCACACCCTCAAGTTTCTTAATCCTCTTGAAGTGTCCTTCGATTTGATTGACCAAAGGAGATCCTCTATGAAAAGTATAATCTCCAGAACCATACTCTTGATATAATCGTTTTCCACCAGCTAAGCAAGAGTCAATCCAATCGTCGGGCAAGTCGTTACACATTGCCTTATAGTTTTCATCAGTAAGTGTCTTATTCTTTACCTTAGAATCATTGAAGTTTTCACATGTTACATCAGCGTTTGTAATCCTACCACTATTTTTCCACGCAAGTGCTGCATACATGCACTGTGCAGACTCGGAAAGTTTAGTTAGTGCTGCACCAGCACCAGAACCTCCACCACCACCTTTCTTCTTATAAATCAGACGAATCTTATACTTGCCTTCACTGTCATCAATAGGAATCTCAGTTACAGCAAAAGAGGACTCGGACTTGACAACTGTAGTGTCAAAACGAACCCCCTTCTTTTTTAATTTTTCGTGTATCTGCCCCTGAACTTCTGCACGTTCTGCAGTGATGACACGCATCTTTTGCATTGTCTTACTCTCTTGAACTTGATCAACTTCAATGTCTTGAAGAACTTCGTTCAGAACAAGGAATACATTAGAAGGAGAGTTGGACATTATTCGATTACATCATCCAAACTATTTAGATAGTCTTTTTCATTCTGGTAGATTTTCTTTTGCCCAGACCAGATTTGATATCCTTCTACAATGTCTGGTATCAACCACTCGTCCACCCTGTAGCAATACTGCCAGTTGACAGGTTGAACGCAGTTCACAACTACAACCTGAAAGAATGCTACTAAGTGAATCCAGAGACTAAGCATGTAGAGTTTTCCAAACTGCTTCTATATGCATGTTACCATGAAAGTAACCAGCAACAATAACACTAAGAGTCGCCAGAATGCAACCCAGGAACATCAGACTCGGGACTATCGGGTCCTTCGGTAATGTCGTGTTCGATGATAAACTTTCGAGTTCTTCGTCCTTTATGGTCGAGGGTTTCGGTTGTGTACCATCTTCCATTAAGGAGCTCCGCGCAACTCACTAGCAGATTCTCCACTATCTTTCTGTTGGTCGCTTGCTTCCACCTTGGTATTAGATTCTGGTTTTCCATGATGAGGTTTGTGTTCTCGGTCTAAAGGTTTAGATGGTTCAAATGGAGATCGCGAAAGATTTTTGATAACAATAAATGCATCTTTATTGTACTTGCGAGTACCGATAGGTGACTGCCATTTTTTGTTGTAGACTTCACCGACATCGATACCAGAAACTTGTGTGCCTCCGATTTCAACACGAATGTCGTCATTACGAACATCCCATCCTAGTACAGAGACTGCTTCAACGAGTGCCTCTTCAGTGTAACGTTGAGAATTCATACGTCTCCTTCTTGACGGTTTTCAGAGTAGTGAACATCAAACTCACCACCAGGATAACGTGCCTTGAGTTTGTCCACATTCATCTCAATGATTTCATCGAGAGAGGTGCCAAGACCCATACACGCTTGAGCAACATACCACATGATGTCACCCAGTTCACGTTTGAGATGGAACAGGTTTTCTTCGTTGACAGGTTTGCCTTGGAAAACAATCTTCTTTACCACTTCGGTAAACTCACCTGCCTCAGCACACATACCTACAGAAGCAGTAAGCAGTCGCTCGGCAGGAAATCCAACACCTTCCACCTCTTGAATACGATAAATGAATGCTTCGTGGTCTTTGCTTTGTAGCGACGTGACGGCATCTACAAACTCCAGATACTTTTGGGGGTCAATCATACTTTAGGTCTTGAAATGTTTTCTTTGCTGTGAACTTTTTAACTATATCGATCTGCTGCTCTTTAGTGCCTTGACCAGAATCAACTAGATCATCTTGAGCAGACTCCTCCACATCATACAACCTCATCTTCGCTCTGTCAATACCTATGCAAAATCTTTTATAGGTGGTCAAGTCATTGTATCTATTCTTCAGTTGCTTGACCATGATCTGATTCATACCCTCAAGCTCCTCCGTGCTAATAAGGGCAAACATAAGATCAGCAGTAGCAGGGAGACCAAAGGATTCACTAGTGTCAGTAAGGTCAACGTCAGTGCTACCATAACCTGAACGAGTGGTCTGCGTAGCACTGACAATAGGTACGTTGCATTCACACGCGAGACCACGAAGCTCCTCAGCGATTGCCTTGACATAGGTGTAAGAGTTGACAATGCTCCCTTTATATCTTTGGGAAGCACAGATATTGAGGTAATCCACAAAGATAATATCGGGTCTAATAGACCGCTTAAGAGCAAGATCAGAAAGAAGAGACTTAAAATGTCCGACATGTGCAGATGCCGTAGGGTATTCTTTAATAATTAGCTTGCCAGTAGTTTTCTTACCCAGGTTATTGATTTTATTATCAAACATTACCTTGGGAAGTTGTGCAAGATCCTGAATATTGATGTTTAGAAGATTGGCATCGATCCTTTCTGCGATCTTTTCTTCTGCCATCTCCATGGTAATATACAAAACGTTTTTCCCCTGCAACAAAACACTTGCTGCAACGTGGCACATAAACAAAGACTTACCAACACCAGTGCCAGCGAGGGCAACATTCAAAGACTTGTTTACCAAACCACCCTTAGTGATCTTGTTAAAGAACTCCAGGTCAAATGGGATACGGTCTTCCTTCCTATGATAAAAATCAAAGCGAGACTCTGCATCATCTAGATAATCATGACCGACATTGCTGTCAAAACAGACAGCAAGTGCTTCCGATAGGATATGGGGGATAGCACCTTTGTCCTGCTTTTTGTCTTGCCCATCAGCAATCTTCACAGACTCCATAAGAGCAAGATAAATCGCTCTCTCCTGACACCAAGATTCTGTAGTGTCAAGAATCCATTTGGTGTCACTCTTTTCATCAGTAATATTACCAATGATATGTGTGATAGATTTAAAAGAATCTTCGCTAAGGTCATCTCTCTTGTCTACATGAATAGACAAAACAGAAGGTGTAGGCAGGACATCATAAGTCATGAGATAATTCGACGCCTCTTCAAACAAGATGCCATACTCACGACTGGTAAAATAATCCTTCTTGAGGAAGGGGGTCACCTTTCTAGCATACTCTTCATTGTAGACAAGGTTGTTGAGAATAGTATGCTCGATGCTCATAGGTAATGAAGATAACTTCCAACGATGTATTTTTTGCCTGCTAGGACGGGATCACCTGAGTGGCGATACATCCAGTTAGCAGGAAACATAAGCATTCTACCACACTTTGGCTCGACTTGGTGTCCCAGTTTAGGAAACGTAGTGGTCCCACCACGTCCTACAGTATTCAGATACAAGAAGCAGACTAAGAACCTACGAGCAGAAGAGTGATCTTGCACATCCACATGATCTTTAAACTCATCGATTTTCATCTGATACTTTTTGATTCTATACTGCTCAAAAGTATACTTGGGCGGGAAGTCTGGAGGTAGATCCAACTCATCCATGTATCGATTTACATACTCAATGAATCTATCTTGGATTTGTTTTTGAAAAACTTTCCAAGGATTATCATTGGCAAGATACCTTTCGGAGATATTCATCTCAGTAAAGGTAGGACGCTTTTCCCTATCAGTATATTTGTGGTGCTCTGCATCCAACTCAAATTGTTTGATGATTTGTCCACACAAAGTTTTGTCCATGACATCATCATAGACCTTGATATAGTCAGTAAGTCTAGCCACCATAACTAAACTCCGCTTCTGCTGCTTTATCAAGTGCCATCATCACTTCTGGCGTGAAATACTTCTCAGGATCGGCAAGAATAACAGAAGGATAAACGGAAGATTCCCCAACAATAACCCTATTCCCCTTTCGTTGGAAGACTCCATGCTTCTCACCCAATTCCAATAGTCCGTAATACTTGTCAAGTCCACGGTCGTAATAAAGACGGGTTTCAATTTGAGAATTCTCCTTAGTGAGACGTGACTTTGCTGCCTTACATTTGATGATGTTACCTACGACTTCTTTGCCATCCTTCTCTTTCTTTTTGGAAAGATGGATGATAGTAGATGCAGCATACTTAAGACCACTACCGCCACCCATTTCCTTCGTGGGGACGTAAGCACCGATAACATCATAAGTGTGATTGGTTACAAGCATGGGGACATTTGCCTTACCCAACTTAAGAGTAAGAACTCGGAAAGCACCTTTGATCAACTGACTCTTGGTCATGTCACGGACTTGCTTATCATTAGCAACGTCTTCAATCTCTTTAGTAGTAGAGAGCATACCCAGAGAGTCTAGGACAAACATCATAGGTTGACGATTGTCTTTATCCTGCTCCATATACTTGTCCAGAATACGGCAGGACTGTGTG
>BCSF01000222.1_pt1 | contig 25643 bp, 48 predicted proteins | sample 1016431 | NCBI WGS metagenome assembly BCSF01 (sample SAMD00045685;SAMD00045686;SAMD00045687;SAMD00045688;SAMD00045689;SAMD00045690;SAMD00045691;SAMD00045692;SAMD00045684;SAMD00045690;SAMD00045691;SAMD00045692;SAMD00045684;SAMD00045685;SAMD00045686;SAMD00045687;SAMD00045688;SAMD00045689, study... | reverse complement strand
CTTGTAACCATAGTTCTGGGATTCGTTCTCAGTTGTTTCACGAACCAGTGAGGAAGTAACAAGAGAACCATGCATTGCGGAGAACAGTGAGCCACCGAAGACACCAGCCACACCAAGCATGTGGAAAGGATGCATCAGGATGTTGTGTTCTGCCTGGAAGACAAGCATGTAGTTAAACGTACCAGAGATACCAAGAGGCATTGCGTCAGAGAAAGAACCTTGACCGAAAGGATAGACCAGGAAGACTGCGGATGCGGCTGCAACAGGTGCAGAGTATGCAACACAGATCCAAGGACGCATACCAAGACGGTAGGAAAGTTCCCACTCACGACCCATGTATGCGTAGATACCGATCAGGAAGTGGAAGATAACGAGTTGGAAAGGACCACCGTTGTAGAGCCATTCATCGAGTGATGCGGCTTCCCAGATGGGATAGAAGTGGAGACCAATTGCGTTAGAAGAAGGAACAACTGCACCAGAGATGATGTTGTTGCCGTACATGAGTGAACCAGCAACTGGTTCACGGATTCCATCGATATCCACAGGGGGAGCAGCGATAAACGCAACGATGAAACAAGTTGTAGCAGCAAGCAGGGTAGGAATCATAAGGACTCCAAACCAACCAACATAAAGACGATTGTCAGTGCTGGTTACCCAGTCGCAGAAGTTTTCCCAAGTATTCGATTGTTGTTGACGTGAAAGAGTAGATTGAGCCATTGTTTTTAAACAAAAAGTAAGACCATCAGGGAAATGGTGGAGTTACTATTTCCTCGCACCCTTAGCGAGGATATGAGAGACGTATTTTACATGGATAGTCTCGGTAGGGACAAAGGTCCGTTTTCTCCATGGTTCAATGTTACAAACTCGAAATGGTCCGTTACATTTGTTTACCTATTTATAATACACGGTTTCCCGTACCACGTCAAGCCCTTTCAAAAAAAAAAAACCAAATTGAATTTTGTAACAAAGTATCCAGTCTAAATAAATATAGCGTTTTGAAGACCCAACTTCATGAAAAAATTAGCTTTGCTCTTCGGTATGGTTTTGATGGCGGCACCTGCACATGCCGATCTTACTCATAAACTCTCATCTTCGGTTCAACTGACTGTGGATGCTGCAGCAACCAATGTCCAAAGAGTTGGAAACTCATATGCAGTTTCTGGTAATGGTGTAACCCTTGATGTTGGTGGTGGTGCTTCTGCTGACTTGAATGTTGGTGGTCTTGGCACTCTTTCTAGCGGTGTTGCTCCTGGTAGTATTCCTACAGCAACTCAAACGACTGATGGTGCTTCATTCACCTTCTCAAACTCATTCACTGCTGGTGATGCTGTAATTACAACTGCTCCGACTGTAGGTGCTGTAAGTGCTTTTTCTAATCAAACTTCTACTACTGCTGGTACTGCTGGCACTCTTGCTGGTACGATTACGTCGGCAGGAGCAATGACTCTGACAGCGGGTGGGGCCGGTTCCTCTGCGACAGGACAATTCGTTACAGAGATTACCGTTAAATAATGGGTCTCGATAATCATGAAACTGAAGACTATCATCAGTGCCCTAAGTGTGGGCGTGTTCTATGCACTTGTCCCGTCGATTTCACGGGCAGTGCCTGTAGTGCCAAATTTTACACAGGGCTCGATGACTTCCCATACCGAAACAACAAGCACGGTTACGGAGACTATAAATTCAATAGACTATAACACTGGATATCAATATACAGTAACTGGGAGTGGAATTACAGCATCTGGGAACCTTTCACCAGGAACAGGTGCTAACAATGTAACTATCGAAGGAGTGACCTCATCATGGACAGGCGTCAACAGCAGACCAACATTCACACAGACAACACCAGGAGCAGCGTTTCAGTTTACAGAAACGTATCAAGGTCCGGGTTTAAGCAATCAAACGATTATTCAAAGAACAACCGAAATTCAATCGGTGACAGACACTACAAGTATCTTTACGCAATAATCCTAAGTTTTGCTTCCATCTTACCCACACAAAGAGTTCTTGCAGAGACTGTTGGCGGCGTTAGCGCCACTGCTTCTCCTGTTGCTAATTCCTCTGGTAGTGTCACAAACCAAGCAATCCAAGTCTTACAAGGCCCCTATATCACCAACACCTATGGCGGCGGAATCCAGTGTCAAGGGCCAACTCTAAACATAACGCCGTTTGCGACTGCTGCAGGTTCTATGCAGAAACCATATGAACCATACTATATGGATCCCGTATATGATATGAGGGATCTAGATGATGACGGCTCTCTTGATAATCCTGGCGATATTCTTTACCACGTTCCGACTAGAACGGGACAAAAAGACAACTACAACCTTTCCATTGGTGTTTCTGCTACATGGAGTATTCCTCAAGACAAGAAACTCCAAGACCAATGTAAACAAGCTGCAGCAACTCAAATTGAATTGCAACAACAGATGATTGCAAATAAGCGTTTAGACTTTGAGATAGCCAGACTTAAGAATTGTGGCGAGTTAATACTAAAAGGCATTCAATTCCATCCTCGCAGCCCTTATTATAAAGTGTGCGCTGATGTTGTGGTAAACAATCCACCAGGACATAAGCATCCACACGTTCATTCTATCCCTTCCGTTTCTTCTTCCTCGGGAACACAGAACGAAGTTCCTTCACAGCATGATTCATCTGACGCTGCTCTGCTCGGCGGGCCCCTACGCTCTGGACGGGAATAGGTTTTTTTCTGATTGCAGCAATCTTCTTCATGACCTTCTTGATGGTAGGTTTCACTGCCTTCAATAGTAAGTCAGCCAGAGGTTTTGCTAACAATGCAGATGCCGTTGCAACAACTGCAACACCACCAACCTGAACAACCTGACCACCACTAGGAAGACCTGATATTATTTGTTGTGGAAGAGGCACAGGTTCTGTTATCTGGACACACTCGTTGCCCATCAGTTTATATTCAACAACCTTCTTTCGGAAACCCTCTACCATTGTACCGACAGGTTCCTTTGCTTCCTGTGCAGGTGTGGGACAATCTACTTTGGCAGTAGATGCAGGAGTACTGGGAACCTCCGGTGTCTTAGGAACTTCTGGTGCTTTAGGTGGATCGACTTTTGGTGGAGGTGACGTTGTTGTAATCGTCATATTCTCTGGAGAATAATCAATAGGATTGAATGATGGAATAGTTCCATCACAATAGGTCTGAACGCCCTCAGGGTCGTCCTCCATCAGAGAATTACTCTTACCAGAATCAGGATGAGATTCAACGCATCCAGGTAAATTGACAATAGGTGTTCCTATGTTTTGCGTTGCGGGAACAACGGGTGGTATTGCCTGGGGACTTTGCATCAACCAATCAGGAATCTTTGGAATATCAAGATCCCTGATTTGGATTTCTCTAATTTCAGGCATCAGTCCTCAAAGAATTTAAAAATACCAGTCCAAATAGAATGAAAGAAAACATAGAGGAAGAAAGTTTCGGTTGCTTCTTTCTTCGCTCTTTTCTTATAAGTGCTCTGTACCATAGTAATATTCCTGTATCATAATACTATTTAATAAAACTCATCAAGTTTTAATTAAGTTTAATTAACTGGAATCGCAGGGCCAGTAATGACTGCAGGTGCTCCACCACCAACTGCAGGAGTTGCAGGAACTGCACCTCCAGTGACCTCTGGCATCTTAGGCATCGCAGAATCTAACAGTCCAGGTAGAGCGTTACTAACACCCTCTACGGCTGCTTTAGTAACCTGACCCTTAACAGATTCAATCAGGGCATTTCTCTGCGAATACACATAGTAACCACCACCGATAATACCAGCAGTTCCCACAAATGATAGAACTGCTAAAACATTAATAATTTTTTGCATTGTTATTTCCTAATGTAGTGATATTTGCTGACTACAGCATACTTGTTTCCTATTGACATCATACCCGAAATCATTAAGATCGTTAGACCAAAAACATATAGAGTTGATATCATAGTATCAGTAGTCCAATTACGAGACCTTTAGCAAAAGCAATCCACTGCAACTGATAGTTACTTAGATCATACTTCTTTTGCACACCACGAATGACTTTCTTATGCCACATCGCAGTATCATCTAGTCTTTGTTCAACGTGCCATCTTAGGCTTCTCTTTTTCTTTTTAAATCCCATTATACTAACGTACCTTTGGTACGACGAATTTCTTTTAGTTCTTCAAAGTTTTTCTGTTTTGTTCCACCGTCGTATGCCCAGGCATACCCCTCTTCGATCATTTGTTCGTTGAGAGAGACTTCGGCGTCTCCGATGTAGAGCCACCCGAGAAGACGCCCATATTTACCCATACCGCCAACAAGCTCAGTACGAATAACGAGATCATCGTCGCCACTGATAGCACCATCAAGCTTGTCCTTAAGCCACTTGGTGGCATCAAGTCCCAACGCTTTTTCTTCAAGGTCTCTTGTTCGTTTTTCTGGCGTGTCCACACCAGCAACTCTGACTCTTTCTTTTTTATAAAGGTCAAAACCGAGATCAATCGTGACATCGATCGTATCTCCATCAACTACTCTGTTGATCTTGATCACTCGGAAGTTGTAACAACTCTTCCGACTTGGTGGGCTCATTGCTCCCATCTTCTAATTCCTCAAATGCTAATTTCATAATAGTATATATGTAATAAGCAACACCCGCTAAAAGAATGATGAGACTCCAGATGATACTCCAGGTAACATCGTTTACATCATTCAGAGGTCTCAGAAATAAATTCATCTAGGTACTCCTTTTCGTTTTGATAAGGAATTGTTTCCCCAGTATATAGTTTCCATCCTTCATGGACTTCGGGAACTAACCACTGATCAACCCGATAGCAGTATTGCCAGTTAACGGGTTGAACACAGTTCATCACCACCACGCTCCAAAACGCAGTGACATAATTAAAAATAGTGAGCATAATTAACAATCATTAAATACTTGTCCAACTTCGGAACCCAATTCAGATCCTGCTTTCTGTCCTAAGAGTAGTGCCCAACCACCTGCCAACCATCCAATGTATGGGATGTTGACAACCGCAGGGACAATAGCACCAGCAGCAATAGCACTACCTGCCATCGCACCTTGAGACCGTGCTCCAGCGTCCGCCCTGATACACTCTTCGCTTTTGGCAAGATTCTTTCCCTCGGCGTCTAAGACGCTACCTCCTATATTACGGGTGCCATCCATAGTGAATTGATCTGTACGAAGTTCTCTTCGCATCTCGGTTTGTTCCCCAAACAATCCTTGTTTATTCTTGTTTAGATTCAATGATCGATGTGATTCTAATATCGCAGGATCATTTGCTTTATACTTAATTGTATACCCGTCTCTATTTGCTTCTACTTCATATGAAGAATAATCCCCACTGGGAAAATTAATAACGGGATACTCTGGTCTAGAGGCATTTATCAGATGTCCTAAAACACCGATATGTGCAACACCAAAAAAGGCCCCTGCAGTGAGTGCAACCCACTTAAACAAAGGCCTTTTAGGTTTGTCTTTTTTTGTTATTGGTTCTGGATAGTAATCACCAGGTTGTTCTTTTTTACTATCGAAAATGTTCATGATCTTTTTAGATTATTACTAAGACTTGTTCTTAGGTTCAATAGCAGAAACAACTTCAGGTTCTTTCTTTGCCACTGTTTTACCATTTCCACCACCACCTGACTTAGCAGGAGAGAGTCCAAACGCAGCTAACGATCCGGAAAAGACCGATGCGATGAACGTAGGATCAAAATCCAAAATCTTTTGACCGTTTGGAAGTCTAACGTAACTGAATGTGAGCAAGGAGGCAGACCAGATAAGCACTGCGACTTTCACTAAATTACCAAGTATTTCACTCCGATCAGGACCATCATCATCTTCGCGGTCTTTCTCCTCTACTTTTGCTTTGGATTTGTTTCCGATCATAAGTAGAGAGCGAGTCTCTTTTATTTATGGTGTTAGTGTTTCGACAGTAATATGTGTATGTTTTATTTGATTATATCTTTTACAAAGGTCTTCACTTGAGCAGTGTTCCCACTTGTGTTTGGTTTCTTTTAACTGTGTTGTGTATTCAATACCATTGACACCCATCATCTCTTCGGCTACAATAGTGTTTACTAACACATTTCTGGTTAAATGAGTCATTGATTGTTACTAGTTTCCAACAAGAAATTTTAAAATAAAGAATAAATGTGAAGTTTACTTCAGAAAATTTCTCTTGGCTGGCTACCCAAAATTTTGGGATGTTATTATTTATTGAAGACTGGTTTTACGGGCAGTTCAGATCTTTCCTCTCGAACTGCTTTCATAATGTGTTTTGGCACACCATAATATCCCAGATGCATCCATACACAGTCGATGTAACGAAGATCTTCACGATCTGCATCTAGTGTATATTCATCACAATATTTAACAATATCTGGCGGAACCTCAATCTTTTTCCAAGTAATAGGTTCTTCAACATAAAAGGGTATTGTCATGATCCAAAAGCGTTTTTTAGTACTGTAATCAGGTGCATTTTACCATGAAAGTATCCTGCAATTATAATACCAATGGTACATAAAAACAGGACACCTAACATGATTACTTGTGGTACTGGAGGTTTTAACTCAGTCACTCTTTAATAAATCCTTCTTCTTTAAGCCACTCAAGGGTCATGGGAGTTGGTTCATAATCCGTCCACATTGTCCCTCTGGCACAAGACTCAAGTGCTTCCATGGTCATATTCTCAGTCTTACCTGCCCAAGTTGCCTCTGCCTCCCAGGGACGTGATTGTGGGGGATAGGTACGCTTAACCAACTCTTGCCAGAGCATAGGAACTTCTTCTTCTGGTTTGATGATGGCAATCATAGAGTTCTTGATAGAACCTGCCATACAATCCTGTGCAGCGTGCCAACCTTCATGGCGCATTACAGACATCAGAGTTCCAGGACGACCCATATAAGTCTTATTCAGAAAGAAGTTATTACCTACAGTGTGATAAACGCCACGGTGTGAAACAGGAAAATACTTTTCATGTGCTAGAAACACCTTAACTCCGACCTGATTAAGGGCAACGAGCATTCTGTTGAACTCGTCAGCAATAATATCAAAATCACTGTCGGGATAAACATCAACAATAGTAGCGATACTTTCGACTCGCTGGACATCTTTGGTGCATTCGCGGAGTAACATACACCCCATTGCATCCATAGTGTAGTAACCCTTGGTGATCTTAGAGTCTTCTGCAAAAACAGGAGTTCCTAGAGAAACTGCTGCAAGCATAGCAAGAATAGTCTTACGCATAATATGCCTCATAGTATTTAACAATTCCACCAGTACTCACATTTCCTTGGGAAACCCAATCATGAGCACATTCATAAATTGATTGGTTGGAGTATTTTGGAACAACTCCATCCATTTGATGTCCAAATTTAGTAAGAAGTACAGTTAAAGCCTGTTCACGAAGTTTAAGTTTATCTTCTCTGTATCGCCAGTCTTGATTCATGTCAATACCAATTTCCTAGTGTAATCGTATGCATAAAGTTCACGATTTCCCTTGATTCCCCAACCAAGCCAATAATAAGCAGGAACCATATATTGAGATACAGTTCGTCCCATACCTTCAAACTCAGGCAAATAACGTTGGAAGACTGACTCATTAATCATATAGGCAGTCTGACCTTCTAGTGAGGAAGGATCATAACCATACTTAGTGGCAAACTTACCAAGGTTATTATAACGACCTATTGAGGTCCACTGAATAAGACCATACCCCCCGCTATGACAAGCGTTGTAAGGAACTCTAGCCCCTCCCTCGCATATGTTGGGATGGAAGTTACTTTCCGATTTAATGTTTCCCAGGATCGTTGCAAGTGCATTGCGATCTGAGATCCTTGTTTTTGCTTGGAGTTCTTTAAGGACATACTGTTCATTAGGTGAGCAGGTGGGACACTTCCAAGTCTTATTATCTACCTCAAGTTTTATTGCTTTGTCTTCATTGACAGAAACATCTACAGGAGGTGGATTTTGAATTCCACTAGCACAAGCAGCAACAGGAATAGAAATCAAAATTGGAGCAAGGAATTTGTTGAACATTAAATAAATTGAACTCGACATCCGCCACAGGAATTAAACTCCTCACGCGGCACAAAGAAAAAGGTCCAACGAATTGGACCATTCATTATCTATATTAGATTGATAATGGTTATTAGGCAACTACGGAAGGTGTTGAACTCTTAACGTATTCTAAAAGTTTTTCAGGTGTAGACCACTCGTAAGGGTCATCCCCTGCATTGTCTTCCATACCATCTTCCATGAAGATCTGTTTCATTACACCATCTTCAACGACCATTGCATACCGCCAGGAACGAGATGCAAAACCAAGATTAAATTTCTTGACAAGCATACCCATGTTACTGGTAAATTCACCGTTTCCATCAGGAATCAGTTTGACTTTCTCAATGTTTTGATCTTTTGCCCATGCATTCATCACAAAGGCGTCATTAACGGAGAGGCAATAGACTTCATCAACACCTGCTTGGACTTCAATGTCATAGAAGGCTTCGTAACCAGGAAGTTGGTAAGCACTACAAGTAGGAGTGAATGCGCCAGGAAGTGCGAACAAAACTACTTTCTTTCCGTTGAAAAGTTCTTCACTAGAACGAGTGACGAATTCTCCGTCTTCACGGAACATGAAGTCCACAGAGGGGACTTTATAATTTTCTTCAGGAGTCAGTTGAGGCATGTTTTTGTTTGAGTTCAGGGTTAGGTTGAGATGGAACAAAGGGAGTCCTTGATAGATTTTTAATTACAATAAAAGCATCTTTATTGTACTTGCGGACACCATAAGGTGTCGCCCATTTTTCATTATAGTTTTCACCTTGGTTGATACCAGATACGACAGTACCACCAATATCTACGGAGATATCATCTCCAGTTTCCCACCCGAGTTTTTCAACAATAGTAGAAATCTGTTCAATGATACCTGGTTGAGACATTACTCGTTCTTCAGGTTCAAGATTTCCAGTCACAGGTTCTCCTCTTGTTCGGTAAGGATAGTGCAGTCACTAGTAGGATAGGCAACACAAGTCAAGATGAAACCTTCATCCATCTGTTCGTCATCCAAGAAAGACTGGTCGCTGTTGTCTACGGAACCAGAGATGAGTTTTCCTGCACAAGCCGAGCAAGCACCTGCTTTGCACGAGTAAGGAAGGTCAAGGCCTTGTTCTTCTGCAGCTTCAAGGATGTATTGATCGTCAGCACATTGAACCGTAGTTTCAGTACCATCGGGAGTTTGGAAGGTGACGTTATATGTAGTCATGATTTAGAAAAAACGACAAGTAAAGTTTATCAAGAAAATCTTAAGAAGTCAACAGACTAGATGGGGTTGTATGCGGGAATCATCATACCCCCATCCATGTCGTCGTCATCGTCAGCATCATTACTACCAAGGGCGCTGATCATTAACCACATCCCCAGCATCATGATTGCTAACAACAGCATCAGAGTACACCAGGGATGATCTGTCCAGTGGTGAGGTAGGAACCGACGGCAGCAACAAAACCAATCATTGCAGCACGGGCATTGAGGATCTCGGCCTCAGGGGTAAATCCAAATTTCATTGTTTTTCTCCAGAAATGTTTGCGTAGATAGAAGTATCACCGTAGTCACGGTGAGTTTTGTAACCAACGACTGCACCTTTGGTATTCATCAGTGCAGGCATAAAGGCAACGATAAAGAACACTGCTGGTGCTCCAATAATAAGGGCTCCTGCAATTACATAGTAAGTGAGGAGTTCAATCAAACTGTGTTCCATTATACTTTAAAGGTGGTATGCGGGTTTTGTGTTTTGTTAATGATGATAATTTGACTTCCATTATGAGTGAAAACCAGTTCATCATCGTGCCCCCAACAAAGTTCTTCGTATAGGGCATTAAGTTTCCTCATGTCTTCCCATAAGGCATTTTCATCAGACATTAGTAAGTTTCACACACTTTCTCTACAGAATATGCCAACAATACAAAGAAGGCAACAGAGGTAATTGTAAATAAAGATGAAATCATTGTCTGTCTCAGAAGATACCAAAGAAGAATTTGCCGTTGATGGCATAGGCGACGAATCCCATAATGAGACCCATCATAGCCCAACGACCATTGTACATTTCACGTTGTTGCATGGGAGAGAAGAGACCCTTACGGTTGTATTCTTCTACCACCATCTCGGGTTCTTTGGCGAACAGGTTTTGTTGACCAAGTTCGTTAGTTGTTACAGTCATGATACATATTGTTGTATTTCTTTACATAGTATATAGTAAAAAAGGAACCTTGTCAAGGCCCCTTTGTAGTCATTTTTACCTAATCAGGTAAATTATTGATGAGATCATCCACTTTCTGTTCCAAAGTGGCATATCTTCTTACTAGCTCTATATACTCATTTTCTAAAAATTGAACTCTCTCTTGGAGATCTTTGATAGATTCTTTTTTTGACATCAATATTCTTCAACAAATGATTCGCACTTGTCTTGATTCTTTTTACACCACTGTCTTACATAAGAATCAGAATCAACTTCCATAGTGTAGTGAGCATGAGTATGAATTATTTGTATCAGAATCAGAAGACCCACTAACATCAGGTTGAACTGTGTGATGGGATGAAGCAGTACCTTTAAAAGTTTTGCCATGATCATAAAAAAAGGGGGACTCGATGCCCCCAACTTATCAGAAACTATACTTAGTCTTGACTTCAACTTTCCAATTACGACTTCCGTCAGAGTCTTTGAAAATATTTTCAAACTTGGCTTCTGCAGCAAGTTGTTCAGTTAGACGCATTTTTGTACCAACTTCAAGTGCTTTAACTGTAGAAGATTCACCAGCGTCGGGATAAACTACACCAAAACCACCTTCAATATAGGGAACAAGTACACCAACTTTAGTTTCATAACCGAGACGTACTTGGTGCGAAGCAGCACCATAGTCTTCATCAACACCTGTAAATTTATGACCAGTCTTAACGTAAGGACCAGCAAAAGCAGGTGCGGTAAGAGATGAAAGAATGATTCCAGAAAGGATTGCGGATTTCATAATTAATTTTCGAAAATTATTTAATCATATTATAACACAAAAAAACCGCCCCTGCAGAACAGGAGCGGAAAGTTTAATGGTTATCAGAAGCTGTACTTGATACCAGCCTTCGTACCATAACCAGTCTCGGCACCGTTAGCACCAGTGGAGAGAGAAACCTCACCGTAGACACCAAGACGCTCGGTAGCAGCAACAGAACCGCCAGCCTTAGCGGAGAAAACAGTGTCACTATCGCCACCGTCAGGGGTTACCAGGCTAGGACCACCCTGGATGTACCAGGAAGCAGAGTCACCAGCGGTTCCTTCGAAGCCAGCGTGGAAGTCGGTGGTGGTGCCGGTGTAGTCGCTACCAGAGAAACCAGAGTTGGCTTCGATGTTAACGTAAGGGCCTGCAAACGCAGCACCAGCGAAAAGGGGAGCAGCAGCGGCAGCTGCGATTACGGATTTGATCATTTTAGATACCTCGTTAGTTTACTTGCGGAATGGTTACCCGCAGATGATGGGTCGGATTCGACTCTCCCGACCGCGATTAATAATGTACCACAACTAAGTGGTTTCGGGCAACAAGACCTAGGCGAGTAGTTGAGGCTTTGGTTTGTTGTAAAACGTAACATTACATTACGTTCAGTTATTTATAACACACCAATTTTTGATTGGCGTCAACCCTGAGATTGTTCGGGTTGTGGTTGAGCCTCGGATGTTCTTCCGAGATAAGGATCATAGTCGGTTATCTTGTTTACGTCAAGATCAGATCCTCGGTTTTGCCAAAATTCTCTTAGACCATCATGAGATCCCCTGTGGAAGATCTCAATATGTTCTGGGTGAATACTAGATCCCAATTCAATCTTATACAAGAAAAGAGGAATCGAGAATGTATTACCAGAATTATAAATTAGATCATCAGCAACTGCACGGGGCTTAATTGCATGATCCAATTTATATTTCTCACCTCGGCAATGCAATCTTACTACCTTTTCCGCATGATGGCGAGTAATTACGTAGCAAGCCGTGGAGAAATCGTTTACGAATCTACGATGTAGATTTACATGTAGAGTTCCTGGACAAATTACTGCAAGTTGAACTACATCATAATCATAAGGCAGTCTTGCAAGGAATTGTCCCCAGGTAAAGTTCCAGTATTTTGCAACACTAATATCAACATCGTCTTCCATGACAATACAGTATGGAGAATCAGATGTCTCAAGAAAATGTTTTAACAGTTTAAGGTGTGAAGTTACACATCCAACCTCACCAGAACTCATATTGGATGGATACCTACCGTGAATGATATCACTTAGGTCATCTTCTCTACCATCATAGGCAGAGATTCGTTCGTAGTTTTCAACTTCCCAATAAGAGAACATTGACTCCATATAAGCCTGTCTTTCTGGTTGCCCATCTAGATTGATGTAATAGATGGGCCCCATTCCCTTCAGTTTGTATGCAGATTTATTTTTATCCATTACAGCAGACTCCATCAAATAACTTCCCATCCCTCACAATAGAGATCTTTTGTATCATTGTCTGGATATGCAGGACCAAACCAAACCTTAGGTGCAATAATTTTACCAGCACCGTTCTGCAACCAAGCACCCCACCAAGAGAGTGTAGAGTTGGCGATGATGCCTCCCTTACAATTAGCCATGATGCACAGGTCAACATAAGGAGTGTAAGATCCATCAGGATACTTCTCTTCGGGTGTAGAAACATAGAACCTATCAGGTTTGAATAGTTCCTGTTCCATGACCCACTCAGGCGAGTCTGAAACGACGACGACCTCTTGATCATCGGGGAATTGTTTCAAAGCCTCTTCGTAGTATGCCAGAGGTTGTGGTGGATGTTGATCAGAACATTGTGTGTAAGACCACTTAAATCCACGAGCATCAACAAGATCGGGATCACCACGACGTACATGGAGGAAGATGGGATCTTTAAGTTCATCCAAGAATCCCTTAACAGGCACAGTCAAGTCATCATGGAAAGTGAAATCTTTGCGAATATCTTCTTTGATGTGTGCAAAGTATTTCTCAGTCTGGAAGAAACCATGAATGGAAACATCATTAGGACAGAGTTCCAAAAGTTCCTTATCAAAGTGGAAATGTTTCTCGACTACTACAGGAGCATGTCCACGATCCAAAAGATATTGGTTGTTAGCGGTAACTGATTCCATTTGGAAACAGTTTGCAAGACTGTAGTTATCAACTCTTGGAGTTCCATAAGGTGGAATACACCAATCATATCCTTTTGCTGCAGCAATACCTCTTAGGGCTGCATATTGAAACATCTGGTTTCCCAGACGACCATTGTTACCAAGTTCATTAAACGCTAACATTTAATTGTTCTCCTCTTTTTTTAACGTAATCTTGTGATTCATAGTATTTAACTAGGGTTTTTTGATCCCAAGTTCTAATGTTTTGCCACAGGTTATGGTTGTCCATAAACTTTGGATTGTGGTAGTGGGAATTAAAAGTTCTACCATGTTCAAAGTGATAGATGTCATCATAAACTCTACCGACTTTTCTACCGAAACTATTCAGTCTAAAGTAAAACTCACAATCTTCAGCACCCCAGGAAATGAAATTTTCATTCCACATTCCGACTTCAAATTCAACTTTACGTTTAATCATCTGTCCCCAACCAATAGAGGAGGCGACTCTAAACTTATTAGAATTTAGAACATTAGTATCAAAGTTAGAATCCAAAAACTTGAACATCAAGTCTTCAGAATAATTTACAGCCCACTGATAGACACCTGCACCAAAAGGATACACAGCATCACATTGACCTGTTTTAATTTGAGTATACGCAGAAATATAACTTCCAAGAGGAAGAACTACATCTACATCATGATTATACACGATATCCGTATCTGCTGCAACCAGAAGATCGTTTAGGATACGAGTCTTGTGGAAAAACTTTTCTTCACTTTCCTCAAAAATATGAGTAAGTTTATCAGTTTCTGCGTACTTTTTAATTACTGGGAGAGCTCTAAACTTAAAGTGAGATCTCGTGTCTACTTCTTTAACCAGTACCTTTGATTCTGGAAAGTTTTTTAAGAGATAAGTTACTGATGTGACAACATTTCTAAGTCTATCTTCAGACTCAATTCTACATGGCAATAAAAAAGTTAAATCGTTCATTCTTCTGCAGCAATAGGAGATGGGTCGTTATGAATCTTCACCCATCTTTCAGGGATCATATCCTTCATATTGTAGTGTGCATATGCAGGACCAAACCAGGGATCGGGAGCAACAACTTTACCAGCGTCACCCTGCAACCATGCGCCCCACCAACTCAGAGAAGAGTTGGCGATAATAGCACCACCACACATACTCATGAGACAAAGGTCAATGTAGGGGACTGAGGCACCGTCTCCAAATACTTCATAAGAAGAATCTGAGAAGTGGAATCTATCTCCCTGTAGGAAGGGTTGTTTCTTACACCAATCAATCAAATCAGAAACAACAATGACTTGTTTGTCTTCTGGAAACTCTTTTAAAGCTTGATTATAATATTCGTCTTTACAGAGCGGGTGGTACTCTTGCACCATCTGATAAGACCACTTCTCCCCTCTGCGCCCAGTAAGACCCGGAGAGCCGCGACGAACGTGCAAAAAGATACACTCATCACGTCCACCAAGCGAATCAATAAATTCTTGGCACGGAACCGAATACGCTTCTTTAAAAGTGAAATCCTCACGGATAGACGGGGCGATGGCCTCGAAATACCGTTCTGTTTGGAAGTTCCCTGAGAAGTTGGTGTCGTCATCGCACTCATTGAAGATTTGTTCGTTGAAATGCATGTCCCTATACTCTACATTCTTGTAGAAGGGTTCTCCAGTGTTCTTATTTAGATCACAATTTGTGAGTTCAAAACAATCAAACAAACCATAATTATCCAGTCGATCTGCCTCTGGACCAGGAACTATCCAATCAAATCCACGATTCGCAGCAAGACCACGGATAAATGCGTATTGAAACATTTGGTTTCCGAGGCGCCCCTCGTTACCAAGACCTCTAAATGATACAGCCATTACTTACTCCACTCTTGAATAGTCCAACGTTCAGGCACAATGTCTGAGGTATCTAGGTGAGTCATTGCAGTACCAAACCACTTCTTAGGATCTGGTGCAATAACCTTACCACGATCATTTTGCAACCATGCTCCCCACCAAGAGAACGATGAGTTTGCAATGATAGCACCAGAACAAAGACTCATCAAACACAAATCTACTTGAGGAAGTAGAGTATTTTGGAGTTTTCCAGTACCATCAATATTTTTATAAGAATATCTTCCGTTACTTTCGTTGAATAGGAATCGATCTTGTTTAAAGAACTCTTGAGATTTACACCACTCCATGTCATCAGTAAAAACGAAACAAGGAGTATCTTCAGGAAATTCTTTTAGCGCATCTTCAAAAAATTGTATCGGGAGGATGGGGTGGTATTCTTCTCTTCCAATATTATCGGACTGACGAATATGCAAGAAAATAGGATCCCCATCCAGACTATCAATGTACTCCATACAAGGAATGAGATAGTCTTCTCTAAACGTGAAGTCTTCAAGTATTTCATCTTTGATATGTGCAAAATACTTTTCTGTTTGGAAGTACCCGTCAAGACTTACATTATCGGGCAATTCGGTAAAAAAGTCAGGAAGGAAACAATGATCATTTTCTTGAACATAATCGCCCTGAACAAATCCAAGATTTTTAGGACCAACATTGGTCATCTTGAAAGTTTCAAAAAGACCATAGTTATCTTTATGGTCATAGTCATCTGATGGAATACACCAATCATAACCATTCTTATCAGCGATTCCTCTCAAAGATGCATATTGGAACATTTGGTTTCCCAAACGTCCATTACTTCCAAGTCTATTATAACCAATCATAATTTAATTGCAAATGTATTAATTGTTTCAGGTGGTTCCCCAAAGTGTATCCTACCACCATATTTATCGGTTAACAAGTCCTCGACTTGTTTGATGATATGTGGATTATCAGAGACATAAACTTCAGATCCAGCATCCAAAAGATCGGTGCATAGTTTATATTGCTGACTCTCAGTTAGAATATCCGTACCTCTCTTGTATGAAATATATTCAAAGTGGAAGGGAAGATTTTCAGTATTCTTATTCAAGAAATAATTCTTCAAAAACTTGGCGTGTTCATTGTTGAAATCATCTGTGGTACTACCAAGATTATATTTTAACCCAAGCTTCTCTGCATACTTTCCGAAAGCTCTATTGTCTCGTGGCAAACAAGGTCCACCAAAACCAAATCCATACTTCAGATATTTACTTCCGATTCTACTGTCACTTGCAATAGATGTTAGAACTGAATCAATCTCATCTTCAAGACCAGAAAGAACTAGAACTTCACCGATCATGTTTGCAAAACTGATCTTTGTCGTCATATAACAATTGATTGCAATCTTAACAATCTCTGCAGATGTTGTAGACATGCGTCCATAGTTAGGAGGACATGTCTGAATTTTTGCATATATTTCTTTTAGGATATCAAATACATTATCATCAGCACCACCAATGAGAACCATATCTGCATTCTGCAGATCACGAATGATACTTCCCTGTGCAATAAACTCTGGATTGTAAACAACATTCACGCCAAAATAATCCAAGTGTTCTTGGAATTTGGCACAGTCTCCAGGATTAGTGGTACAACCAACTACAAGAGTTTTGCCGTTAAGTTTTGCCTTAGAGTCTTTAAAATCTTCAACGACTTCCCAAACAGAACTTACATCATAAGAACCATCAGCAAGAGAAGGAGTTGCGACAAGACTAATAATAATGTCACACTCGTCGATGACACGTTGGTTATTCGTGGTCGCTTCAAACTTTGTAGTTTGTCTAAGAAGCCATTCGACATCTGGTTCTGTGGTGTTAATTCTCTTTCTATTTAAGTCAGAAACATAGTCACTACGAATATCCGAAACTAGAACTTCATATCCAGCTTGTTCAATCAATAGTGCTAAACAAATACCAAGGCGTCCTGCGCCAATAAGACCAATTTTCATGTGAGAATATGCGATGTTTCAGGTTCGTTTAGTTTGAAAGTAGGAATATCCACCATCTTATGTCTGTTCTGAGTATTAAACTTCGAGTATTGATGAATTGCTTCCTTCTGTTCTTCTGTTAGTTGTTTACCCATCCATTGGGTCAACTGGTCTACTGGTTCTCTATGCCAATTTGTGATTCCCGATTCCATTACCCACTCAAGCATTTCATAAGAAACACCGAGTTGATCAGTATCAGTGCGTCCATCATCCCAAAGACCATCAGTGGGTGCAGCGGAGATGATTCGTTCATCAACACCCAGATGTTCACCAAGCATCCATACTTCAGTTTTATATAGATCTGCAATGGGAGCGATATCAATACCACCGTCCCCATACTTAGTATAGAAACCTACACCATAATCCTCTACCTTATTACCAGTACCAACAACAATACCGCCGACGGATCCTGCGATCTGATACAGGGTCACCATACGGAGACGAGAACGAGTATTAGCTTGTGCGAGTTTATTAGTTGCAAACCTTTCCCCAGTATCAGTGGCAAGTGTTTGTAAGAAAGAATCATAGACCTTACTCATATCGGTCTTAATGAATTCAACATTGTTGAACTTCTTAGACAACCACGCACCATGAGCATCAGACAAAGACTCTTGATTTTCAATTTGATTGATAGGCATTCCAACCACATAAGTTCTAATACCAGTCAATGCACAAAGAGGTGAAACAACGGAAGTATCAATTCCTTCAGAAATTCCCACAACTAGACTCTTAATTTTGTTGATAAGACAATAATCGGAAATCCATTTTACAATCCGATCCTCTAGTTCATCATAGTCTTTGATACGATTCATCAGTTCTTTTCCTTTGCGAGAATTACAGTGTTTTCGTAGTCTTTTTCTGTGGTGAACTCAAAACGTTCACTCATCCTTTCGGTAAATTTATTATAGTAGAAATCGTTAAAGTTGACAAGGTTGTAGATAATATAAGCAAACTTAGAATCTGCAACCAACTTATCATAATAATTTACCTGGGTATCGTAGTCACACTCAGAAAGTGCGTAGTTACTAATAAACAGATCAACGTCTTTGACTTCTTCTACATCATCACAACTGACGAACTTGCACTTTGCATAAACTTCTGGGAAGTTCTTTAGATACTTTTCTTGGACCGCAACTGCTTCTGGAAGATCAACCAGAATGTATTCATCAAAATCGCAAACTACACTCAAAGTCTTACAAAGTCCACCGTAACCACCACCAACTTCTACTACACGACTAATGGGAGCGTCTTTAATAAGAGTTGCCATTTCAAATACATTCTTAATGTATCGAATGGTGGTGGGAGAAAGACTTCCAATCTCTGGGAAAGGAAACTTATCAGGAGTACCAATTTTATCGTTCTCCTTAAAAGATTCAATGTGTTCTTTCAAGGCGTCACCAGCCATTTCCGTTGCAAGTTGTAGATATTCTAAACCTTGTACAGGGGTAACATGTTCCAGAATATTTTTATATCCTTCCAAAGACTTAAACTTTGCAAAGATTTCATCATCTGCAACTGCACTACGGCAAGTTTCTAGATAGTCAACTGCGATTTGTTTTTCGGCTTCCCAGCCTTTATAAGTACTCATTTCCAGTAAGTGTCGTATAGGTAATCTTCTGCCACTGGCAGATTGTTTGCACGTTCAAAGTTATCTTTGACCGCATCAAGTTTGGAATGATAAAGGTCTTCAGTCAGTGTGGAAATGTCAAAGTCATCATCTAGGAATATAATTCCATCTTCGTTGAAATATTCTGTGACTCCTCTACATCCGTAGAAGACAGGAATCGTTCCTGTGGCGAAACAGTCTGTAAGTTTCTCCGTAAAGTATGTATCATAGACGGCATTCTCTACTGCCACAGAGAACATATAATCTCGGATACCTTCTTCCTTACGGGGAAGATCGTTGAATCCTCTGCCATAAAGATCTACTTGATCTCTAAACTTGTTTACAAATTCCAGTCTCTTACGATGACCAGGAACCATAGACTTGTTTGAAGAGATCATGGAGACCAGTTTAGTCTTCTCATAGATCTTGCGTTCTTCAATCCAGGGCGCTGCATTAGTTAGTGCGTATTGAAACTTAGGATATTTTTCACAAAGTTCTTTATCGCAACTAAGAATACCGTCCACTCTGGAAGCAACAAAGTCATAGTTTGCAAGAATCCAATCATAAACACCTTGAATAATTTGTTTAGATTCTAGTAACCAGATGTACTTTGGTGTTGATGAAACATCCTGAAGCACATCTAGTGACCTTTGATTCACATACAGACTTACTGCACCGGAACCATCATACACCCACTCAGTAAACTTAGAAGTGTTCTTATCGGATGTGGATGGTTTTAGAGAATCATTACAATGTAGATTAATCTTGAACTTCGTCATTTTCTTCAATCTGATCACGAATAAATCCGAAAGGCCCGATCTTGCCTTCATCTTCCATTCTCTTTTTCATGACAACCATTGCAAGAGATTCCATGATTTTAAGAACGTCTTCTGCTTTTGCACCCTCTCCAAGTTCTTTGGCAATATAAAAATACTTATCAAAGAACTCTTTGCCGTACTTTTCGTAGTCTTCTACGGTAATTGTTTTGTCCTTCATTGATAACCATACTCCTTTTTCATTTCATCAAAGACTGAAGCAATTCCATCTTGCATGTTGGTTTTAGGTAACCACCAACCCATAATATAACTGTCTGCCTCGTTTCTCTTATCCATCTGAACGCTATCCTTGGCAAGACCAGGATTAATTCTGACTGGTCTATCAATCCTATTGAATAGACCCATGATAATTGAAGCAACTTCTTTGATAGAAGTGGAACGGAAAGAAGTGATATGAAGAGGATCTTCTGGTTTGAAATCAGTAAAGTTTTCCATTACTGTTTCAAGTGCTTCGCAGCAATCTTCTGCATAAAGGAACTGACGTTCTTCAGTACCATCAGTCATCATCTCAAAGTCACCCTCTTCAAATCCCTTACGGATGAAGTCAGTGATGACGTGAGACTTCTCATGGTCATGTTCAATACCATAGACATTCCAGAACTTAACAGTCAGTCCTTTCAGTGCAGTAGTATAGAGTTCTCCTACACGTTTCATTACACCATAAGGAGAGTAACTCATGTTACTCATCTGAGATGATGCGAAGACAAATCTCTTATTGTACTTCTCAATCAGTCCAAAAGCATTTGCCATCAAACGAGTGTTGTTATCAATGAACTTAAAAGTATGTTGATACTTCTTCAGATAACGTGAACCACCCACATCAAATGCGAGGAAGAATACAAAGTCACAATCAGAGATAACGCGATCAAGTTCTGGATTAGGAATTACAGTCATGTTTTGATCTGCACCATTAACAGAATCAAACTCATGAACTGTATGACCTTTCTTGCGAAGATATTCTGTTAGGTAGGCACCAATCTGCCCACTAGATCCCAATACTGTAATTTTCATCAGACAAAAGTAATTTCGTGTGCATCTCCAAAGTTGACAATACCAGTACCACTCATATGAGCAATCTCAGTCACATCAAACTTTTCTTCGGGAATCTCATCCCACATTAGTTGAATATCTGGCCAACCAGGACCGATATCATCATGCATAAGGATACCTTTCCATCCCTTTTCACGCAACCAATCCATCATAACACGTTCTTGTGAACCGTCATGAGGATCGACATCAATCATAACGATAGAAACGTTGTCCCAATCAATGTCTTCATCTTCCATGAAGTCACCAATGTTCCATTTAATGTTGTCTTTTTTAATTCCTTGACTTGCACCCTGTTCTACTAGATCATAGCTTCTGACTTTATTAGTAGGATTATAAGAAAGAGCGAGAGCGGATCCACCAGTACGAGTACCAATATCCAGAATAGTGGTATTATTAAACCACGTAGACATGTATGCGTAGAATCTGTATTCACTCTGTCCTGCTGGTAACCAATCATTACTATTTAATGAAAGATCACGCAAATGTGAAACATCAAGAGCTTTCACATCTTCTTTATTAATTTCAATTTTTTTCTTAGTCAAAGTATCAGACATTAGTCAACTCCTTTTCAATAACTTCACGAGATTTTTGTGCAATCTGTTCACTAATCCAGTTGTAGGTTTTGCGAATACCCTCTTCAAGAGTTTGAGAATAGTCCCAACCAAGTTCTCTACGAACCACATCATTGTTGGAGTTACGTCCACGGACACCAAGAGGACCATCAATGTGATTCTTCTCTACATTCTTACCTGCAACCTTTGCAGCGGTTTCAACGAGTTGGTTAATAGTAACCATCTCTTCAGAACCAATGTTTACAGGTCCAATGAACTCAGAATCCATCAGTCGTCTAGACGCTTCAATGCATTCATCAATGTACAGGAAGGAACGAGTTTGTAAGCCGTCTCCCCACACCTCGATGGATCCACCGTCCTCTGGGAGGAGAGCGACTTTACGGCAGATTGCAGCTGGCGCCTTCTCTCTTCCACCGTCCCAGGTTCCTTCAGGACCGAAGATATTATGATAACGAGTAACACGTACAGGGATACCGTAGTTACGATGGTAGGCAAAATATAGTCTCTCACTAAAGAGTTTTTCCCATCCGTATTCGGAGTCTGGATTGGCAGGGTATGCGGATTCTTCACGACAGTCAGGATTGTCAGGATCTAGTTGGTTGTGTTCTGGATACATGCAAGCAGATCCAGAATAGAAAATCTTAGTCTTGTTTACACCTTTCGTTTCATTCAACTTATGCTGTTCGTCAAGAACATTCAAGTTGATAGTAACTGAGTTGTGCATGATGTCTGCATCGTTCTCTCCAGTGAAAACGAAACCTGCACCACCCATGTCAGCAGCAAACTGATAGATCTCATCGAAGGGTTCTAGAAACTTGTCTACGATTTGTGCATAGAAGTTACCAGCTTCACCACCGTAACGGATACAACGGCGAACAAAATCAACATCACGAAGATCGCCACGAATGAATTCGTTTGCTTCACTTACAGAATACTCTGGATACTTAAGGTCTACACCACGTACCCAATAACCTTCAGAACGAAGGCGTTTAACCATATGACTTCCAATAAAGCCACCAGCACCAAGTACAAGTGCTGTCTTAGTATATTGACTCATTTTTTGATCAAACAAATAATATCATACTATATAGTATACCAATAATGATGGAAATTTGCAAGATTGAATACTTTTAATTTTGATGGAAATTATTTTTCCAAATCATATGAAATTTTAAATGATAGGGACAGAGAAGACCTAATATCACAAGCAGAATTATACATTTCAACTCATAGGAAAATAGAAGAACTACATCCACCAATCATGGCGGAAAAGTTTTTCAATAGAAGTTTATTAGAATTAGACTGTTGGAAGAATCTATTTGTAAAGTCAGTATCCAGTGCAAATAACTATGCAAAAAAATATTTAAATCTTAAAGTTAAATTTGAGTCTTGTTGGATAAACAAAGTTGGATCATATGACAATGAAGATATAAAGAATACTTTATATTTCGATGAAGATTTACAATCATATACAGACAATCATTATCACAGTCACCATGAAGGTCAGTTGATAAGTTGCATTTACTACTTACAAAATCCAGATAAAAAATATGGAACTCTTGTAAGAACAAAGAATGGTTCAATAGCCTTGGATGGAACAGAAAACTCTCTGACAATTTTTGATCCAAGACTACATCACACAGCAATTACTCCAAATTCAAAAATAACTTCGAAATATCCCAGGTATGCAATTTTAATAACCTTTATAAAGTCCCAATAAAAAAGGGTGGCATAGCCACCCCAACAGGTCTTTACATGCACGCCACTTGCTCTTTAACCAGAAGCAAGAAACTGGGCGGGAGTTAACCCATCCGCACCACTTGTTCTTATGGAAAAACAAGAAACCCGAGGGGTCGTGAAACCCATCCCGACCAGGGCACAATTAACGTCTGTCCGCGACGGGCATAAAGGGGATTGACTCCACCAGTTCTTTTAAAGACTATCCGTGTCTCCAACTGTATCCTTCACATAACAAGGAACACGATCTGGATCTAACCATTTCGTATATTCAAAGTCCTCCATGGCAGTGGTAATTTGCATACCATTATCACAGAGATACATGTCTTTGTAACGTTTGGTCCAACTATCGGCTTTCTGAATTCGATAATCGGGGAACCCATTATCCAGGGTTCCACATTCAACATAACGATATGGGAATCGTTCTAGAAGGATTTTCACGCAACCTCCACTGATGCAAGATCATTATACACATATTCCATCAGAATTTCATAATCATCAAGGGGATCGCCAGAAAAAACGACACCATTGTTTTCGTAAAAACGACGAACCTTTTTATAAAGTTTTGGATTCTTTACGTCAAGGAAAAAGTCGCCGTTTGCAGCTCCACGAAGGGTTTGAATGTCCTTCTTGAACTTATCCGTGATAGTCATTGTCTTGTGTTGATTACCTAGTTATTGTACACCCATGTCGTCTGATATGTCAAGGGGTTTCATGGGATCAAATACATATTTTTCGAACCCACCGGCACTTGCATACCACCCCGTAGCAATGTATTTGTCAGACATTGGTGGATTACCTCTATGTAGGTGGGTAAAAGAGCCAGGCCAGATTACAACTCTACCTCTTTTTGGTTTGATTTTAAGTTGTTGATATAAAAACTCAGTTTCACCGCCACTGTCAACGTCATTTAAATAAACCATCCACGCAAGAATTATATTTCTTGAATTATAACTAACATTCTCACCATGAAACCAGTGATATCCCTGTTTTGGTTTTGTTTTTTGTATTAGGGTTGATGCAGTATGAAGTGGAAAATTTTTAAGATAATGATATTTTTCAGAGTAAATACTTGCACAAGTATTAACGTACTCCATTAAAGTATTAGATGCTGCTGGTTCATATATGTTAAGAGCACATTGTTGATCTTGTCCGTTGATTGGATCACTCCTATCAGTATTAATGAACGATACATTATCTACCCAGTTTCTCAACCAACTACAGAGATTTTCTGGAACAATATCATCCCAAACGCATATAAAATCTTGATCTAAGAACTCATGTTCTGTCAATATTTGTCTAGCAGTTTTTTTACTCATTATCCAAAAAATATCTTTTATTTATGGGGGATGAGGGGATCGAACCCACCTTAGCCGAATTATGAGTTCGGTGCATTCACCAGATTGCTAATCCCCCGAAAAATTATTCTGGATAATAATTAAAATTTATTACTATCCTAGCCATTTGATTGGTACACGTAGTACCTGTATGTCTAATAGAAGAATCAAAAGTTACCAATCTATTTTCAACAGATTCTACCACAGTTCCATCCTCAAATAAAGTATAACCATCACAAGTATTTACATAGTAAACAGAAGTTTTTGCATTTGGATATGGGTGGTCTATATGAAGACCATGTTCAATTATTGAATCAGATCGTGGAACCATATTTGCTTTAATTCTAATCAAAGCAGCCGGTTTAATCTTTAATATGAAAGGCATTATCATTTCAAAATGTTCGCCTTGTGGTGCGAAATTTGAATAATACTCATGAAACAACTGAAAATTTTGCATTTCCAGACAGTTCAAATCTTTTTCAGGAACACACTTAGAACCTTTCCAAGGAAGTTCACTAAACAAAGAATGCAAATGTTTTAAAGTTGCTCTTGGTAAAAAATTATCTTGTATCTCTACCATCAACAACCCTCATCATGTTCAGTATATAATTTGACAATTTCGTCATCAGCGGGAACCATAACTGCTGTATGACCACTCTCTTCGTTTTTAATTCCTATATGTTCTCCGTTCTCCACTCTTTCAATCAATTCATCCCAGTTCTTTTCCCAATATTCCACTGAATAAATTTGCATAGTTGTGATATTTATAAGTCGGAATGATAGGATTCGAACCTACGGCCCCTGCTTCCCAAAAGCAGTGCTCTACCAAACTGAGCTACATTCCGTAGTGATAGGTTCCTGTCGCCGCCAGTCCTGAACCTATCAAAGGGGACTACCGCAGTTGAAGTTTTAATTTCAACAAACTAATTATACTAGTCTTTGTGTTTCTTGGCAAATGGTTCCCAATGTTCCCATCCATAATGATGAACTGCCCACATTCCAAGGATAGGAACGAACACAAGTAAGAAACCCATGACACCTAAACACCATGGGGTATTCATTACTGTTCTAACAAATAATTGAACATGTGTCATTTCAATACTTTATGTGCGGTTCCATCACCATCATACTTATCAGTATTATAGTATCCACCCTTAGTTCCAAAATATAATGTTACTAGGCAAAATGGAACACATGCATATAAAAGAACGTTACCTAACATCGTGACCTCCGAACATTGCTCTCATTCCATTCAAGACTTTGTTTGCGAAGCGTCCAAGTCTTCTGCTTTCAAATCTTGAGTAGAGAGCAGTAGTAATAACAGGGGCTGGAACACCGAGATCCACAGCACTGTGAACAGTCCAACGACCCTCACCAGAGTCTGATACTCCCCCATCGA
>BCSF01000221.1_pt1 | contig 25661 bp, 46 predicted proteins | sample 1016431 | NCBI WGS metagenome assembly BCSF01 (sample SAMD00045685;SAMD00045686;SAMD00045687;SAMD00045688;SAMD00045689;SAMD00045690;SAMD00045691;SAMD00045692;SAMD00045684;SAMD00045690;SAMD00045691;SAMD00045692;SAMD00045684;SAMD00045685;SAMD00045686;SAMD00045687;SAMD00045688;SAMD00045689, study... | reverse complement strand
ATTTAAATAATCTTGACTTTCTTCCTTCTCTTGAGGAAGCCAACAAAAGCCAAGTAAGAGACTTCACAACTATCGCAGCCAGAACTTCAAGAACTGCTGCGGTTAGAGTTGAAGTTAACTACGGACCTACCAAGATTAGAGGTTCCGGTACTTATTTCAAGTATCGTGATGGTCATATTGTTATTACTGCTGCGCACCTTTATGCTTTTGGTGGCGCAAAGGTTATGGAATCCAAGGCAAACTTTGTTTCCCCAGAGCAAGAAGTTGTTGGAATCCTTGTTTATCTTGACGAGGCTGCTGATATTGCTATTTTTGATGTACCCAAGATCCCTTCCCGCGAGCCTGCTATCTTCTATCCAGCAGAGAACTTCCCAATCGGACAAAAGACTTACTACTCTGGCTTCCCAGGTTCTAATAATCTTTTGACTTTCAGCGGTACTATCGCTGGCAAGGGTTATAAGAGCGACCTTGCGATGCACTCTTTCGCTTGGGGCGGATCTTCTGGTTCGGGTGTCTTCAATATGCAAGGAAGATATGTCGGTGTTGTCGTATCAATCATGGTCGGTCGCGCCCCTAACGGTCCTCAGTTGGCTGGATCCGTCGTTTATGTCGCTCCTGCCACACTTATCGACCAGAAGGTTTTGAGACAAAACGTTAAGCTTGTGAGAAAAATGAAGAATGCTGGATTCTAGAGTCATAGCTCTAATCCTCACTTTCCTCTCGCTTGTCGCGTGTTCGGAGTGGTCTATATCAGATCAAAGAACAATTGTTGAAACTACAATCATTGAGCCTAAGTCTGAGATCTGGGTTGATGAGTTTGAGCAAGTTGAAGAGTTCGATAAGATTGATATTATCTGGGTTCTTGATCGCTCTTGCTCAATGACAAGTGTTAATCAAACATTGCTAGACAGTATCGAAACAATGATGGACGCACTCCCAACGGATGTTAACTGGCGTCTCAAGATGATTACAGCAGGTACCGCTTGGACAACACTGCAACCAGATACTTTCCCGCTTACTCGTGGAGATATCTTATCAGACGCAGAACAAATGTTGAATGCACTTCCTGGCGACCAAGGCGAAGAGGGATTTGATGCTCTTAGGAACTACGTTTCTATAAATGAATATGCCAGAACATGGTTGAGACCAGGCGCTGCAATGCTTGTTGTTTTCGTTTCGGACGAAGAGGAACAATCAGACAACAGTGTAACAGTCGGAGACTTTACAAGATGGTATGAAAGTTATAGATCAACTGTTTTTCTTGCCTCAATCGTTAATGTTCCACGGGATGAGTCGATCTGTGATCCTCCTCCGGTTTCTTTTAACGTTGGGGATAGATATATCGAAGCAGCCGAATACTTTGAAGGAGAGGTTGTTGATATCTGTTTAGATGATTGGAGCCTTGCCGTCAGGCAAGCAACAAACCAAATGAAGCCGATTGAGTTTTACGAACTAACTCACGAGCCATATGTTGAATCAATCATTGTTTATGTTGATGGTGAAGTATCTTATGATTGGCATTATAATGATGTCCAGAATATGATTGAATTTACGGTGGTTCCTCCTTCATTCGCTGAAGTCCGAATGGCATACCTTGTTAAACAATATTTATAAAATACTTGACAAAGGATTGCGACCTGTTATAATGTTATGAGCAAACTAGTTAAAGTAGTTTGGAGAACATTATGTATAAGTTTTTGATGTCATTTCTAGGAGCAATCTCAGCACAAGAGGCTGAGAAGCTTAAGAAAGAAAACGATTTTTTAACAAAAGATAGAGAAGCACTTGTTGAGTGTATCAAAGAACTAAAAGAACACAACGAACTATTAAAAGATGAAAACGAATCTCTTTGGGATATGCTGGACGAATTTAACGAATCAGCAAAACTTCCAGGACAATCCGCGAAGGCTTTGATGGAAGAAATCTCAGATGAGGTACTTGACGAAATGATGAGGAACTTTAAACCAGCGGGAGAAGCATGACACTCAAGGATTCCATTTTTTTGTTCGATGTTGATGGAACCTTAACGCCCCCAAGACAAAAGATCACAGAAGAGTTCGAAGAATTCTTTTGCTCGTTCTTTAGCAAAAATCAGGCTTATTTAGCCTCTGGGAGCGATTTTGGTAAAATCAAGGACCAACTAACCCCTCGTTCGTTAAATGCCTGTGACGGCGTTTTTACGTGCTCTGCGAACGAGTTATGGATTAATGACGAGATTAAATACCGAAATGATTTCAGGCTGAGCGACAGAATGTATATGTTGCTCCTTGTTTTTCTTGAGTACACAAAGTATCCATTAAAGACAGGAAACCACATTGAAGAGCGCACAGGAATGGTGAACTTCAGTGTCGTTGGAAGAAACGCCACACTTGAACAACGCAAAGAATATCACGCCTGGGATATCCAAAATCAAGAGCGACAACTCATAGCAGAAACTATTATGGGACACCACGGCGAAGAGCTTACAGTATCCATTGGAGGAGAGATCTCAATTGACATCTATCCCCGAGGAAAGGATAAATCACAAGCAGTGAACTATATAAAGACAAATCATCCAGGGAAAAGAATCATTTTCTTTGGTGATAAAACCCACGAGGGCGGCAATGATTACAGCGCTGTCCAAGCTTTAGGCAGAGAAGATATGTTTTATTCCGTAAAGAGTTGGAGAGAAACATACGACATCCTAAAGAGTTTAGAGGTACAACAAAATGAGTGAAGAAGAATTAGATTTAAAGCCAAAGCCACCTTCCAAGCTGGCTCCTCGCGGTATTGAAACATTCACAGTTTGTCGCCAACATGACGAGACTGGTGTTTCTGGCGAAGGAGTTATCATTGAAGGCGTTGTTTTGGGAACAGGTCAGTGTATTGTTCACTGGCTTTATCCTCCACCACGAGGCGGTATCGCTATCTTTGACTCAATGGCGGACTTTATTAGAGTCCACATTGAACCTCATCCAGCGAATAAAACAATCATTACTTATCAAGATGATCGTCAAGAAACATTTGGTGATGACTAATTAATACATTGGAGATATAAATGCAAGAGTGGAGAGAATATCTTAGCATCCTAAATGAAGTCGAGCCCTATCAGAAGTGGGCGAAGGCTCAAAACCTTCGTTTCAAGAAGGATACTTTGACGAAAGGAAAGCAAAAGAATACTTCTCCATACACCAAGAAGCCGGTCTTGAAATCCAAGTCTGGTCTTGGTCCGCTCGAAGAAGCAGATTATATCCCAGAAATTCAAGAAGATTTGAACCAAGATATTTGGACCAGCGATAAGAAGCTTGACCCTGAAATATCTGAAAAGCTTTTGAAGATAGCACGAGACTTCTACGAAAGCTTGGGACTTCCGGCAGAAATCAAGGACATAACATTTACAGGATCTTTGGCAAACTACAACTGGACCGATAAGTCCGATGTAGACTTGCATATCGTCATTGACTATGGCGACGTGAATGAGGACAAAGAGCTTGTGAAGAAGTTTTTATCAGAAGCCAAAACAAACTGGAACAGAAACCACGAGATCAAAATTAAAGATCATGAAGTCGAGGTCTATGTCCAGGACGAAAACGAACCACATCATTCTACCGGTGTCTACTCCGTTCTTAATGACGAGTGGATTATCGAACCAGAGCCACCATCCTTCCAGATGAACGAGAGTGATGTAATGAAGAAAACTCAAAGCATGATGAACTCCATTGATATGATTGATGGGCTCCAGCGAGAAGGCAGATCTGAAGAAGCATATGGTGAAGCAGACCGTATGAAGAAGAAACTCTCAGAGTTTCGCAGCGCAGGTTTAGCGTCAGCAGGCGAGTTTTCAGTTGAAAATATCGTTTTCAAGAATTTAAGGAACTTTGGCTATTTGGAGAAACTATCTAATGTGAAGCGTGATGCTTACGATTCGATTATGACCTTGAAAGAGGAAGGATAAACAAATGCCGTGTCCGATGAAAAGACATTTGAGATAGGTGAAATCGTCAAGTGGAAAGGATCCTCAATCGAAGAAGAATGGGGATACGGCATTGTGCTTGAACCAGAAAATCTAATAACATACGGCACTTATTCTTATTCTGCTGAAAATGAAGTAGCAGATCCATATTATAGTTTAGCAAACCTTCCAATCGTTGAGGTAACTTTGTTTTGTTTTAAGACCCAGCGAACCGTGAAAATCTACAGAAGCCCAGAAGAGATTCCATTTCTAATAAAAAAGATTCATTTTTCTCAAAAAAGTTCTTGACTTTCACTTTCACCATGTTACAATAGATAAGTAAGAAGACGGACGAAAGAGGTTTTTGTGAGTCAACCCACCGAGCTAGAAGTTCAATACGCACTTGAAAGCCTTATTACTAAGTTGGAAGCAGGAATTCTCCAAGAAGAAGTAACCCAGTATAACTTTATTCACAGTCAATGGATTGAGGTTAAGACAGGAAGAACGTACTATCGCCTGGTCCGAGTGCGCAAGCATAGTGACGGCAACTTCTTTCTTGGACCTGAACAATACCATACCTTTGCTTTCGTTCGTAAATCTGATGGGGCAATCTTTCGTCCCGCAACAAAGACCAAACCTGAAACAAGAACCAAATCAGCCATTCATGGCTACGTGACCGACGAAAACCCTGAACAATACTTTTCTTTCTATGGAGTCCTCTATGCTCAATAGCACTTATCACACTATCATTACTCTTCTCAATGAAGAAATCCGCAGAATCAAAGTGAGTTCTGGAATGTCCCCTGGTCGCAAGAAGTCTCTTGAAGGATGGCTCCGCGATGTTGAGGAAGCAAAGCAGGATTTCATTAACAGTGCTAATAAGAAATCAGGTATGACGATTCCCGCAGCATACAGTATCCGAGGAAAAGAAGATGAAAAATAAAGCAATCACGTTCGGTGTTGGAAACATGGCTTGGACCATCGTTTTCCGCGAGCACAGCGGTCGTATCGGTGCTCGGACAGTTCAGGGACCAAATGACAAGCACGCCGCTTGGAGGCTGATTGAGAAGGAATATCCGAGATTAATCGCAATGGTTCCAGGCAGACATCCTGTTTGTATCAACAGAGAAACAATTTAAGTTTTTCCTTGACAAGCCATTTCACATTTGTTATATTACCAGAGTAACATAGGAGAGTCTAAAATGATGGACAAGTATGATTTTATTGAACTTGGAGACGCAGGAACAGTTGATGTTGATCTCTTAATGGAACAACGTGAAACTCTTTCTTTCCTCATTGAAGCAATGCAGAACTCAAACTCAGATTTCATCGAGGGTTTCTTCGGTCTTGACAGGGACCAGGCGATTGAGCACTTTGACGGGATTATCCAGTTGGTGGACAGTCTTTTGGATGCTAACGATATTCTAATCTGAGTTTTCAATGGACGACTTGACAAAGTTATCGGATCTCGAACTTATCCTTATCCATCAATCTCTTGTTTATACCCATACAAACTGGACTTACCTTTACGAACAAGGCAAAGCACCACCAGGCTGGACACTTGATACCTGTTATGTTCTCATTGAAATGCTTGAAGAGCTAATGGAGAAATGGGAAGATTCATTTGGATTATCGAGAGAAGGTGGAGTAATCCAGGATGAAGGTGAGGTAGAGCCAGAAGAACAACCACTTCCAAATAATGTGCTTTCATTCCCAGGGGCAAAGAAAGATGAAACGAGCTAGGAAGCCCAGTAATACAGAACTAATGATTAAGTTCTTTGCTAATCTTGTGATAACAGACATTCGAAGAATCTTTTATAAGATCTTCCCAAACAGCAAACTATAAAAAGGAAATGACAATGAGCAAACTTGTATCTTTAAATGGGGGTCGCGCTTTTGATACCCCATCAAGCCCCACCGAGTGGGATGACTTTTTTGAACAATGTAAACAACGACCTGGCACTTGTCCACTCTTAAGGCACACAGGCATGAATCATGAGGTTACAGAATATCAAGTACCTCTGGAGATGGTTCGTCGCGTCCCCGGATGGTCACAGTCTCGTGTTACTGATTGCCATGCAAATCACATTACAGAATTGGCTAAACAGATCCGCTCAGATCCTCACGGGCTACGAACTGGTGTCTGCGTCCTTCCTAACCCGGAAGGCTATCTTGACTTGTGCTGGGGCAATAATCGCCTTAGAGCAGTTCAGCAAAACAATGAGAACAGTTTTAAAATGGAAGGACTTGCTGATGGGCACATTTGGGTCACTCGTTACCAATATAAAAAATCTGAACTCTCGAAATGGCAGGCATTGGAGAACAATATTCACCCTGTTAGTCAGAGTGCTACTCCAGAAGATAATGTAGACAGTTTAAAGGATATGGTCGATGCTGGTGTTCTAGACGATGCAGACAACAAATTTGCTGATTGTGATGACGCAGAAAAGAGGAAGCGCCTAAGAAAGATTATTAAAGAAGTAATGCCCAGCAGCGATCCTGGTAAGTTAATAAATCGTTTTAAAAGGAAGAACAAATCTTCGTTTAAGTTAGAATCGTACACTCAGGATGAGATGAAGAAGAAGAGATTTAAAGAGATAGTCAAGGTTTGGAATGAGCCATATGATCTTACTGGCTTGGACAATGGCACCAATTCTATAATTGAAAAGAATACTGGTAGACGCATAAAAGTATTGTTTTCTCACGCTAGTTCCGCTCAGCCCGGCGGAGCCCATTTGCAAACTGCTGTGGCAAGCAAGATTGTTGATAAAGATCATGATGAAGTTTGGCTAGTTAGTGCCCATAATCACGTAGCTGAAAAAGATCTCGCCCGGATTCGTACCGAACGAGAGGCATTTGTAGTGAAATGGAACGAGAAGCTTAAACCACATCCTGCCGTGATTGATAGGATGATCGTTCTTCCGCAAATAGTGGAAACAGAGATGCAAAAGTTGTGGGTAGATGACAAACGATTCTCTTGACATTCTCTTGACAAGAAAAGAGTAGACAGCACTAACACAAACTGATAAATTATACACGTCTTCGGACGGAACCAACAACAAAGGAGACAATATGTCAACACTAGATAAACTACGCAACTTGAACCTACCTTCTGATACTGTGGTCTCGGTCAGGCATATTTCTGACCAAGTAGACGTGAACCTGGGCAGTTGGGAAAAAGAAGAATATGCATTTGGAGAATGCGACATTTCAACTACCTTTTCTCAGTTCATTTCAACACCAGGACTTCAAGCAACTTGGGGTGACCAGACTATGAATGATTGGCTGAAAGAGCAAAAAGTCTTGACTGAAGACATCACTCCAGAAAATCGCCAAACGGTAATGGAGAATCTGGCAAAAGAACTGAACTCTTGGAACAAGGCTTATGACACCGAGATTTTTGAGTATGAAACAGAACAACACGATTACAAGTGGGGTGAGATCTCATTCCAGTTCGAAGTCGAAGTTCCTCTTGGAAATCTCCTTGAAACCTCGCCAGATATGCGAGACGTAGGAACTTGGGAACTTTCTGTTGAGACTGAATCGCTTGGGTATATTACTCTCTCTTGACATTCTCTTGACAAAAAAAGAGTAGACAGCACTGACTCAATCTGATAAATTATAGATGTCTTCGGACGGAACTAACAACAAAGGAAAGAATACTATGCACCCATGGCTCAAGCCTCTTATGCCTACTTCTGAAGAGTATTACAACGACGAGCGTGATTATGATGGTTACAACTATGAACCAGAGTATGGCTTCGACGACGATTATGACTCTCCACCAGAATGGGTACAGGAGCAAATGGATGAAGAACTTCCCTTTTAAAACCGGTGATATCGTTGAGTTGCGCCCTGCAAAGGGCGCTTCTCAGCGCACCAAGAACCGCATTAGAGAGAACGGACCACATTTTAAAGTTCGCCAAAGTCCACGTTCAGTCTTGGATTTAGGCGAAAGCGTCTTTCTCGATTCAGATAAAACAGGTTGGTTTGGCTGGTTGCCATTAAGCGAGGTTGAAGTTGCCCAATAGGTTGATAGCATCAGAGTGCAAGCCTGGTGAAGTTTATTGTCTAGGTGAGAACTCTTTTGTTGTAGTTGATACCTTCAGCCTGAAAGACCAACAATTCCTCGATGTATACCATGTTACAGACTCGCTGGACTACAAGAGAAAGCATAGGAAAAAGCTATACAACTCTGTTGCCTTTCAGAGCATACTAGATGAGATGTTGTTTGAACTCGAATACCATCAAGAAAAGGGCTATCAAAGTGCTTAAAGAGCTAAACATAGATGAGATGGAAGTTGGAAAGATTCAGATTCTCAAATCAGAGATTGGTGACGTTACAACTTCCTTTATTATACTCAACAAGTTTGGGACAACCCTATCAGATACAGGGAAGAAGCTTAAGTTCTATGAAGTTTTTCATATCACAGATCCAAACAAGAATCTGATGCATACAAGGAAAACTTACTCTGAAACTTTGTTTAAGGAATTCCTCTCTGGTAACTAACTCTTGACACTCTCTTGACAACTCTTCTGTAGACAAACCATCGTCTATCAGATAAGATGTATATGTCAGAACAAAGGAGTATCACCTTGGAACAACTTGCTCGCATTGAGACTCTACTTGCTCGCGAAGATATCACTCTTACAGATTGGGAACAAAACTTCCTGAAAGATGTGGTGAAGTATGCCAAGAAGAAAGATACCATTACTCCAAAGCAATGGTCAACATTCCAGCATGTTGAAGCACGATACTCAGAAGAAGTAATCGCTGCTCGAAAAGCATGGTATGATGACTGGAATGAAGAAAAGGCTCACAATGCTCGCGCTGCTGCTGAGTATTACAGGCATAACCCACCTTATTTCAGCCAATTGGCAGACCGTATCCTGGATGACCCTAAGTTTATTCCAAGTGAAAAGCAATACAACAAGCTTGTCACGAACAACAAGTTTGTCCAAAAGGTACTTGCAATGCTGAAAGAAGAGCCAAAGTATGAAAATGGCTCACTTGTCCAGATTCGCAAGACTGCACCTATCAAGCACTCTTTGCGAGATCTCCCTGCTATTGTAGTTAAGAACGATGGAATCATCGTATCACATGCTAAGGGTGCTCGTGGTTATGTCATTCTCCCCTTTGGGATGAGCGATACGATGGTGATTCAGGAGCGATACCTAAAGAAGAAAAGAGGATAATTGACCTTGCAAAAGGGATATTAAGATAAGTCGCTTCTGATTACACAAAGAGTAACCATAACCGAGCCCTCCAGTTTGTGGGGGCTGTCTAAAAACAGAAGCACAAACTAGGATATCGGCGCTCCGAGAAAACCGATAGTGGCTTTATCTTGATATCTCTTTTGCAAAGTCAGTTATCAGCCTTTACATTTCCTTTACAACTTCGTGTTGGACAAGTGCTGAAACCGTGATACATTACCTATGTAAGAACAAGGAACACCAAAACGGAGTCAGTCAATGCCAATCATCGTCAACACAAAGTCTCAAAATCGATGCTCCTACTGCCACAAACTTGGGCACAACAAAGCCGGTTGTTCTCATTACAAGAATCGTATTGAAGAGTGGCGTGAAAAATACGGTGACGAACACCCTTGGGTTGCAGCATACGACAAGAAGAAAGCCAAAAAGCGCAGCCCTCGCAAGTGCTCTTACTGTTCTGAGCAAGGTCATACTCGTCGTACTTGCTCCACTTTGAAAGAGCATATGGCAATCACAAAGGAGCAGAACAAGACTTATCGAAAGATGTTCCTTGAAGCAATGCACCGCAGCGAAGTTTCTGTAGGAGCAATGGTCCTCCTTAGTCCCTATAGAGATGTCAGTGAAAATCTTATTATTACCAAGATTAATTGGGAAGACATCTCTTTCTGGCACGACAAACCTTTTTACCTTGATCACCCTATTGTCAAGACAGCAAAGGGGTTTGACTTTAGTCAGTATTATGCTGCTAAATTCCTTGCTCGCAAGATGGATGTGCTGTTCTCCGATAACAAAGCTTTTCGCGATAAAATGCTTGGCTTCTTTGCTGACGAAACTCTCTTTGAAGAAGCCGGTATACACTGGTATAGGGGTGATGGATATAGTTATGAAAAGTTCGTTAACTCACGCGAGTGCTTCAGGGTTGTAAGTCCTACCGGCATAAAGGCGGTACCACCAGAGGGATGGCTTGAATGCGAAGATGGCAGTGTCGAGGAGGCATATACTAAGCGCAAGTGCTCTTACGGCTATCTCAAGCGACCAAATGTCTCTTGACATTCTCTTGACAACTTTCTTGTGGACACAACACAACAGAACTGATAAATTATAGATGTAAGCAGAGCGACCACTACTTAACTTTGGAGATACACTATGTCAGTCGCAATCACATTCGCAAACCTCAAAGCTATGATTCCAATGCTCCTTTCGGGCGATGAGAACAACCTTTATTCTGTCCTTATCCGTGGTCGCCACGGTATTGGTAAGTCTTGGGTTGCTTATCAGACTGCCCAAGGATTGACTTGGGATGTGGATAATCACGCCACTCGCCCGATTCAGGACGGTGAAACTTCTCTTCCCGTTGTTGAGATTCGTGCTTCTCAAATGACTGAAGGTGACTTGCTTGGTCTTCCTTCTCCTCACGATGTCAATGTCAACGGTGAATCTGCTGCTTCCTTGCGTCCTTTCGCTTGGCTTGTTAAGGCTTGCACTGAGCCTGTAGTTCTCTTCCTCGATGAAGTTGACCGCGCAACTACCGAGGTTCGTCAAGGATTCTTCCAGCTTGGTGACTCTCGCCAGATCAATGGTTGGAAGCTTCATCCTGGCACTGTTGTGTTCGGCGCTGTCAATGGCGGCGTTCATGCAGCACAATACCAAGTCGCTGATATGGACCCAGCAGAGCTTGACCGTTGGGTCACTTTCGATGTTGAGCCTTCAATTGAAGATTGGCTTAACTGGGGCAAGAATGAGATTCATCCTATTATTTGGGACTTCATCAATCAAAACCGTGACCACCTGGAGCACAAAGCTGAGTTTGAACCTGGAGTAGTCTACCCTTCCCGTCGTTCCTGGCACCGACTTGACAACACTTACGCCAAGATTGCTATGCTTGACAACGAAGAAGCAGATTTAGGCTTGCTTTTCAACCTTGCCAACGGCTTTGTCGGCTTTGAAGCTGCGGTTGCGTTCCGTGACTTCGTTGAGAACTACGAGCGTCAAGTGACTGCTGAAGACATCGTTGTTCATGGAAAGATTGAAAAGACCGCCGATTTCGGACTCGTCGATCACGTAGCTCTTATCGAGAAGATCGACGCTTCTGGTGCGTTCGGTGAAACTCTTGAAGAGTTCAAGATTGTTAACCTTGTATCTTACTTTGATGTTCTTCCAGCAGAAGCCCGTATGAAGCTCTTCACTACGCTGACTGCGGCAAACAGCCAGATCTCTGCCGAGAATGGAGCGAACTTCCACAAGCAGCTTGCAAAGCAAGGAAAGGTTGAGGAATTCATCAAGCTTCTTGGTGCCAAGTGAGAGTTCGAGAATATAACAGGTTTAAACCAGGAGATACCGTTTGGTATCTCGAACCTGAGCTTGAAGGTGAAGATCTCCTTGTGACTATCGTTAAGTACCTTGGAACTGGATTGTTCCTTGCTCGCGATAGTCAAGGAGTAAACTATAAACTTCATGAGAATACCTTGTGTCATCGGTATGGCTTTTGACATTCCCTTGACAACTTTCTTCTTGATAAATCTCCTCAGCATGATACATTAGTAATGTAAGAAGGAGCAACGTTCATGACCAAGTTCAACCTCGATGACCATATTGTAGCCCTACTCCGCGATGAGCCGTTCTTTGCTGCTCTTTCGCGACGTATGGAGAAGGTGCCTACAAGGGCAATTCCTACTGCTGGTGTTTGCTTCAATGAAGACAAGTGCCGCTTTGAGCTTCTTTATAATGAAGCGTTTATGTCAGAGATGTTCGAGCAAGACCCCAAGTTCGTAAAGGGAGTTTTGCTGCACGAATTCTACCACATCATGCTTCTCCACGTTACAACTCGTCTTCCGTTTGATAAGCAAGACAAAACCAAAAGTAAGATGCCAACGAAGTGGCACATTTCCAACGACCTTGCCACTAAACGTGGTCTAACTGCCTATACGACTGATGGTGGCACCAAGTCAGGCTATCGTCTGGTTTCTTCTATGCTTCCTACTGACCGTGCTCTTATTCCTGGCGTTGGTCCTTATGAAGAGCTACCTCCAAATCTAGCTGCTGAGCAGTATATGGAGCTTGTTACCGATGAAATGATGCAACAGTCTCAGACCAGCGAGCAAGGTCAAGGCGGTGAAGGCGACGGCGACCCTTCCTCTGGTGGGGGAGGAGGCGACGGTAGTGACCAAACAGGCAACGGTTTCGACGACCATTCTGAATGGGGCGGTTCCGATGGTACAGATGAAACTCGCAAGATTGCTGAAGAGCGTCTAAAAGAGGCTGTGAAAGATGCTTTTGCTGAAGCACAAGGCAAGGGCTTTGGCTCTGTATCTGCTTCAATGCGAGGAAAGATTAAAGAAGCTATTACTCCAAAGGTCAATTGGCGCGCTGTGCTGCGCTCTTTCGTGAAGAAGTCTCAAAGGGCTGCTAAGACCTCAACTATCAAGCGTCTCAACCGTCGCTATGCTTACATTCATCCAGGACGTAAGGCAAATCGTCAAGCGAAAATCGCGGTTTCTATTGACCAATCCGGTTCTGTGTCTGATGCTATGCTCGGTGCTTTCTACTCAGAACTTGAAAAGCTTGCTCAACTTGCTGAGTTTACGATTGTTCCTTTTGATACTCAGGTTTCAGAAGAGCACGTTCATGTTTGGAAGCGAGGCGAGCGAAGAGAAAAGAATCGTTATTTGACTGGTGGTACCTGCTTTAATGCGCCAACCAAGTGGGTCAACGAACGTGGATTCGATGGTCACATTATTCTAACTGATATGGAAGCCCCAAAGCCTATTCCAAGCAAGTGTCAGCGTATGTGGATGACCACAAAGCACCACGCTCAACGTCCATATTTCCAAACGAATGAACGAGTAATCGCAATTGACGAATAGGAAGCCTCTAACTGATCTTCCCAAGGTCGGCTCTCTTATTGAGAGTCGTATCCTTGGAGCAAGGGCGATAGTTTTGAGTGCAAGTTATTTTCCAGTGAAGGAGATGACGACAAGCCAGGAATGGACAACAACAATGAGTTATAAAGTAAAGGTATACTATCTTTATGACCCAGCTTGGAATTTTAATCATAATCCCCGTTGGATACTAGACTTTCGCTTCCAAGATTGGAAAGAGATTGAGGCAGGATGAAACTAACTAATATGTGGACGATGAACTTGACAAGAACTTCAGACCAGGGCAGGTTATTCGTTATGTGAGAACGGGTGCTATCTACCTTCTATTGAACTCCAGAGAGAAAGCAAATGATGATTTAACGTGGTTCGGAGGGCATTCTCATTATTATGACGGGTATGTTTTGTACTCCGGTCGAGGATGGGCGAAGGTCGGGGCGATTGTCCAAGTGTTTATTTACAGTGATTATGATTATTATGAGATTCTATCGGAGCCGCACGCGGGACCGGACCAGTGAGAAGAGTGATTGAACCGCGATTTTTTTTCGCCCAAATTTTTTTCCAACAGAGTATCAAGTGTTTAAAATCTTTAAACGAAAATACAATAGGACGGAGGAGATACCAGAGATATCAGCAGGTGATATCATTTCAATCATCAGTAACCCATATGTAGTGTTAGAAGGGACTTATGTCTCAACAGGGATTATCACAAGCATAGAACCAGGAGAACACAACACCAAGTATTGGTGTGTCGTTTATATCTATAACGAAGTTTGGATGCCTTCTCTCGACGGTGACGGAGAACTATTGCACTCACCACTTGCTTGGAGAAATGTCCCTTGTCAAATCCACACACAAAGAGCGTATACCAAGGAAGAAATGATTGAATGGATAAGGGACGGTAAGGTAGAGGTAGTTTTCAGAGCGAAGGGCAACAAGTCGTGAACAAAGAGAGAACAATTAAAATCCCGTTTGACCTACCATTTGAGGTTGGTGACTTAATCGAGTATGATTATGTAGGGGCAGTCAATTGGGGATTCACAGGCATTTACCTTGGAATGGGCGAAGAAGAAGACAATTGGCAAGACCATTGCAAGTTCTTTATTCTCAAGGGGAAAGACAGGGACTACAACGTAGCAGGAACGGTAAAATACAAGAACAAATGGAACTACTTTGATCCAAGGTTAGACGCAGAAGGTTCGATTACCATTATCTCAAAAGCAAAACCACAAGACGAAGAAGAGAAAGAAGAGCAGGAAGAATGAGAACAAACCAAGAAAAAGAAAATAAAACTCCAGAGTTAGAATCATTCAGCAATGGTGACTTGGTAAGCATTGAGATATATTACCCAGAGACCCTTTCTTATCCAGAAAGAATGAAGCATCAGAGAATCATTCATGGAGTGATTATCGATGACTGTTATAACGTAAACCGAAAGAACTTTTCAATCGATGCTCGACTTCAAGCCAATTGGAGAATCTTGATAACATACGATTCCAGAGATCTAAACTCACAAGTCGGCTGCTTTATAAATTACTCTCACATTTGGGTTCGCAATAACTTAAGACAAGGCAATATCAAACTGATTTCGAAAGGAATCTCAGAGAAAGCCCTAACTTCCCTGCTTTTGTGAAAAGGATAAATGCTATGAGCCAACCAAAAGAACTTGATGATATCATTGCCCAAAATCAAAAAGAATATGAAAGGAGAGCCGTAATGCGACATGAAGCAACTACCCCTTTGAAACCAGGAAATATTGTTCTTCACAAGCCAAGCAATTCTACCTTTATTGTGCTTGAACAAAGGGAAGATAGGATAAAAGGCTATTGTATTCATGGTACAGGTTTTTGGCAACCAGGTGACGTGGATACATGGCTATGGGGAATGCATATCTCAGATCCAAGCTCGACATTCAACGATTGCTCTTTCTTGGTGACTTATGATGTTGACACCGGACCAGACCCAAGATTCAAATATTGATATTGAAGGTTCAAAGTGAGAAAAACCATTCCGAATAAGAGAAAAAGAAAAACCCTTGAAGAGATGGGTGTTAAACCAGGCGATATTATTACAGAATGGTATCACGGTTTGCAAGTGACAAAGTTCATTGTTTGTGATATCCTTCAAGAAGACCAAACCCCAAGAATGGCTCTTGGTCCTATCGTGGTGCTTTATGTGCTTTGGTCCAAGACTCTCACAGGAATGGATAATCCAAATGGATATCAATGGTATGGTTAAAATCAAGGTGTTTGAATCAATGTTGAGAAGAGTTATATTGAACAATTGTTATGGAGAGAAGGGGTCAATACTTCAGACGAAGAATGGGCTTCTTCTGTCACTTATTCCTTGATTTGGAAAGTGGACGAGACCTAAAAAGAATAAAGTTAAAACGAAAACTAAAAGAACAGTTAAGGGGATATAAAAGGAAGAAAGGAGAATATAAAAAGTAGTTAAAGGCATAATGGCTTATGATCAAAAGATTATTATGTCTCCTTCCCAGCTAAGACCTGGAGATATCATTGGTGAGTTTGTAATAGGCGGAACAGAGTTTAGCAAATCATTCTGGAGAGGGGAACGAGACAACCCGCCCCTAAGCGCGGGCGAGGAAAAGGAAGTGGGAAGGTTCCTTATCACAGGGAGATTGATAGAGCAAGTCACTTATCCTTATTACCATTCAGCGGGTTCACAATACGGTGAAGAAGTCTCTGATATTATTGAACGTTCTAACGTGTATTTCAAGACTATTGTTATCTTTTCAAAACCAATAGCAGGATCATTCTGGAATATCGAACCTGGTTTTCGTTATCTCTTATCTGAATATGAGATTGCAAATTACAATAGATGGAAGTGGATTTACAGGTCAGATACGGAGTGGGGGAAAGAGTGGGAAGAAATGGTACAAAATGGAACACAGTGGGATACACAAACGTGGTGATTTGGGTGATTTTAAGCGAAAGCGAGTTAGGTGCTTATTAATCACTTGGGCATACCATATATTGTGGTACAGATCAAGTACATATTCTACATATGGTGTCAAGTGAAAAATGAGTTACAAACCCCCACAAATTTAACAAGGAGTTCACATTGTTATTGACAATTATTGATACCGCACTTTTCATCGGCATTATGATGATCGTCATCATCTCTATGCGATGGTCAGGCAAATAACTCATCTCTTGACACTTTCTTGACATTTTATCCTTGACAGTCACCACCATACCGTGTTATATTATGAGTGTGAAAAAGAGTTCACCACCAATCACTTGGAGTTAGCATGTCGTTCGACCTTTCAAAGATGATTCCAGAGCTTGAAGACCGTATTGGAGATTTCATTGATGACTTGGTAAGTGGATTAACCTCAGAATCAGATTTGGACGAATGGGACTTGCGTGACCAATTGAATGAAAATCACCTTTCAACCGCTATTCTTAATGCGGTTACCCCAATGTTTACGGTAGCACTTGAAGACCTAATTGAAGAGAAAAGCGAGGAACTTGCTCGTGAATGGGAAGATCTCTATCTTCCTACTCTTAGAGCAGAAATGGAAGCGGACGGAAAAGTTGATGAACCAGCACGTCGTGAAAGCTGGGCTAATTTCATTGATATGAAGGAGAGAGATGGAGATATCAGTGAGTTCCTCGCTTTTCACTGTGATTGGGATATTGAGAACCTGTAGCAAATTGATTGAAACTTGACAAATTGACCAAAGGAGACAAAAATGAAGATTAAAACTATTCTCACCGAGACTGCCCTGATGGTAGGATATACCTATCTAATGTTCGCTTCTGCTTATACAGCTTCAAAGCTTACAAAAGTGGCTATTCAGTATTTCTCATAAGTGAGGATAAAATGAGGCTTGGAAACTTATTATTCATTCTTGTTATCGCGTTCTTGTCAAGTGTTGGTGCTGCCCATCTTCTCAGAACGGTTTTTTACAATCTCCCATAAGTGAGGATTAAAGTGGATCTTCGACCTCTCAGTTTAAACGAGTTCCTTGGATTCACTCTTGTTGCTGTCTTGTTATTCTTGGTTACATCTTGGTTATTCGGATGCATCCAAATTGACCCCTTGCAAATTGCTTTTTCACCGCCCATTCCCACAATAGAAGTCTCAGGAGATTGAAATGCAAACACCATTCGAAAGCGCTCAGCAAAACTTGTCAATCGTCATTCAAAATTGGATTGCTATGAACATGATTCTGGAGATGCACAACCTGGATGACTTAATCGACCAAGAACAGAAAGACCTACTTCAAAGCCTAAAAGAAGCACCAGAGCATAAGAAAGCAGAAATCCGCGATATCATCAAGAAGAATAAAGAAGATAAAGAGCTATTTATCAAGACCATGACGAATAACGTGCTTACAGACAAGCAAATGTGGAACTAACCGAACTAATCCAAAGGAGACTTTAAATGAGTGATATTAAAACAGTCGTAGATGATATTCTTTCAGCAAACGGAGCTTCAAGTGACCATCTAACTTCACTTAAAACCTTGAATATCCAAAGCGATATTAAGAAGCTTCAAACTCTAAAACAGATTGTTGAAGACCAAGCAGACCATCTAAGTGCAAGGGGAACCACATTAACCAGTTCGCACCTGACAAATGCGGCATCAGATATTGCCTCAGCGATTTCAGCACTTGAAACTGAGTTATCTACCTACTGATAATAAATCATCTCTTGACATTTACTTGACAAGAAAACGGTAGACAAGACAACCTCTCTCATGTTACATTATGAATGTAATTGAGAGAGGTTCTTCATGCTTAAAGACTTTATCGCACTAGCACTTGCCGCCGTAGGCGCATATGCCATTTTCCTGTTCATCACTGCACTATTCATCTGAGAGGTAAAAATGAGTTCGACTATGGTTTATTCCCTTCTTGGTCAAATCGAGAAAATGCAGGTTCAAGACCGCGAAGACCTAGCGGAGCATATCCGACATTCGCTCGAAAATCTCATGGATTATGTCGAGAAGGATACTACCGATGAAACCTACAAAATGGTTGTCAAGGATATCCTTGATGTAAACACCATTCTCACTGACCTTATCATCAAACTGAAGACTTCTTGATTTTAAAGGGAGAAAGCATGAAAAACAATCCTCGTTCCGTTTCCGACTTTCTTGCTACCATGCCTCGTAATGAGTCATTGGAATCTGCGCAATTCCGAGTCGCGGTAGCATGGGAAGATGTTCGTGGACTTTACCCCACAATGAGTCATTTCCATTATGTCGAGGTTGAAAACTACTTTAGGGCAGCACAGCAGCATCGTGACTCATTGGAGAGATGAAAACCAATGTCTAAACCTAAGAAAGCAAAGCGAAAGATTATCAAGGTTCGACAAGTGGATTATGCGCATCAGAAACACTGGGTTGTAACTTATGATAATGGCGAAGAAGAGATAAGGTACTATTATATGAAAGAATGGGCTGGACTATTCGAGGAAGGGAGATAAAAGTCTTGACATCTTCTTGACACAAAAAAGGTAGACAAGTCATGTGATATCGGATAAATTATAGATGTAAGAACGAGAGAGGTTCAAGATGATTTTCGAAAAAGAAGACAAACTGGCTCAAGACCTGATGTATGGAGGAAAGATGAAAATCCCTGCTCGCAAGCCCTATCTCGTTGTTTACACCAAGTTCGATGAAGTCGACCCTATCAATGGTCAAGACTACACGATTCAAAAGGTTGTATGGGCATTAAGCGAGTCTTCTGCTCGTCGCATTGTTAAGGATGAAGCAGGCAACCGTCCAGAGCTTATTGAGATTCAATCTGTTAAGCGTTTCAGTGTTTGAGAGGTAATAATGGAAAAGCAACCCTATACCGTCCTTTATACTTACAAATCGGTTATCGACCGTGATGCAATCGCATATGTCAATAAGGAAGCCACTATTACCGTATGGGCTGACACTGAGCGATGGGCTCGTCGCATTGCTGCCATTCAACTTGGCATTTCGCAAAGTCGCATCAAATCAATCACACCACTAAGAACTTGACATCCTCTTGACACAAAAACAGTAGACAGTCGACAACAGAACTGATAAATTATAGATGTAATCAAGAGAGGGAATGAATGAACACCATCAAGCACGTTAACAACCTTCAACAAGCCATCACCGATATCTACACTGCAACCGAGCAAATGACCGAGGAAGAATATGGTTCAATCCAAGACCAAATCCGTGAAGCGATTTACTTGATTGATGCTGCACAAATCCGATTGATTGACCAAAGCGAAGACCTCGGCATTAAGAAGGACTAACCAGTCCTTTCACTCTCACCCAAAAGTTCTCGATAACACAAAAAGAAAAGGTTTAAACATGCGAATCACCAACTACAAAAGCAACCAAACTCTCGTCGAAACCAATACTTTCACCGCACTTCTCAGCTATGGTGTTCCACAAGTAGTAGTCATGCATGATAACTCAGAACTAAAGGGTACTATTCTTCTTAACAATAAGCGGTATTCAAACACCACTTCACGTCACCGTAACCAGTACGTGAATACCTTAGATACAAAGCAGTATACGCTTGTACCAGCTTCACCAAGTGAGATTCGCTTTGTAACAGGCTTAGAATGCCATTAATCAATTTGTCACAAACCGTCACAAGTTTGTTGCAATAGGAAGGGGTACCCCCCCCTCCTCCGGAAAGTAGCCTCCATACTGGGTTATGGGGCTCCTGCCTAGATACGCGCTCGTTACGGACACAGAAATTTCCCCAGAAACGAATCCACTTCCCAATAAAGGGTACCTCAAAAAAACCGCCCAGAAAAATTGACAGATTTTGAGTTCTGTGTTAAGATAACACCATGACTGAATACACATGCTTTGAATGCGGAAGTGAGGAAGACATACACCATCACCATGTGGTGCCTAAATCACTTGGTGGAACCAAGACACTACCCTTATGTTCAAAATGTCATAGTCTGGTTCATAGCAAACACTTAACGAGCACTTCTAGATTAACCAAAGAAGCATTAGACAAAAGAAGAATAGAAGGTAAAGCATGTAGTGGTTTTGCTCCATATGGTTTAACGAAAGATATAAATAATGACCTTGTTCCTAATCTTCAAGAAATAGCAATTCTGCGTCTCATTCAGAAATTTCGCAATACCCCATATGGAAAAGCAAAAAATAGAAAAACACCCTGGCATGTGGTTGCTTCACAACTTAATGATCGAGGCATAAAGAACCGCAGTTCTTCTGACTGGACGATGGCGAATGTCCGTAAAGTCATCCTCACCGGCAAGCGCTACGCTCACCTTTTGAAAAAATACCTCTAATAAAAAACCCTTTTAAAACCCCATTTAAGGAGACGATGATGACTTACAAACTAGCTTTCGCCTTGGTGATGTTAACGCTCTTGTTAGGGCTATGCGGGGGCTGTAAGCAGCTTTGCGTGCCTGACTTTGAGTGCCAAGAGACCGATACCCCCTTGGATACAGATATTGACCTTGATTCCGATAGCGATTCGGATAGTGATTGGGACAGTGATAGCGACAGTCAAGCCCAAAATGAAAAAGGTAAGAAGCCTTTTATTTGGATGCCCAAGGCAACCTGTGAAGACGGTACGTGGTCTTTCTATGCCGAATTAAGAGAGATTCAAACAGATAAAGTATGGGTTGAAGTTTATTATGAAAGAGAAGGGCAAAATGCAATGATTGCTTTGCCACTATATGAAATGGATAACAATGTATGGGTTTCCTATTGGAGTGGAATAGATTATGAGCTTCCCTGTAATCGAGATTATCGTATTGCTTTTATCGCTGAAAATAGCTATGGAACTGATCGGCTTTACTGGCACTACACCTTTTCTGAATAAAATCTTCTATCCACCGTCCAATAAGAAAACCAATCGGAGGAAGAAATGATGAAAAAAAATATCGCTTTGGGGAAATTCACACTTGGTATTGCCGCCCTGGCTTTCTTGTCGGGGTGCCTTGTTGTTGATTCCAATCGCGGTCCAAGCTCGGTCGTGGTTCAAGATACACTCCCCTATATGGTCAGCCCGCAAGTTCAATGCTATTGGGATCCATATTATGGAGATTATATCTGGGATTTCAATGTTTGGTCTGAGAATACATCTCAAGTCTGGGTTGATGTCTATGATGATTGGGGATTTGTTGAGTCTTTTCCTCTCTTCCGAGAAGATGGTCAATTTTGGTCTTCTTGGTGGCTTGAATATGAAACAAGCCTTTGGTGCGGTGATTATTACTCTTTTGACTTCATTGCTGTCGACCGATGGGGAAACAGCGAAATTGTAACCCGAACTTATTGATTTTTTAAAATCTCACATTATTTAAAATGTGGATAAAAAAAATATCGTAGAAATTGAAGACGGAGATATCCTCACTGAGTATTTCGATAATAAACCCATAGCACAATATATTGTGTTAGACACCCAACAATACGTGCTAAAACTCTATATATTGTGGATTGAGGAAGAAGAGGACGAACCTTTCTTTAACGGATATACGGTCCATCCCGTCACCAAAAGAAATGGCAATATTATCATTTATGGTAAAATGGCTATTGAAGCATACTTATCTTACACAGAAAGGGAGTATAATCCTTTTGGTATTATATGGACGATAGACAAGATATACTAATCCAGAATGGGGACATTCTAACAGAGTACTTTAATTGCGTTCCCGTTGCAAAATATATCGTCACAGAGCAAGATCCCGTGCTAGTTACAATGTGCGTTATTTGGTACGACAACGAGCCCCTAAAAGTCTTTGGGCGCTCAAGACAGCGCTACATAGGGGCTCTTTTGACTCATAGTAGACGAATCATAGAAGATTATTTAACAGATAGAGAATTGTCCGACCACTTTATGATGTCCTGGACAATTGAAAGAATAAAATGAAGGGAGACGATATGTGTGGTATTGTTGGATATGTAGGTAAGTCGCCGGTTGTTCCTATTTTGATTAACGGGCTTAAAAGATTGGAATATCGAGGTTATGACTCTGCTGGTTTAGCTTTGGTTACTGAAAACGGACTATGGAAGGAAAAAGCCGTTGGTAGGGTATTCAATCTTGAGCAAAAGGTTTCCCAATCACCTGAAGCATTTATCGGTATTGCACATACACGCTGGGCAACTCATGGTGGCGTCACTGAAGAGAACGCTCACCCACATATGGATAATGATCTTCAAATCGCTGTTGTTCATAATGGCATCATTGAAAACATGAATGCGATTAAAAAGAAGCTTCAGGATGAAGGTGCAATTTTTCGCTCTGAAACGGACACTGAAGTGATTCCGCACCTTATTCGTAAGTATTATCGTAATGACCCCCAAGAAGCCGTCAGAAGGGCTGTAAAAGACCTCCAAGGCACTTATGGGATTGTGGTAGCATTCGCAGATCATCCTAACAAGCTTATCGCAGCAAGAAATGGCTCTCCACTTGTGATTGGATTGGGTGAAAACGAAACAGTTATTGCTTCTGACCCTCAAGCGATTGTTGAACACACAAGAAATGTTATATACATGAATGATAGAGAGATTGCTACAATCGATGCTAAAAACATTGTTGTAAACTCTCTTGACGGCATTTCTGTTGATTCAAGTGTTGAAACCATCAATGAGGACTACGGAGTTGCGGAGCTTGAAGAAGGTCATGAGCATTTCATGGAAAAAGAAATATTCGAGCAAGTAGAAAGTATCAAGCGCTGTATAAGAGGAAGATTGGTGATAGAAGAAGGGAACTCTAAGCTAGGAGGGCTTAACTTATCCTCCAGGGACTTGTCCAATATTAATAGCGTTATTAACTTAGCGTGTGGAACAAGTTATCACGCAGGTATGGTTGGGGCTATGGCGATTGAAGCCTTAGCTCGCGTTCCGGCTCGCGCAGAAGTGGCTTCTGAATACCGCTATCGTCATCCCATTATTCCTGCTGACTCTGTTTTCTTCGCTGTTTCTCAATCTGGCGAAACTGCGGACACTCTTGGTGCTGTTCAAGAAGTTCAATTAAAAGGTGGTAGAGTATTTGGTATCATCAATGTCGTAGGATCCACAATCGCTCGAACATGCGAAGGTGGTATTTACGTTCACTCTGGTCCTGAAGTTGCTGTCGCAAGCACAAAAGCCTTCACAAGTCAAGTCACCGCTTTCCTTTTGTTTGCCCTTAACTTGGCTAGAACAAAGGATATGTCGTTTGAAGACGGACAAGACTTTGCACAATCACTTTTCGATATTCCATCACTTGTCACTGATTACTTGGATAATCCTGGTCCTATTGATGAAGCTGTGAAACTTATCTCTGAGTATTCAAAGTATACATTATTTTTGGGACGCGGGTTCTCTTATCCTGTTGCTCTTGAAGGTGCCCTAAAGCTGAAAGAAATCGCTTATGTTCCTTGTGAGGCTTATGCCGCTGGTGAAATGAAGCACGGTCCTATTGCAATGCTTGAGAAAGGAACTCCTGTAATCTTTATTATTCCGAATGATTCACATCGTGAAAAGTCTATTTCAAACTTGAAAGAAGTCCAAGCACGAGGAGCAAAGATTATTGCTGTTCATACGGCTGGCGATGACGAAGTGGCTGAATTGGCTCATTTGTCTATTCCTGTTCCACAAACACACGAAATTATTTCTCCTTTGCTTACTTCTATTCCCCTTCAATTGATTTCTTATAAGACAGGATTAGCTCTTGGTCGTGATATCGATAAGCCAAGAAACTTAGCTAAATCCGTAACAGTTGAATAAAAATTTTTGGTGGTTTTTCAAAAAAGAAAAATTTACGAAAAAAATCGCGGCGCGAGTGACTATTTACAGCATGTTTGGTTTTCTGTTCCCATCTCGTCTTAAAAAGCTCCGGCGAGCACACCATAAAAAACTTATTGAGGCAACGGAAGTTCTCCGAACAAAGGGGACCGTCGCTGCCTCTAAGTTATATGCCGAAGCTGAAGAACTTTTAAGACAAATCAGAGAAATCGAGGAGAATCAACAATGAAAATCACACAACAAGAACTTACGGACATCATCAGAGAAGCCATTCGCGATATCGATGATCTAAGCCCAGAAGAAGAAAAAAGAATGGATAACATCGCAGAGATGATCGAAACTGAAGTTATGACAAAAATGGACGAGGTGATCTCTATGATCTCTAATCACCTTACTGACACAATGCGTGATGAAAGAGATGATATCGTTGTAGGTAGGGCATTGGAAATGCTGGAAGAACTTGGCTTTAAGGAATTGAGACCAGCAGATGCTGAAAAGATGATCGAAGGAGACGAGGGATGAAAATCACAAAAGAAAGATTAAAGCAGATTATTTCCGAAGAGATTGATCGCTCTCTCACAAGGGAAACCGAATCCATCAATGAGTGTGCTAAGTGCGGTGGTCCATGCGGTTGTACTGATATGTCGCAAGTAAATGATAATGATCGCTTAATGGATATTGAAAATCTTTTTATGCAAATCCAAGATGTCATTGATCATATGGATGATCCAATGATTGGTCGCGAAGTTCTACAATCTATGGCAACAATGCCAGTTGGGACAACCATGGTCCCTGAAGAACCACTCGAAGAGTGAAGTAAACGAGACGATTAGGTTAATCGTCAACATCTCCTCTAAAATCCCCCGCTTTCGAGTGGGGGGTTTTTTTATTTTTCTGCTTGACAAAGCAAACCACACAAGGTATATTGTTATCACAAGGAGGAAGATATGAAAAACTTAGCACTTGATGAAATTGTTGAATTTTCTTTTGCCGGTGCGATGGTATGTGTCCTACTTACTGTCGTGGCATTGCCGTTTGTCACATTGTTCTTTTAAAATAGGGGATGCTCCGGTTTCGACGGGGTATGGAAGGATGAGAGTGCAGGTAGTCTCTTGAAATAAAAGACTTTAAACCTGATTTCAAACAATAATTGCTAACAACAATAACTTCGTAGCTGCTCTCGCAGCTTAATATGGTGGTCGCTCAAAACCATCTATCCAATTTGAGCTAAGTGGTTGATCCCATCGAAAATAAAAAGATCACAACCTCGATTCTCATATGAGGCTAAAGATGAGATACCTTGCTAGTTTGGGAATAAACTATCTAAACCTGTGAATGACTTGAATCTAGAATTGCTTCGGACGCGGGTTCGACTCCCGCCGTCTCCATATATCATTATGCCGCCTTAGCTCAGTTGGCCAGAGCAGTTGCCTTGTAAGCATCGGGTCGTCAGTTCGAATCTGACAGGTGGCTCCATTTAGGGGAATTAGCTCAGTTGGGAGAGCATCTGCTTTGCACGCAGGGGGTCGGGAGTTCGAATCTCCCATTCTCCACAAAAATTAGAGAGGTGACCGAGTGGCTTAAGGTGCTTGCCTGGAACGCAAGTGTATGTTCACGCATACCGAGGGTTCGAATCCCTCCCTCTCTGTTTTTTCTTTTTAAGGCGTGTTATGTTTTATCGAAAAACACAAATCGCATATGTCAGGAAATATGATATTGTATCTATCAATGATTCTACTGGTGAAAAGATAGGTGCTGTTATTGCTGTTTACCATATCCCTGCTGCACAATATGGATCACAGTTAGCTTACAGAGTTAACAGCACAGAAGTACTCGTCTCCACTATCTACGCTCTCATTCATTAACAAGCACATACTAGTTAACACAAAAGATACGATAATCGT
>BCSF01000220.1_pt1 | contig 25744 bp, 31 predicted proteins | sample 1016431 | NCBI WGS metagenome assembly BCSF01 (sample SAMD00045685;SAMD00045686;SAMD00045687;SAMD00045688;SAMD00045689;SAMD00045690;SAMD00045691;SAMD00045692;SAMD00045684;SAMD00045690;SAMD00045691;SAMD00045692;SAMD00045684;SAMD00045685;SAMD00045686;SAMD00045687;SAMD00045688;SAMD00045689, study... | reverse complement strand
TTGAATATCCGATTGATCACCATCAACCTCAACGTAGTACTGTCTATCAGCCGCAGCTGCTAGATCTTCTACTACGTCTGGATAAGTGACAAAAGAATTGTCATCTTCGCTAAGGGTTACCAAACAAGCTGTAGCGTCAGCAATGTTAATACCTTGACGGAAATAGATTCGAGTCTTTTCGTCGGCAGCAACATATTCTACAAATGGATAGTAATCAAATACATCCATACGCAGGTCTACATACTTGCCCTCAAACTCAATTGCGCCCCCAGGCGTTTCAGTCATCAACTCTGTGTGACACAGAATAGGATTATCATCACCTTGTAAGACGATGAACATCTCATCCTCGTGAAGTTCGACCAACAGGACAGCTGCCGGGAACGTCCACTTAAACCAAGATGCAAGCAAACGCTCGTCATCTTGAGTGTAGTAGCGGAAGAAATAAACAGAGTTTGGTTCTTGTACGCTGGTAAAACCAAACAGCGAAGCACTAAGGGTGTTAACTACCGCCTCAATTCCATTTGGAATGTAAGAAGGAATCAGCTTACTGAGTTCTTTCTTAAGAGGCTGATCGTCAACACGAATAGTCAGCTCGTTGACCGCAACGGAAGTGTCGTTTTCTTCCATAATGACAAACGTGTTGCCAAGGTCCAACGGCATGATTTCAATACTATGGCTATAGTTTGAAACCAAGTTAAGCTCAGCAGTGTCCGGCGCAAACGCTTCGGTTCTTGTTTGAAGAATATACTGTGAGTTATCAGCAAACAGCATCAAACCGCTAGCCCGCTGCAAACCATATCGGAACTCAATACGGGTAGTAGCACCTGCTGAGATGTCGATGGGGTCACTCTTAATGGTAGTGATGACGGTAGCAGGATAGAAGTTCAAGAACTCACCTGCCTGTGAGCAGACGATGTTCTCGTTGCTCATCAAGATCAAACGGTTTTTGAAGAAGGAAATACCTGTAATCCGTTCACCAACAAAGCTAGGATCAGGGGCTGACTCTTCATCACCAACAGAACGTGGGCTCCAATACTGAGTCGCCCAGGTGCTACCAGCAATAGTACCAGAAGCAACCGATGTGATGGTAAAGGTATCGCCCTCGTTGTTATGGACTACATCATTAACTGAATAATCTTGACCAGCACGAGCAATCGTGACGCCTGTGATTTGACGGTTAGCATTAACACTACTAACCTTTAAACGCATCCTTGCACCTGTTCCACCATTATAGACAGAAAAGGTCTGACCAATGTTCCAACGAGCGTTGCCATTGCTGGTAACTTCTACTGTTTGTGGAATACCATTGACAGTGGTTTCTGCTGTGAAGGCATTGGCAGCAGATTCGCTAAGCTCACGGAAAGAGTAGGTTCCGTCTGCCTCACGAATCAAGGCATGAGGCATGGTGGTTGGATCAATACCGAGGTTGACATCAGGTCCGACCGATTCAACCCAAGTACCTGCGCCTTGGTTACCACCATCAGTGGTTTCAAACGTCAAATAATAGTTGTCTGCTGTGGTTTCATCCGATGCTCCAATTGAAATTACAGCATTATTAAGAAACTGAGCAGGAAGATCGGCAGAGTCAGCAATCTCATTCTTATATGCCTTAATGGCTGTACCCGACAAACCACCACTTGCTTCGATGCTAAAATCTGCATCGTCAGCACGTCTAATATGAATGTAGTTTGCAACAGCAGTTGCTACATAATTAGCGTTGCCATTGATGGCATTGGTTAAGTTTGTGATAATGGTATTAGCATTAAGCGACCCTGAGGCTACCGTATTATACGAGAAGTTAGTTCCGTCTAACGTAATACGATAGGTCGTGTTATAAGCAACGGTTTCTAGCGTAACATAACCATAAGGACTGGCGGCAGCTGAGTTAACGGTGTCGTTCTGGACAAACACACTACGGTTCAAAACGAACACATAGTCGTTAATCTGTAGAACCTCTAGGTCAGAACGTTTAGTATGAGAGGCATACGTTGTAGCAGAAGCTGCGACCGTGTTAACAGTAAGCTCTTCACCACTTTGTACGTCCCAAAGCCGTACAGCGCCGTCGTTACCTACTTGGAGTAATAGCTTATCGTCTAGACCTTTACAAATAAAGAACCAGCTACCATCAGCTAGGCTGTTGTCAATCCTGCGTACATATTTTGTACCAGGACGCTTGGTCAAACCAAAGGATGGATCTGGATAATAGTTAGTGCATTCCCGTAGCTGACCGGGAATCATCAAAGAGTCCGGCTGCTGTGATACGCCGCCAATCAGACCAATGATTTTTTGTGAGATGGCGGCCATAGTTATCGAGCAATAGCACGGAAGGGGGTATAGCTAATGTAATAATTTTGACCAGTTTCCTGACCAAAGATGTTCACATCAGAACTGGAGGTATCGTAAGCGATGCAGTTAGAACGCAACACAGCTTCATCCTGAGCGTTAAAGGTTACCATTTCTTGAGAACCCAGAACCCGTCCAGAAAAGACACGGGTAGCACGCTGAGAAATATAGTCCTGGAAGACGGCAGGCAGATCTTCAAAATCTACCTTAAAAATTACATCACACTTAATTTTTTGGTTGGCGGTAAATTTATCCGTATGCGTTAGCTTGTCGTATAACCTGCCATTGCGTAATACGGTCTGGTATTTTTGCTTGTTGGCAATTTTATTATCAGAGATCTGGAGGACGTTTTTGGGTACAACAATATACCCAGAGTTATTGGCTTGAAAAGGATAAGCCACCTCAGTATTGAAGTGCCAGCCTTCGCCTTGAACTTCACGGTCCACCTGCTCTAGGACATCAAGAGCGATAGCGATCTCGGGGTTAGCGACATCTAAGCTTACCACCGGGGCTTGCCCGATGCCACTAAGCATCTGGTTGATTGCTTCGAGTTTAGTAGTCATTATTATCGGGCAAGAAAAAAGGGGGCCACAAAGGACCCCCCACAAAAACAAACGTAGGCGTATCAGGCCACGTTACGGAAAGCACCAGCCACGGAGGTGCGGACAGCGCCACAGCCGTAGGCAAGGCGGCCCACAATCACGTCACCTTGGTAGATCACCTTGGTGTCGGCACCGGTGGTTTGCACGCTGGGGCCAATGGCCTCAACGACACCAGCAGCATCGCGGTGGAAGATCAGACCGCAGCTGTTGGTGAAGTCGGTGCGAACGCCATAAGCGTTGTTCTCACCGTCCAGAGCAGCAGCGTCGATTTGATCGCCAGCAGCGGAGCCATAACGCTCCAGGAAAGGAATGTTGTTGGACTTGTAGATCTTGATACCGGCGATCTCATAGAGACCTTCACCGGATTGCAGAGAACCACTGTTGTTGCCCAGATCGCGGTTGAGGATGTTGGTGTCAACCTGGCTGATCAGAGCATAATACTGACGAGGGCTGAGCACCGCGACGCGGCCCTCCTGAGGGGCAGCGACTTCGTCCAGACGGGCAGCAGCTTCAAAGAAGCCGTCAACCAGAGCCTGAGCGTTGTACTCGTTGTTAGCGCCGAGGTTGATTTCAAAACCACCAGGCTCGCCGGTCACAGCAGCTTCAGCTTCAGCGGCTTGGTCAAGCACACGGAAGATGCGGCGGTCATAAAATTCTGCGAGAGAATGGCCAATTTGACGGGCGATGGGGCCACGGATGTCATATTGTGCCAGAACCTCATCGAGGTTGTCAACGAAGGCAGAAGCGACCAGCAGGTCGTCCATCGAGATGGTGGTCTCTGCCACGTTCGGATCACCCGAGCCGAGGATCGCGGTGCCAGGCGTATGATAGCCAGCATTCACACGACCGGTGTGGATGAATTGTGCCTCGTTGCCGTTCTTGAGGGTCCGGTTCATCACCAGGCCCTTGGCAATAGTAGCATTACGGAAGGCCTCGTAGACCTCACCGGTAAACAGTTTCAGGAATAGCGCCTGTTCGCCGCCAGCACCATTGGACTGGCCAAGATTAGTTACAGTTGCAGTCACTTGTCTAAAGTGTTGAAGAGTTTATAAATTGAGAGGTTCCTAGGAAAAGTTATTTAGTTGTGGGGTTGTCCTTTGTATCGGGTGTCCACCGCAGCGGGCCGATACTCCAGTCATGACTGGGTTTTTTACGAGGTTGTCCCATCCTCAAGAGGCAGGGGGACATTGCAGTCCCCACGATCCATTACATCAGATCGCCGCTTGCAGCCAGTCGGTCTTGAATGTCCAAACGATAGGCAGGATCATTCCGATACCGAGGATCACTGATAGCACGAGCCAGTTCGGCTTGGCTACGGAACGCCTTAGCGCTCTGTGATTTGATTGACTTACCCGACACACGCTTCCCTTCAAAGCCAACATCGTTTTGATACCGTTGTACCAAAGCGTTAGCAGCAAAGAAGATAGCGTCTTTGTTACCACTATTGATCACATTGTCAAAAGCAGCAACCTCATCAGGTTTGAGGTTATCAACAGCCCAACCAAGAGCTTCGTTGTAAACGTCTTCACCACCAATAGAGGACAAGATCTGATTGGCATCAGCATCTGTCAAGGTCTGCTGCTGGATGGTTGCGTCCTTTTGCAGCTCCATGTAAGCGTCAATGAGCTGGTTAGAAGGCAGCTCCTTAAGCTTCTGAATGGTGTCAGGCGTCAGTGAGTTGTTGTTACTGAAATACTCTGCGGAGGCTTCTTGGATGAACTGAGCAGTGTCTGAGAGGTTTTCAACGGGTTCATCCACTGATTCTTCAGTAGACGTTTCGTCGTTGTCCTCAGTACTTGCTTCTTCTTTCTTTCCAAGCTTGCTTTCCAGTTCTTTGTATGCCTTTTCCAAATCCTCTGCGGACTTGAACTTTCCGGCATACCTGAGTTCGGACTCTTCGTCCTTTCGAGCTTGCTCATACTTTGCACGATTGCGATCTTCTTCTTCGGCAATCAGCTTATCACCAAGCTCGGCAAGCCTCGCTTCATCCGCCAGTCTGGCTTCAGTTACTGCGGGGTCATTTCCGTCAAAAGTGATTTCAGCCATAGGAGGTTAGCGGTAAAGGTGTTTAGTGGGTGGTGATAGAAACCATACCAAGACCAGGCGTGGTGACCTTTTTCTTGGGCTGGGGTTTCACTTTGTTTTGTTTGATCGCTGGTTTACCAGCAGTTTTTTTACGAGTGCTAAGCCTAGTGGGCGTAGCTTCAACCGGCTGGCTGTTCGGGTTGGGGCTGTCCCCCGGCTTGATTGATTCCATTGACGGTGTTTTGAACGGCATCGAGAACAGCAGGGTTCTTATCAGGATCCATGACAGGTGCTTTAACAAGCTGACCCATCTGGTTCATCATCGAAGCCTGACTCATCTTCTGAGTCTGCTGTTGTTCTTCCGCTTGACGTTGTTCACTGGTCTTAACCAGCTTAATTGTATCAATACCTTGAGCGGCAGCAAGGCGTTTGATTGCTTCCTCAGGGTCAACAAACTTAACCATTGCCTCAGGACCAAGAGCCTGGGACACAGTCTGAAGGAACATCATCAGGGCTTCACGATCTTGGCCGCGACCAACACCTTCAATACCTGCGATGACGGTGGGGAACACCACACCTTTGGGAAGCTTAGGCAGAACTTTCTGACGTTGCAACACAAACATCTTACGTTGCAAGTAGGGGTTGAGTAGTTCTGTGGTCAGGTTGCCATAGATACCACCCAACTGCTCGTTGAGTTCTTGTTGAGTTGCACGAATTTCTTCGGCAGTAGTACGTTCTGATTGACGTACCGTAAGAATAAGAAATGCTTCACTCAGACGTTGAGTGAGCTGAGTAATCAGTTGGTATGCGGTTCCGAAGTCTGCTTGTTTGCCGACTTGTACCACGGACACATCATCAGGACGGCCTTGGATAATTGCTCCATTCCCGGCCTTTGCCAAAGTAGAAGGCTTGATGGTAGCAGAAGGAGATACCAGAAAGACCACCTTAGCAGAAGCAGCGGAGCCTTCGACCATAGCTTGCATGAGTCCTTCAAGCGACTTAAGGTCACCAAGGTACTCTTCAATACGTCCACGTCCGTAATCTTCACCATCGACGATGTTAAAGCGGAGGGGCAGCCAGGGGGTTTGAGTCTTCGGAGCTTTGCCGTAGCTATCTTCTATGATTTCACCATCTACTTCCTGTCGCCAACGCCACTGTCCGTCTTGGAGTTTAGCCCAAGTATAAACAGCAGCTTCATCCTCACCAACAGTCACATCAATAGAAGGAGTGGCAGTGTTATCATCCACTCGATTGATGCCAGACTTTGGCTTCTGAAATTCTTCAGGAAGGAATTGACGATTGATTGATTCAACAGTAACGATCTCGGTGGGTTGACCCTCTCCATCACGGACGACCACATAACGGTCAAGGGGGTACAACTTGACACCACTCGAACCCATGTAGACCAGGACATTCCCGGTTACAATTAGATGCTTCATTGCCTGGTGTAGGACCACACGGTCCTGTGATTCAGCAATGTGTTGCATGATGACCCGTTCCATTTTGGACAGGCTCAAGTCGATCTCAGATTTGATCTTGACATCTAAGTCGGGGTCCGAGGCGAGCTTACCGTCGTTGATCTGAAGCTTAAAGAACGTAGCTGTCACAGGGAACAGACTAAGCATAAGCTTCGAGGCCATGACGTTCGCGCCTTTGGCACCAATTGACTGCCAGGGGGTAGGAAGCTTCTGCCCATTGACAACGCCCGTAGGAGTCAGCAGATAGGGCAGAGACAGCTTCGCACAGTCCCTAGCAGTATCGAGAAAGATCGTTCTGTCGCTTGCCAGTCGAGCGTATCGAGAAGCGGCAGACGAGTTTTCCATAATTAGTTAGGAGTGTTGAGGCCCATAGCCCCATTAAGAGAACCAAACGTCTTAAGTCCAGAAGTAGTCTTCATGGACGTAGGTGAGGGTTTGGTGTTGTAGTTTTTGGCTTGACTAATAGTCGTAAACTTCTTGGGTTTAGAAGCAACCGACGTGCTAGTCTGACCAGTAGTTGCAGCTGTGCTAACGCCAGCCGCTCTTAGTTTAGCAATTTCTTGCTCAAGCGCACTAAAGCGCTTTTCTTGAGCAGCCTTCTCACCAAAGAGATCAGCAGCGTTGAACTCACGGCCTTGTTGTTTGGCTAGCTGACGATAGGCAGCGCCGCCAAAGGGGTTCTTAGGACCACCATCATAGGGGCCAAACCTTTGCTGGAAACCTTCAGCACCTCCTTTGTCGTAAACACTACGCACATAAGAAGGGTCTGAAATGGCTGCCATATTTCGGAAGGATTGGGCAGCACGAGCATCGGCTGGTTTGGCGCTTTGCAGAGCAGCCATCACTCCACCGGAGCCAGCAGGAGGCATACACATAGCCTACCTCCTTACACAGGAACGTTAATACCAGTCGCGGCTTCGCCTTTGATAGTACCCAGCTTAGGGGTTTGAACCTTGGGGGAAGGAGCTTTGAAAGCTTGAGCGCCTTTAGCAGCAGCACCGCCTTTGACTTTAGCTTTGCTGCTAATGGTGGCCATCTTCTGACCAAGCTGTTACTGTTACCTCGGCGGCGCGTGCGTGCACGGTGGCTCTGCAATCTCAACAGACTGAGGAGCCGGAGGTGCCGGGGGCGCACGCGCACGGTGCGGAGGGGAACCACCAAAACACATGGTTATAAAGCGATTTTACTTTTGAGGTATTTAATTACAGCAATAGCTCCGGCGCGATAAGAAAGCTCACGCTCGGAGATGCTGTAATCTGGAAAGCGGTCTGGATACATCTCTTCCAACTCAGCAATGAGTCGTTTGAGATCTACTTTGCCCCCTACCACTAAGGTAAGAGGCAAGTTTTGGTCATCCATACTGTGGAAGGTCAACGTTGGATGCCTCAAAGAACGCGGGCATTCTGCTTCGCTGCGTGTCCTTGAGGCCAGGTGCTTTACCCCGCTCATAGAGCGAGTCAGATTGGTTCATCCAGAAGTCCTTATCCAGATACTTATTCTCAGAAGAACCAAGGGTGTCCATCACCCATCCGACAGTCGCTCGGCGTAGTCGATTGAGGCTTGGTGTGGACTTGAGGCCCAGCTCGGAGCAGACCATCGAGTGTATGGCGACGTGCGTTTGCTCGTCTCTGCTGATGTCTGCTGCGGTGCTGCGGATTCCGATGTCTCCATTGAATCGGAAGAAGGGAAGGATGACGAAGAAGACACTGCGTTCAAGAATAGCTGCTTTCAGAATTGGATGCTCTGGAGCGTCTAGCCATGCCTTGAGGATGTGCTTTGCCTCATCTTCATGCTTCAGGTCAGCGCCGTGGGCATCAATGACGTAATTAAGAGCCTGGTCGTGACGCTCTTCATCCAACTGATTGGACAGCAAAGCTTCACGCAAGCCAGGCGTGTTGGGCAATTCGCGGTCGAGCCCCTGCTGTAGGAACTCACGCACAGGCAGTTCGAGGTGACGGAGCCCAAGGGCACGCTTGAGCGTGTCCTCAGACCCATCAACCACCTTGCCTTTTTGAACAGCCAAAGGCGTCCATTTACGCTTTCGGCTGACGACTTGATCGTAAGGGGAAGTTGCGTTCATTCTCCGCAAGGAATACAAATTTCGTTTTCTGGTTCTACTTGTTTGGGACAGCCGCAGTCGGGGTCAACTTCGGTCTCAAAACCAAAGAGGTCTCGGAAGTCCTCATCAAGCGCAGCCAGTGCATCGTCCTTGGACTGTGTGTCCGGTTGGACTTGGAGGCTGTAGTAAAGGCTTGTCTGAGGCGAGTTCATCCATTCCTGAATGAAAGCCCGATCGTAGGTAACAACGTCAGACCAGCTGTTGAAACTGTAACCGTGGAAGAGAAGGGTGTTTCGGTAGAGTCGAACAATACCATCAACCACTTCGGTGTAAGCGTCCCAGCCTACTTCGGCTGCAATCTCAACATCCGGCGGGTAGTCATAAGACTGGACTCCAAAAGTGCCACTGTCCCGATCGACGTGACGACTGATAGGAGGGGCCAGCTCGGGGGCAGTAGTATACCCACGAAGATCGACGTTGTTGTAAGAGCAAGAAGCCGTGGGTGCGATCGCAAATGCTCGATCCATGTTGTGGAGACGAGCGATCTGTGATGACAACTCAATGGCCTTTGCGAGTTCAGATACAAGGCGATAAGCCGGAGTGTCCTCCGGTTGATGAGCATGGAATTGGGTGAGGGCGTTTCCAAACTCTTTATAAGTTACGCCGTTCTGGCACAGGAAGTTGGCCAGACCCAGGATGCCAAGGCCGACCTGACGGTCAGTCTCAGGAGGAAGGTATTCCCCAGTGTCACCCACACCGGTCTTGCCGTGGAGATCAACCAGGGAAGTCATGCCCTCCACAAATGCATCCGCAAGTTCCTCAGGTTTACATGCACCAACGTTAATATGCTGAAGCAAACAAGTGCCACGACTACGGAGATAAACCTCCAAGCATACATTACCGTAGATACGATTACCGAGGGAATCATGTCTAATTTTATTAAGCCAAATGTCACCTTTCTTAATGCCTTCGATAGTAGCTTCAACCAACTCAGGCGATGCATCAGTCAGGAAGTTTGCATCTACATCAAGGCAACGCTTAACCCAGGGCAGCTCAGCACGAGTTGCATTAACAAACTCAAGTGCGTCGTCATGCGTATAATCGAGGTGCAACACACAAGCGCCGTTCTTGTAATGGCCGCCCCTACGAATTACTTCGTTAAGAGTAGAATAGATACGGCCAAAGGACACAGGACCAGAAGCGGTCAGACCCTTGCCGTTCTCTGCGCCCCTGGGACGGAGCTTGGACAGGTGGACAGCAACACCAGCACCATTCCGTAAGGCGTGGCTGACGTAGCGCCAGCTAGCCTCTAGACCCTCCGGTCCCTCCATGCTGTCATCGACAACAAAGACGGTACACGAGACTGGCAGGCGGGACTCAGGGTTGTCCATCCAATTTTGAACACGGCCAGTGCGTGCGATCTTTTGAGGGGTGGTCATGTCAGATGAGGTCGTCGAGAACAGGAGGTTGGTAGTTGGGTCCCTTCAATACTTTTCCATCGTCACGGCGAAGGGGTTTACCGTCAACGAGTTTGCTCATGTTCGACTCGAACACACGCAGCATGGCGGTGTCTAGGTCCCAGCCACGAGAGGCTGCAAATTGATAACAAACAAAAACCAGATCACACAGCTCTTTGAGCAGGTGAACACGGGTCTCATCAAGGGACCCAAGGTCGCTGAACTCATGGTCAAAGGCTTCAGAGAACTCTTCAAACTCTTCTTTGATGAGATCAAACTGGAGTTCATGAACACGTTCATCGGTGGTGCCTATGGGCTGAGCCATAGCCATCCGAAACTCAATGGCTTGCTGAGACAGCGGTTTCATTTGGACAGGAGGTGCTGGATTTTGCGGTTGACGTAGGCCTGAACCTTGAGCCAGTCATCTAGCTCAGACTCTTGACCCTTGAACCCTGCTCGACAAATATACTTGATACAGTTGCCAGCAAGGTAGTCCAAATCTTGATCAATTATGAAGTCCCAAACTTCAATCGTCCCCCTTTTGTAGTGACTGGGACTTGACTTGGTCGAAGAGGTCACGGTAGGCAGGGTTGCGGCGGATCTGAAAGAGCTGGACTTGCGTAAGTAATCGTCCCAGAACTCCAGGTCGGAAAGACTGTCGGTCAATCCAGAGTTGGATCCTGAGTTTAGTTCCTCTGATTCGGAGTGCCACCCATGTGGGTAGTCCGGCGAGGAGGAGCAGGAAGTATTCGAAGACATTAGGCGCTGCTACATAAATGATTAGTAGGACGAGCGCTATGTCGAGCCCGTAGATGATGGAGGGGTCCATAGGATTGGCTCCTTAGTGGTGGAGTTGTACTCACCAGGCCGGAGAATCCGGGCGAGACGAGCGTTACGGATGGCATCGTCAAGAGAGAGACCCGCTTTTTCATAAGAGGCCACCACAGACTGCCATGGATCTTCAGCTTTGGCAAGTATCTTTTCGGCACCTTTGGCACCAACGCCAGGTACGCCTTTGTAGCCATCCACCGGATCACCCGTAAGGCATTGTCGCCAGAACCAGTAGTCAGCTTCTTCAGGTGTTGTGTAGGTCAGCTCTTCCCCGTTGAAGAGGTTGCAGCTGATCTGTTTCATGTCCTTGTCAGGACTAACAAGCTTAAAATCGCGAGGATCGAGATGACACTCCAAACCCAATGCGTCGTCTGCTTCGATGTTGTCATAACGGATGGTCTTGTAATGGTTTGAGCACCATTCAAGAAGCCGTTTGTACCCGACCGGTTTCCGCTTGGTGCGTTTACCCTTGTATTCAGGGTCAATAGTTTTGCGGAAGTTCTTGCTGTCCGAGAAGAACAACAAGACACGATCAGTATCAAAGCGTCTCTTCAGTTGATTGATGTCTTCTTGGAAGCCACGGATGACTTCCTTGAAGTTACTGTAGATAGTGATTACATCACCACCCCAATCAAGTTCTTGCTCATTGACCTGACACCTGCGGTACGCATAGTAGTCAGCATCAATACGGAGTTCGGGCTCAATGACAATCGGCCCAGGTTTCTCCGTCTTTCGCTTCCCCTGCGAGGGGGACTTTGAGGTTGTAGTACTCGCCCGCTTGGACGATGGACCATTCGAGCGCGAACTTGGCATCTTCGGTTAGTTGTGGTTTGACAGCGAGTTGGATTTCGTCATGGATCCATCCGAGCCATTGATAATCAACGCCCCAGACGTGACCCTGTGCTTGGAACCAGTCGTAAAGGATTACGTTCCAGCGTTTGCACACAATTGCACCAGCGCTTTGGAGGAGATAGTTGAGCGCTGCATGTTTCTTCCCTTGTAACTTGATGGGCCTGCCATCCAAGCCAACAATAACGTCAGACTCAGCACGGTGCCCAATAGCGTCAAGGAGACTCTCGAGTCCTGGAATTGCCGCCAAAAATTTTGCCCTAATTTTTTTGCCAAGTTTTTTCGCATCAGTTTCATTTAACGATTTGTCTAAACTTGATCCGATTTTCTTATCCGATGCCCCATAAATAAAGGCATAAGTAAGAGTCTTGACCTCTTTGCGAGTACAACCAACTCGATCAGCATTCTGTTGGTGAATGTCTCCGTTGACTACAACGTCAGCGAACGCACCACCATCAAAGTAACTGAGATAATGACCAAGCATCCGCAACTCCAAGCCGGAAGCATCGGCAGCAGCCTGACGCATACCGCTACCAGGACCAAAAAGTTGACGACAACGAGGGTCCGAACTCGTCTGGCCAAGATTTGGTCGGGAATGGGCGTTGCGACCGGTGTTGGTTGCAAGTTGGCAAGTATGGTGGATCCTTCCTTGGTTTGTGACCATTTTAAGCCAGGCGTTGGTTCCGTCACTGAGCTGCCCGAGGGCTTTTTGCAGTTCCAGAATCCGAGCGAAGGTTTTTGATTCTTCGGTGTCGATGGCTTGGAGGACTCCTTCGTCAATCTTAGGTGCTCCGGTATCTGTAAATTGTTCTGGCTTCCAGCCCCTGAACGTAGCAAACGCCCATCCGATGTGCTGTCTGCTGGTGGGGTTGAACTCCTTTAGCTTACAGAAGCTAACACCTTCGAGGTAGCCCTTGGTTTTGTTGTTGCGCTTGGGCGTCATAAGTCCACCGTCCACATGAGGGAACGTGTCCCGCATTTGATCGGCAAGCTTGTCCATCTCTGTTCTGAGAGTGGACTCCAGCTTTTGCGCAGACTCAACGTCAAAGGGCCAGCCAGAAGCTTCCTGCTTCGCCATGATGGTGGCTAAGCGGTGCTCGAGGTCAATGGCTTGTGAGTACTTTTCAAGAGGGTTTCCCGCCTTTTCTACGAACACCTGGCGGTACAGGGTTTCGACGACGTGAACGTCCTGCTCACAGTAGTCTTCCATTTCTTGAGACCACTCGGACCAATCGGTGTCCTTACCAAACTCACCCTTGTAGTCACCAAGGCGATAGCCCCAGGCTTCAAGGCTGTGTCGTCCATAGAGCTTCATCGGCATAGCGATAGGACGCTTGCGATAGTCAATGGACAGGATGTCTGGGTAGAACATCCGACTAAGAATCAACGTGTCGAGGATCTTCGCCGTTGGTTCAAAGAATGGATAGATCTCTTGCAGCGCTGGTACGTCAAAGCCGATCACGTTGTGACCAACCAGGAAGTCAGCTTCTGCAAGCATGTTGACACCAGTAGTCACAGACTCGTGAGTACCGCTGTCGTTGTACCGAAGGATTTCTCCGGTATCAAGGTTTTTGGTGACGATGCAGTGGACACAGCTCATGCCTTTCCTGGGCAAGCCGTTCGTCTCAATGTCGAAGGCTAACCTAGTCATAGGCCCCAATACCCCGGTTCTTCCGTGTCGAGGGTTTGCTGCGTAATAGGATCCGGCTTACCGCACTCCATACAGAAGTAACCGTCCGGCTCCATTTCCGAATAAAAGAAGGCGTTGCAGCCGCAGGTACAAACAGCATCGACCTTAATAGTCTCCAAAGGGGTCAGATGCTCCGTCAAATGATCGTTTGGATGAGGATGGGCCATCAAATTCAGCATTTAGATCTTCAATCATACGACCAGTTTCCTGGTTGTAAATAATGGTGGATGCTTTGCCAGTCTGTCCATTGAAGCGGTTCTTCAACACGCGAACATTGGCATGACTGTGACCGGAAGAAAGGTTGCGTTCGATTGCAACTACCATATCAGATAGTTGAACAATACTATGACTTCCTCTCAGTTGTCCAAGACTAACTTGTTGTCCGTCTTCGTGACCTTTGTCACCCTGGGGACGTTTGAGGTGGCTGATAAGAATCATACCGACTCCAGTCTCTTCAACGAAGCTACGAAGCTTGGTCATCGTCACGTCGATTAGTTTCCTTTCGTCGTGCGACTCATTCCCAGACATAAGAATCGAGAGGTGGTCCAGGATGATCCACTTGACCTCCTTAGCCTGCGCCATAAAGCGGCAGTCACTAAGGATCGCCTCAGGATCGACCGAGCCAAACCCGTCACGGAGGAAGACCCTGCCCGTGCCAAGGCTCGCATCGAATGCTTCTTTGAGTTGTTCTGGTGGAAGCTCATTGTTGAGATGAAGCGGCTTCTCTGCTTTGACTGACATAAGCCGAAGAGCAGTGCGTTGCAACGACTCTTCAAGCGCAATGTAGCCGACGTTTTGGGACTGGTCAACCAGTGCCTGGGCTACTTCACCACAAAATGTGCTTTTGCCTACACCGGAACCGGCCGTTACAGTAACGAGTTCCCCCAGTCGTAGTCCAGAAGTAAGCTGATCAAGGCCACTAAAAGGCCAGTCAGCATCGCGACCATGTAAAGGGCGAGAAGCCAGATCGAAGAGGTCTCTGCCGTCGATGACGGTTTTTGGAGAGTAGGGTTTCTTCTGCCAAAACGCTTGACGTATGGCATCAGGGTCTTTGGCAACGATGGCTTCGTTGGCATCTTTGTAGCCTGCGAGAGTGGCTATGAAGATCTTTGAGTGGCTGAATAGCTGAGCGCATTCCGCTGCTGCGGCTTTGCCAGCTTCATCCGAATCAAAGAACAGAACAATCTCTTCGTAACGATCAATGAACTTGTATTGATGCTGAAGAGTTCGTTTGCCGCCCTTTGCACCAGCATCCAGGCTGACCACTGGCCAGTTAGGACGTGCCTGCCAGACGCTCATGGCGTCCTCTTCGCCCTCGGTGATGACAATAGTTTTGTTATTGCCTTTGGCACCTCCGAAGAGCTGCTGACCGAACAGGGCGTGGTCTTCATTCTTGCCAACCCAACGGATCTCTTTGTCCGGTGTCTTGGTTTTGAATGCGACTAGCTGACCGTCGCTGTTGTAGTACGGGAAACGAAGCGTTCGAGAAGCAGCGTCATACCTGACGTTGAACTTCTTTACGGTGTCTTCAAGAAGACCCCTGGAACGAAGAGGAATGATGTCCCCGGTGAAATCCATTGCGACGTTGGTGCGTTGCGGCTTGTGAAAAGAATTGCTTTCGCCATCACCATGCTCATAGTGACCGCAAGAGAAGCAATGCCCATGACCATCAGAATAACGACCAAGGGCATCACTAGACCCACAGTGATTGCATGGTTCATGACGAACAAACTCACTGTCGGTGTCAATCATTTGCGGCCCTGACCTCGGTAGGGCTTAGCGCCTTTGGGTGGACGCCTGCTTTTCTTTTTCTTACTGACAAAGACTTTGCCAGACAAGCTTTTTTTGAAGGCTTTCATTCAAACCAATCAATGGGAATGTTGTGGGCAGCACACCAAAGGAAACCATGCTTCTCCGCCCACATGGAGTAGGTGGTTTTGGATTGTTTGGTGATGGTGTTGTGAGGAGCCTGGAAGACCAAGCGGATGTCAGCCTCAGGATGCTGCTTCTTTACGGCAAGCATCTTACGTCTGTCTTCTGGTTTGAACCAGCCCTTGGCCTCCAGCATCACCCCATTGGGTAGAATAAAATCTGGTGTATAAACGGCGGATAAGGTGTAATCTAATTTAACAGTTTCGTATTCGAAAGATAAATCGTTTTGAGATAACCACTTACCAAGCCGTTCTTCAAGACGAGAACGAAACTTGGGCATCAGTCATCAATAGCTTTTTCAATGATCTCTTCTACGATTTCCGACACAGCGCGTCGCATTTCGTATTTGAAGTCATTGCGGTCAGCCTTGAATCGCTGAACAGTGATGCGGGGAAGTTCAACCGTGAGGGTGGCTGAGTAAAGCCCGCCCACTTCGGATTTAACAACGTCGTACTCAAAAATCATGGTGCTTAGAAGGGAAGGTCGTCTTCGATGGTGGTGGAACCGAGCGCGTCAGCATTTGGCTCAAACGCTGGAGAGCCTGACTTGAAACCGTCTGTAGTACCAAAAATGCCAGCCACGTCCTCAGCACTAAGCTCACCACTATCAGACCCACCAGGGCCGACCAGTTTGATAACTTGAGCACCTCGGACTTTGAAGGAAAGGCCAATCTTGCTAGCCATGGTGTAGGGCTTGAGGTCAATGATGAGCCTCACGTTGGTCCCCTTCCAGATAGGGGTCTCAGGGTCGATGGGTTGTCCATCGGTATCCACCCAGGGGAACATGGGGTTGTTGCTTTCACCGCCGTAGCTGTATTTGAAAGCGCCCTCGTCGTCCCACTTGGGCAGTTCTTCGGTGCTGCGCTTGCCAGCCATGCGGTTCTTACCCCATGCCATAGCACGCTCATAGACCTCGTCAAACTTACCCATGTCTTCCTTGCTCAGACGAGCAGAGAAGCAGCAGTTGTTGAACTTGCCTGCGGGCTTCAGGGCGTTGACGTAGCCCTCAAGGGTGGTGGTGATTGTGAAACGTTCAGACATGCGTCAGAAGGTGGGTTAGTTCAGCGGTAGTGGAAATGAGGTTGTGATCCGAGACAAGCTCGTACAACTCGTCCATACTATCGTCGATCGACGGATCGTACAAGGTGTGGGCGTAGAGGACCTCATCCATTGTGAGGTCATACTGCTCCATGATCTGATGGATCCGATCAACGGAAATCATCAGCCACATGCGACCTCCTCTTCGACTCCATCTTCGACAAGGCCCTCAGTAAGTGAGTCCCACGTCGTGTCGAAGGCTTCAAGACACTCAATGATGTCTTCGCCATTCTCAGCAGAGTAGAGGAAAGCCGCTTGAGAGAATTCCCTGACAAGGTAGATAAAGAAATCAGAGTACTCGTCGGCGGAGTAACCATTTTCAACTAGCTGTAGAAACTCTTCGTGGAGGTTTTCAATAATCGACTCACGAACACCGAAGTGATCAGCGAGTGCTTCGAAATCAGCGGTGGTCATTAGCAGAAGAAGTAAGCGGAGTTTTGGACATCGTTGATGTCGAGGGTGTTGATCATGACACTGTCATCAAAAGGAACCCCAAGCTGCTCTGCCCAGTTCTTGAGCACAGGCTGTGAGTAGATCTCAACGAACTTGTCACGGATCGCTGCTGCCATACCGTCCATGTCACAGGAACGACCCAACACACAGTCATGGATGACAGTGAAGGGACGGTCCCATTCAGCAAAGACGAGATGTAACAGGGCTGCATCGAGCGAATGCACCAAATTAGGAGCAGCTGCTGTCTGAGCCTTGGAGAGGTCCACCTGACGTTCCTCGAAGGGCTTCAAGAGGTGAGTGCGAATGCGTTGTCCAAGTAGTTTGGTGTTGACACGCTCGCAGTCATTCTTGCGGTACTCCTGAACGACAGGGAAACCCGAAGGGGTCATCCATTCAACCTGGGTTCTTCCAGATTTAATGACTTCACCGGCTGTCTTCTGGATAAACTCCATCGACTTACAAGGACCAGCAAAGACCTCTCTGACCGCATAGCGATAGATGGCTTTGACGATGGCTTGCAATTCACCTTTTTGAAGTTCGACACCTTTGAGTTCCTGACGGATGTAGTCCCTAGCGGAGTTCTCCGTCACCCCATATGGTGTCGTCATTACGGTTCGTTTGCAAGTCTTCCTTGTAATTTCTTTATGAAGTCTTTCAGGTAAGACCTCTTTTGCTTTCTGGGCAACAATGGCATACCCGTCAGAGGGTTTCTCTGTGGGGACAACGTTGACCATTTCTGCTGCTGTCTTGTCGAGCGCAAGCGCTGATAAGTGTTGGAGACCAGAGCAGGTAGCATCGACACTGACAGGAAGACCAGAAGTTGTTTTTGTTTTGAGGATGACACACTCATAGAACTCAATAGCAGCAGCAAGAAAACACCAGGGTTCTTCGACACAAGACCACTCATTGATAGTTCCTGTTGGATCAGAAGCAACCAAAGAAATAAACTCTTTGTTGTCTTCAGCCCATTGGATTCTTTCTCTTAGTGGAGCTTTATCTAGACCATAAGTAGTAGCTACCTGAAAAGATAACCACCACTCATTTACTGGTCCTTCTTCTTCAAAAAGAAATAGACTCTTCTCGAAGTCTGTGCCTTGAGGACTGAGGCTTGTGGGAATTGGATAAACACGACCCCGGAAATCAAATGACCAGGGTGTCCAGAAGGTGTCGTCTTTGTATTTGTTAGAAACAAACAAACACTCAGTCGTTCGATAGTTCTTCTGCGCCAGCATTGCGTTGAGATCTTCAATCTCTGTTCGGGCTCTTTTATAAGCCCTCCGCTCATCCTCAGAAGCAGAGTCCCAAGGGTCTGGCTTTGGCGGTGGAGGTGTTGGCTCCTCAGCACGGAACTTACCCACACTGATGCGGTGTTCCTGGCAGAAGTTGGCGACCTCAAGGATCTTGGGGTTGATCCGGTAAGGCACCTTCTGAAGCCGGTTGAGCATGGCGAGTGCCTCGCTCTCCGGTTTTAGGGGGCATCTTCTCGGAACGCTGGTCCTGACTAGCTTGTTGAGCTTGCGCAGCTCGTTGGTCAAATACCCCCCTTTGTTGTCCTCAGTCCAGTCGTTGGGCTCGCAGAGCATGGGCCATAGGCAAGCAGAGAATGCCTCAGCCTGCTCTAGAAGCGCCTCCTTGTGGTCTAAGAAGTCCTTTGTGTAGGTGAGTACCGTCAGGCTCTTTTTGGTGGCCGTGTAGACGGTCCTAGAGGCCACCCACCCGGTAGCCTCAGCAAGACGGTCAACCAACCACGCCCCAACCTTGTGCCTCACAGCCGTTGACCACTGGTCAGGACGGAACTCCGAGGCCTTCATGGCCGAACGAAACCGCTGAACCTTGTTGACGTAGCCTTTGTGAGCGTGGATGCTCAGCTTCGCCTTGATAAAAAGCTCAGGGTTCTGTGCCTCAAACTTGTCAAGCATGATCTGATCAAAGACCAGCCTGGCAATGTGACCACAGACGTAGTTGTAGTTAGGCCTCTCAATCCGAGGGACCCCAAGCACATCCAACACACCCTTGGCTGTGATCAGTGCCAACACAGACGGATCAACGTCTTTAACAAGCGCTGCTGCCTGTGCCTTGTCACTCGCCCAGCCTTGGCTGATACGGTGGATGCTGCTTTGAATCTTTTGTGTGATTGCCTCCAACCCATGGTTGATGAAGGCACTTCCATACACCGTGGAGCTGGCGTAGGTACGCTGCTCAGCAGTGCGTGTCCGTTCGCGTAACCTTCGAACGGCCTCTGTGCGAGCTTCAAGCTCTCGCTGAAACTGTCGGGCGAGTTGCTCTTTTGTCGCCATCAATCCTCGTTGGTTTTGTTGATGATGCTGTTACGGGCTTTGCGAATCACAATGATGTTGCTCAACATCGTGATCAAAGCTTGGGTTAAGTCTATCTCCTCCTCACTACCATCTAGTCCCATTTGAGCGGCAAGCAGACGGTCGGCGGGTCCATCTTCAATTGCCGGATCAAGGATGTCCGAATGGGCGTTGACAGTTCCCACAAGATCAGTACACCGATCAACAGCCATATGCTGGAGTGTATAAAGGAGATCATCGTATTCGTCAGACTTTGGAGTGGGAAACGGCATAACGTGACTTTTTGTTTTGGGTGGTGATAGCAACTAGCATCGCAAGATGTTCCTTCTTAAGATAGGAATACTGGCGAATCTTTTCACGCTTGGCTAAATGCCGAAGCTGTTTCCATGTCATGCAATCGTAAAGAATTGCAGCAAGTTCTTCTATGGTGATGTCCATTGTGGAGTGAGAACAACGTTGACAGAAAGGAGATCAACCTCTGGATACAACTCAGCTAACTGCTGAATGACGTGTGTCTTGTTGTACCCATAAAAGCAAATCTCAGTGTGATCAGGTAGAACAACAGTCCATGACTCAATCTTGTCCACCTCTTTTCCTCTTGGAGCGGAGACCAAGGCAGTGCTCGAGGTGAGCCTCTTGTATCATGCGTTTGACAGCCATGACGTTCGGGTTTTCAGTCACAGCAGCAGCGCGGAACACTTCAACAATGAAGGTACGCTCTGCGTTGTTCAATGAGGTGGTGCCCAGTGCTTCGATTTTAATTAGAAGGTCTTCAACAGTAATCATCTGATTGAATAGGGCAAACGATAGGGTCTATTGTTTCCAGTCGCCTTCTTTGAGGCGGAGCCTGATGTCTTCTTGGAGGGTTTTGAGAGTTTGGACGAGGTATCCGAGCTTATAGGAGTCGGATTTGCACCCGTCATCAAATGCTCTAAATGCATCTTGAATCAAGCGAAGTTCACGGCAGGTGGGTGGCAGGGTTTCCAGAACCTTTGGGTCAATTCTGGCGGCATCTGCATCAGGCCAAACGGTCATTGGTTTGATGGGGTTGTGGCCGCACCCAGTCTAGCGAGAATGCGGCTTGTGAACTATTAAGAATTGGCAAAAAAAAGAGGCCCCTCAGGCCCCTTGGTACATGTTGCAAACCTCAATGTCGAGCACTTGCTCATAAGGCTTGCAGTAGTGTTTGGCTAGTATCATCGCTTCATCCTTTGATCGAGCCATGATCACCATTTGTTCTTTGATGAACCAGCCACCACGGCCAGACTTCGTGCCAAACGACACATAGTACTCATGCTTGCTCATCACTGGGTTCCTCTTTGTAGTTGGTTCTGAAACGATCAATGTAATCACCCAAAGCTTGCTGCGCTTCGTTGATGCGATCTTTGCAGATGTCCATAGACACCTTGAGGTTGCTAACCTCTACACACTTGCGCAGCATCATGTCAAAGGCCAGATCACCTCCATGTGAGTAGAGTTCCCAGTAGACATCGCTACACTGACCAGTGACACGGCGGACAACCTTGTCTTGTTTGTCAGACACACATTCAGCATCGCCCTGTTTCTCCATCATCACATCCTCCATCATGTTGAGTGTGATGAGGTCATGTAACTTGGGACGGGTTTGTGACTTGAGAAACTCTAAGTCTTTGCGCAGCTTCTTTAGATCGGCACAATGGCCAATGTAGGCTGCATCAACGGTGAGTGCTTCGTACCAGGACATTTGATCAGTAACCAAGAAGACGACGGTAAGTAACCCAGGTGACGGCCTGGACTTGGGCAGGTGTCAAACACTCACCCACGAGGTCAAACGACACACTAGCTGTGTTGACGTAAGCTCGAGTGATGGTTTCGTAAAGCGTTGCGCTGATGCTTGGAGTTTTAGTCGTAGGCACGCGCTCGCCAAGCCAGATTGCATAGGCATGACCATCGACGCACACAGTATCATTAAACCCCATGATGCAGCGATAAAAGGCGACAACCTTACGACCGCTGAGAATAGTTTCAATGTCTTCAGTAGTGAAGTCTTCGGGCAGATCTAGTATGGCTGCTGCCTTCTCTTTGTTTTTGTTGAAGGTGCAAACCTTAACTGATGTCGGGTCACAGCCATTGTGCCATGCTTTGATCATGGCTTCGGCGTCGTTGCAGTTGCGTTCCCATTTGTTGTTAGGACTCAGTGCTGCAATCACACCGACACACTGTCCAAGCGTGATACCGTTGTAAGCGTGCATCAGCTGGACAGCCAGATCGTAGGCTCGCTGATACCAGTTCTTGCCCTGTTCGATGTCAGCAACTGTTGCCAGCTGTAACATGCCCTTGATGTAACGCGTCGTTGCGCGATACTTAGTCTTTGGGGTTGCCATTGAATGTGGTGCGGATGGCTTGTGATGATTGTAGCGTTAGCTGTTGCGATCGCCAAAGATGTAGGCGAAGGTCTGTAACAATTGTTCATTGTCCAAACCCACGACGTGCTCAACCACGTCCATCAGCTGAGGCAGATCTTCTAGGTTGGTGTGCTCCGCCAGGAAGTACTCTATCAGCTGGTTTTCCATCATCTCACGCTTGCTAGTGTGGAGCATGGAAGCAATGGCGGGTTTCCTCAGCAAGGGCACCGTCAAGGATCTCAACCCAAGCATTCGGATAGAGATCACAGACGGCATCCAAGGCAGCATCAGCTTCCTCATAAGTCTGGAAGCTTGCGTAGGGTGACCACGAGAGAGTCTCGGGGTTGAAGATACCAATGGTAATGGGCAGCATGATGGAATCAAGCAAAGGGGCAAGACCAAGTAGCACGTTGACGCTCAGTCACGAGATTGTCACGAACCATGGAGTCAACGAATGCGTGCCATGCCTCACGTTTGGCGATTGCGTCATGATCGTAAGATCGGCCAACACATTCGCGGAACTCTGAAACAGCTTGTGCTTTGGTCATTAGATGTAGAGGCGAAGGATCAAAGAGCCAATGCCAGCCATCAAGAGAAGTAGACTGACTGATGGAATTGTGACACAGGTCGCAGCAACAAAGGCGACACAGGCAAAGAACATTAACATTTAGTAACCAAGCCAGAAGAGTAGAGCTTGAGCGTTGCGCTGATCAAGCCAGACAGGATCAACCCCGTGATCGTCTTCGTAGACATCAGCGAGTGTGAAACCGTGGTCGGCAAGTAAGCGCGTCGCTTGTTTGAATGTTAGGTTGCCATCGGTGTCAGCGGCATCGAGCACGCTGTCTTCGTAACAAATGTTCATGAGGCGCTCCAGTCGGCGGCTTGTGAGAGTATGGAATGAAACAAGCTAAAAAAAGGAAAGCTTGAAACATTCCGTAACAATTGGCGCTCATCGCTGGATGTGTGCCGCTTGCTGAACATATATTGCCGTGGATTCCGTGGATGACAAGGGTCGCGTAACACTTATTAACAATTCACGAGAGAATAACTAGGAAGGCGACAGATACAGAGCAGACACAGGCAAAGTATAAACAATTGCACCGCACAGTTTGTATAAACAATTGCCCCTTCCTTAGTAATCGGTCACACTCCGTTACATTTACATCAAAACGGCCTATGGGCGGCCCATGATTTATACAAACGCCACCCCCTATGGGGGCACCGTCGCCGCCGCAGGAAGCGGAAGGGGTTCGCATTTTTGTGTCAAAATTCACGAGTGACGCCTAGAAGCCCCCGTAGAGGCCCTCCGAGGAGCTTTAGGTGTACTGACACCTGAAGTGAGTCGGAGGGGTCTTGTAGGGGCTAGAACACGTCTCTGGACGTGATCTGTGCGTCAGCCTTGGCGTACGGAGCTGAGGGACGACGGCGAAGACGATTCATAGCTTCTTCATAGAAGACCGAATCCGTCTTTCCCGCTCGTTCCAATGCTGTTTTTACAGCGACCCACTTTTCGTACTGCTCATGTGTCATCTCTTCCATTTGAGTGCCCTCGCTATGAGAGGTAGTTGTTGGATGAAAATGGTCTTAGCCGAATCAGCGATCTGTTGATGTTCGAGCTGCGTACCGTTAGCAGTACGAAGATCGATGTAGTGAATCCAAGAACGAAGCGTGCCGTTCATGTAGAGGCGCGTTGGCGCGTTAAGCGGCAGGACCGACCTAGCACACTCTTTAGCGACACCAGACGACACCATCTCGTGGTAGAGGTCTTCTGCCTCTGCGTAGTGCTGTCCTATGCGTCGGTAGAAGGACTGGGTTTGTTCTGGAGTTAGATCATCAACAGAGTTCTGTCGGTTCTTTGTGTCTTGTCTACGCAGATGAGGAAGATCAATACCACCAAGCTCATCCATGCGTGCATAGCGTTGACTGAACTCCTGGAAGGAGAACGACCTATGACGCAATATTTGAGCACTGATAGATCTAGTGGTATTAATTTCTAGTACCATGTTAGCCATCTCAAAGATGGACCAATGACCGTGCTTAATACAATATCCAAGTAGCTTCTCCACGGTCTGGTGGTTCTCTTGGTTTTGCGGGTTACTTACTCTGGCACAGTAAGCAATCATTTCTTCTGCGTCTGGGTTAATAGAAACAAGACGACAAGTAGTCATTGGTGTTGGTAGAAGAAGAAGAACAGGGGTATACGTTATGGTCTGCTTTGTTGGTCTTTTTCAAAGATTGTCCAAAGCTAACGCTCGGGGCTTCGCCCCTCACTAACCATAGCTAGTAGGTGTCGTTGGGTTGTCGATTCCGTCTTCCCTAACCGCTCCTAACGCTCGCCCGAAGGGCGTTGACAATAGAAAAAGAAGATCTGTGGTGCTTCTAGGAATCGACGTGAAACGGTCGGAGGGGGGACGAGGATGTTCGGTCCCCCCAATACCGCTGTTCCACACCGGAAGGCACCACACTTCCGGTTTTAGAGGGCAACTTCTTCTAAATCCAGTGGTGGACTACGTTTTGGTCGTTTTGCAGGTTGTCGTATTTTGCGCCCAAAACAAGGCGATCTGTGGCGGTCTGAGGGTGCTCTTGGAACGCTCGGATCATCTTGGTCCAGTCGTCCCGTTTGGCCTGGATAAGGGCCTCCTTGGCGCTGATAGCGAGGATGTCTTGGAAGTATTTGACCCCCAACGCCAGAGCATCAACGCGGTCATCGTGTTTGACTGCGCCCTTTTCGCGACACATTCTGGTAAGCTGGTACATGAGCATCCGAGGCAGCCGCTCTTCTGGACTCAGGTCTGGATTGCTGGTATAGTCCCACTCAATCAGACGTTGATCAATCACCAACCTATGCTGGTTAAGCACCGGTTCCAGTGTGTCGATGATGCGGTCTTCCTTCCGCGTGGTAGCGCGGCTTTCTTCGAAGTCGATAGGTGTCTTCATTTCGGCTGCGTGTCGCTTCATCAGCTCCATGACAGCACCATCACCGAAGTTCGATTCGATCAGGCAGAGGGTAGCCTTGTATTTCTTTGCTCGTCTAAGAATCTCACAAAGGGTTTTGTCCGAGTAACCGTCTTGATTAGCAAAGATGTCACGGACAAATATGAAGCCGTTAAGCTGACTAAGGATTACGGCAACGGTTTCGTCTTTTCCGCGTCCCGAGGGGTCCACCGCAACAATAGTTTGCCCGTAGGGGACAAAGTCCGATGTAGTCTTAGGCCGGTGCCATCTATCGCCAGGGAGAGCAACAGCAGGCAGGTTAAGCTGAGTGTCCTGATCGGAGCCCCAGACCAAGTCTGACGGACCCTTCTCCATGTCAAGCGGTAGTACTGAAAAGTCGCTGAGCTTGAGAGGAAACTTGAGGGCGTCCGACAGGGACGTGTCCAGCATGAACTGCAACATGAAGTTGCTGCGTGACATACTGGTTTCCCTTTCCAGTAAGTTAATCTCGGAAAAGCGCGTATCTGTGGGCGTCCACTTAACAGTTTCGTGACCCTTTTTTTCAATGTCCTTTACCAACTGTGGTGCCAGCACCTCGTCGTATCCGGTAAGGTCTTTTGGATACCGTGCTGGCCAGACAAAGGGTTTATAGTTACGTTCCCTCAGTGTACGATAAATTGTAAAAGTAGTTTGTGGCGTGCCGAGAAACACGATACGACTGTCTTCCTTTGGGGTAAGGACGGACTCGCCCTCAGTAACCAACTGCAAAAGCTTTTCACGCATGAAGTCGGTAGCAGAGTTAGCGGGAACCTCAACGTCATCGAACACAATAAGGTCGGCTCGACTGCCGGTGATTTGACCCGTAATTCCGACACTTTTAACAGACGGAGCCTGAGCGGGTCTGCAGCCCGCCACGTCAAACGAGACACGCGACCATCGTTGGTCATCGTCCACAGGGCGAAAATGAGCCAACCAATCGAACTCAAGAATACATTTTTGACAGAAGATTGTAAAGTCATCAGCTCTTTGTTTAGACGCAGAAATAACAAGGATCTTCTTATCACGGTCGTTCCATAGCGTCCAGAGAACGAAGGCAGCAGCGATCCAGCTTTTTCCGAGTCCCCGAAATGCTTGGATTTGGAGACGCTTGGGTCCATTTTGGAGGTAGTTAGCGATAGCGATCTGTGCTCTTGTTGGAGGAGGCAGGTCTAGCGACTTCCATACAAGAGAAAGAAACAAAGGAAAACTGGCCTCTAGACGGGCCTCTGGGGTGCCTGTATTATGTGTCATAAGGG
>BCSF01000219.1_pt1 | contig 25747 bp, 30 predicted proteins | sample 1016431 | NCBI WGS metagenome assembly BCSF01 (sample SAMD00045685;SAMD00045686;SAMD00045687;SAMD00045688;SAMD00045689;SAMD00045690;SAMD00045691;SAMD00045692;SAMD00045684;SAMD00045690;SAMD00045691;SAMD00045692;SAMD00045684;SAMD00045685;SAMD00045686;SAMD00045687;SAMD00045688;SAMD00045689, study... | reverse complement strand
GACTTGATGAACTCGTATCTGTAAAACGCAGTAAAGGCGATGAGCCATTGCGCTCTATTTGCATAGAGCCGTTTACGTCGAGGGTGTGCGTTGGCGAACTCGTGCCAACCCCAACTGCCGATGCGCTAACGTCAACGAATAGTTTGTCCGTTCCGACGGCGAAGTCACCAGTATTGCCAATAGAAAGACGCTCTACTGTATTATTCGATCCGTCGCTTGTTCGGAACGAGATTGTCCCTGTTCGATTGAGGACAATCCCTGCAGCCTCCTCTGAGGTGTTAAATCGCGTTTCTGAGCCACCACTTGAGAAATAGAAATTGCTACCAAGTGCGAGTAGCGTCCCATTGGCATCGTCAAATGTTGAGATAGCGGCATCTGCCGTTGTGCCAGCTTGATTTTCAAGCAAAATAGGATAGTTGCCAGATGCGTCTAAAACGAGATTATTGGCGTTCACCGCACCGCTGAACGTCCCTGTCCCCGTCACCGTCAACGTCGAACCGTCAAACGTCAAGTTGCTCTCTGCATTAGCCGTGCCGCTACCCGTCGCCGTCAAGACGCGGTTATTCGCATCGTTCGCGATAAAGGTATCAATGGCATTTTTCAAATAATCATCATTTGCCGCCAATACATCGACATCGCTCGCTTTTGTCGGGTCGCCGACATTAACCGAAAAGCCTGCTGTAAATGCCATTAAAACCACTTGCTCCTTTTTGAAGTCTCATCCGGTGAGGCAGACGGATCAGCATACCCGTTGTTGTCTGTCCAAAAGCCATGCTCTTCGCGTTGCACAAGGTCACTTGATAACCAAGTCGGGGCTGTGTCCTCTGTCCATCGCCCCGCCGATAAGGTCAATATATTCCATGCGCGAATGACTGCCCGCATTTGGTTAAAATCTATTTGTATGTCGCGCACTTGGAACGGCACACCGAAACCTGTATCTGCGTCGGTGTATTTGTTATAAACAAGGCGAAACTGGTCGGTCGGTTTCTTTGTCAATGAGCGCGGCCCAATGCCAACCGTTACCATTTCCAACTCTGCCGCGAACGCATACAGTTCGCGCTCGGCGCGTGTCTCTGCGTCGGCATCTTGGTAGATAAACTTATACTGCATCCGTCGCCGTCGCCGCGATCCCACCAGAGCAATGGCCGCCGCATCCTCTTCGTCGTATCGACCTTTGTATCGCAGGTTGACGGGATCGTAATTGTAGTCAGCTACAATCTGGTTGAGCGTGATGCGTTCGGGGTCTCTTGAAACCTTAAACTGCTTGACCCCATCTTGCCGCGCCATCATGTCATAATCTCGGTATTGGTCGAGGTTCGTCAATGAGGCAATGCGAAACTTAGGCGCATATTTACCGTCCTCAACTATGAGGTCGGCAAACCCTTCGATAAGCGCGTCGGTGATTAATGAGTTTGACGAGACTTCCGACGAGATATGTCGCCGCGCCTTAACCGTTCCGACGTTCGCCGTCCATGCCGCGAACGCCGTCGCGTCAATGTTTGCCGTAGGCACTGATAAATGGGTCGTAAGTATATCGTCAACAATAGTAGGAAGTGACTCAAGGAGATTCCCGCTTGAAGTCGCGTCATCCGTTGCGCCCTGTATGTTGGCCGTAATAACGTCGGTCAACTGGTCGTATGAATCCGAGATAGTAAACTCGGCGTTTGTCAAGTCGGTTGACGTTACGGTCGCGGCCACGCCGTTCTTATACACCGCTTCGATTTGCTTGATGGCGTGGTCGGCAATCTTAAACGTTCTGGTCGAGGTATTCACGCAATAGCAAGGGACCGTTTCGCCCCCTGCCGCCGTCGTGCGCCAATCGCCATACACAAACGGGATCGGCAGGTTTTTTGATTTCTCCTCGATATTTGGATAGGTCGAGGCAAAAAACTTATTTACCGGAAGGACGCGCTCGTCCTTCATGTGCTCGTCATCTAAATCAATCGTCACTCTCGTCTCGTCCACTTCCATCCCGCTCGGAAATAAAACCGTGCCGACAAATACGGTCGTATAATCTGCCGAGGCTGTCCCTTGTCCGATCTTGACCGTTGTCCGGCGGTTGGCAAACTCGTAATCGTCGAACAGGTCGCTTATGGCTGAATCGCTATTATCAAGCGTCAACGTAAGCGACGGCATCGTCACACGCGGGTCGAGGATTTGGCCTGCCGATAAAGTCATCGCCGACATGGACAAGAGCCGCGCCTCGTAGACTGTCCCGTCGTCAAACGTCACCGCATCCCGCGCATAGCGAATCGTCTTGCCGGTCAATTCGATCTCGACCAACTGCCGCCAATCTTGGATACTGCTCGTATCGTCAAACGCCATTTATTTATTCGGTCTTTTCTTCAAAGACAAGTTGAGCCGTTGAGTATTGCCCAATAAACTGGTGGGCCAAACTGAGCGGCGTTTCTAAGTAGCAATACATGGAGTCCTTGCTCGGTCTGTTCGTCGGGTCCAACGCAAGGACCACCGGCTTGCTGTTGCCGACCTTCGTCATTATCGCGTCAAGCTTGTCGGTCTGTGTTTGGTTCTGTAGTTCAAAACGAACAGCGGCGCGACGGTAGCGGTTGCGATTCCGAAAGAATGTCTGCCGCCCTGCCACGCGGTCGCCCTCGCTTGGATCGTACATCGTGATGGTAAAGTTCTGGTTGATGTTGCGCGGCGGTTCGTAGTACGTCCCTGCCGCTATGCGCCCGATTTGCAAGTAACTCGCGGCGTTGCCGGAGTCGGCAAAGGTGACGCGCCAGTAGCGATAAGTCTCGTCTAAGAAATATACAAGCCGTTGCAATACGTTGCCATCTGCGTCTGTGGCAATCGTCAACGCTTGGCTGTAGGCAGGCGACCCCCACGAGTCGGCGGTATTGGCCTGCAAGGTAACGGTTGCCGAGGCGGTCAAGTTAAACGTGAACATGGAAAAAACGGTGATATTGGTCGCCGCCCCTAAATCAAAAACGATATTCTCCGACGCTTTGCCCGTCGTCCTCCAGAGCTTGCTCACATGGTCATGGAGGACGTTGGCCGGTACGAGGTCTGTGTTGGCTTGTGAGCTACCTGTGACCGTTGCCGCGTCCCATGTATCCAGATTGTAGAGAATGCGTGTGTTCGCCATTGTAGAGCCTTATATGGGGTTATACGCTTGGATCGGCAACAAGGCCGGTGTTATACATAACGGAACGCCCTCGCGTTGATTCGCGCTGTAGCATATTGACAATAAAATCTTTCGCGTCGGTTTCAATAAATCCTTTGACGCTTTTCTCGTCGATAGCTGAAACCGAAAAATTAAAATGGAAATTGTTCCCGCCGCTACCAACGAACCCGCCGCGCATCCGAGAGGCGGGCGTGATGTTTACATGCTCCGGCCCTTGCTCCCCTGCTAAAAATAAAGTAGGGCCGCCAACCATGCCATTGTATCCGTTGGCCGCCTCTGTTAAACCAAGACGGCGTTCTGCTTCGCCAGTTATCCCCTCTTCAAATGTCCGTGCGCGTTCTGCGGCAGAAATGTCGGCGATTTCTTGTGTGATTAATGCCTCGCGGAGTTCGTCTTGAACTTTACGCAATTCGCCGCTTGGTAACTTATCACCGCGCCGGAGTTTTGGAATCAAGTTGAACAGCAAAAGCCGCGTCGCATCATCGGTCAATCCAAATGCTTGGAACTGTTCTGCTAACTTTGCCACGCCTGTCGCGTTTACAACCTCGCCTTTGCGGTTGTAAATCCCTTCCAAAGCCCCTTGAAACCCGCCTGTTTCGGCCAGTGCGCCGCTTGCCGCTTCAAACCCCTGTAGTATTGCCCCAAACGCGCCCGTGGCTCTCTGGGCGGCAGAGGGGCCAGTATTGAATATGAGAGACGAAGCGGCTTGTGCCAATTTGCCGCCAACTACCGCCCCAAGCGGCCCGCCAATAATACCGCCAATCGTTTGACCTAAACTGGCAAACGAGCTTTCAAAGTCTCCCGTGCTAATACCTTCAACCATTGCATCTTGTAGAGACTTTCCAATTTCGGCCTTTTTATCTCCAAAATTTTGTTTCAGTCTATCGGTTAAGGTATTGCTGACCTCTGTCCCAACAACGTCTATTTTCGGAACAAATCCCTCTTGTACTCCCTCGCCTAACTCCTCACCAATCTTTTCGCCGTCATCTTTTGCGCTATCTTCGACCCTGCCGATTACTTGATCGTATTTGACAATGACCTCAGACATGCCCTCGTCAACCAAGTGGCTCGCCGACTCTGCGGTTTCGGCAATAGCTCCCGTTACTCGGTTGGTGTCGGCCTCAAGCGCGTCGCCCATGTCCGAGGCAAACCCCTTGATATTGTCAAGCGATTGCCGGACGTTGGCCGACCCCTCTGACCATCGCTCTTTAAATGTCTTTGACGCATCGACCGTAATCGGATCAAAGTCGATTTGGTCAATCGTTACGCCGATATATTCGCCGAGATCGTTGAAACTATCAATTATCCCGTTGATGCCTGTCGCGAAGGACTGGCTTATGAAATTAACACCATCAACCAAAGGTTGTTTGATAAAATCCCAAAAAGCCAGAAATGCTTGCTTGAGTGGTTCCCAAACGATCTTTGCAAGTTCGATAGTGATACCATACCACCCCCCTTGCCCCGAAGTGCCAAAATAAAAATTGGTGACAAGATTCAACCCTGCTTTGAATATGCCGCCGATGTTGCCGAGAAAGTTTTTCGCAAAGTCGGCGTTGTTGAGCAATTCGTTTAATACGTTGATAGCTGTATTTTTAAACCCGACAATCACCGCGAGCGCATCAGAAAACATTTGACCGAAACCGCCGACCGACTTAATAAACTCGTTGGTGTTAGTTACCGCAGGCAGTAGAAAGTCATTTATCAACGCGCTTGCCATCGGGACAATATGCTCGCCGACAGAGATCGCCATTTCTGATAGAGCCGAGGTCAACTGCTTTACTGCGCCATCGAAGGAGCCAAGTCGAACGTCGGCCATTTCTTGGGCCACGCCGCCGGATTCTTTTATCTTCTCGTCTAAGCTACGAAAGGCGTTGACCCCCTGCGCCCGTAGCGCGTTGATCGCCCTCGCACCTTCCGTGCCGAATATCTCAAACGCTTGTTGCGTTGTGACCGACTTCTCGTCTAACTGTTCCAAGATGTCAACCATTGGCAACACTTGCCCGTTTGAGTCTTGGAATGTCAACCCTAATTTTTCCGCTTCCTTCGCGGCCTCTTTCGACGGGTTAATCATTGCGCGGAGTGCTGAGTTCAGCGACGTACCGCCAATGCTACCCTGTAGACCGGCATTTGCAAGCAAGCCGAGGGAGGTCGTTACGTCGTCCAAGTCAACGCCTGCCGCCGATGCCGTCGGCCCCACCATCCTGAACGCCTCCCCCACCATCCCAACGTCTGTATTGGCGTTGCGTGAGGTTTGGGCGAGCTTGTCAACTACGCCGCCCAACTCATCGGCGGTCATACCCATACCGCTCATAATGTTCGACGCGATGTCTGCCGCCGCGCCCAATTCCATCCCCGCCGCCGACGCAAGGTTGAGCGTCGAAGGTAGCGCGTCCATGATGTCGTTGGTATCGAATCCGGCCATGCCGAGGAACTGGATTCCCTCGGCGGCTTCACGCGCAGAGAACGCCGTCGTTGCGCCCATGTCACGAGCGAGGTCGCTCAACCCCTGCAAGGTTTCGCCCGTCGCGCCCGTAATGGCCGAAACGTCGGCCATTGACTGCTCAAACTCTCGCGCTTGATTAAACGCGCTCGTCAACCCTGCACCTACGGCGGCAATACCTGCCGTCGCCATACCTGCCAGTGCAACGGTCGAGGCTTTTATGCCGGAGAGGAACGACCCTTGACGGTTCTCGTCAAATGTATTTGAGGTTTCTTTTTGTATGTCGCGGAGCGGAGCGGTAAACTGGTCATTGAGCTTTATCGCTACCGTCAAGTCCTGTCTGACTGCGGGCATTTTGTTCCCTCAATATTTTCGCGGTCTCGTCACCAATAACGTCGAAACCATTTTTTACAATGTGCGGCATTTCTATAATATCGGCATACTCTATATGCCGCAAATAGCCGCCCTGTTGCACCGAGTGAGATATGTCGTGTATCTCATAAATTGCGCGACTCAGATCGGTAATGCGTAGCGCAGGGCATTTAGTAAAGGCGACCTCTCCAAGAAGGCCGCCCCTATCTTTTCCCGCAGGGTGCAAGCACCGCGAAGGCTTGCGCCGCCCCATACACGCAAGGCATCCCTTATCTATTGCGAAATAGAACCATCTGGCCGCGCCGCGTAGTTTTTTAATTCTTCGCCCGTAAGGTGCGCGGTCTCGCCTAATACTTGAATTATCTCCATGATAAGAGAATCCTTCTGCGACGAGGTGGTCGGGTTCGGAATGTTTAAAAAGATTTCTACGGGGTCGGTCTTTTCTTCGCCACCAAAGACAAAGTTTTGAAACTTGCGCGTGTGCGTTGTAAACCGCTTGATTAGTCGCAATACATCAAGCGGCATCTGCGTGATCGCATCCCCATAGTCGGGGTCGTTTATCCACCGCTTAAGTTGTTCGTCGCGCCATTGGTTGATGCTCTCTTCACTCTCTTCGTAGAGCGTGTCAACGGGGCGCAGGCGTTTGATCTCAAGCGACAACTGGTCCGACTCTGGAAGGTCGCGGTTGCCCTTCCATGTCGGCGTATACTTAAACCAAGTCAATCCTAATTCCATGTTTGTCCTCTTTGCGTCAGCGGATAGGGTGCTTTTCTCAACGATTGAGAGGGGTGACGCAGGCCCCACACCCTACCCAAGAGTGCGCCGGAATTAATCAAATACGAGCGTGACCTCATCCTCGCCGCTTGAGCTTGCCAGAGCGACAAAGTTGACGCTGTAGCGGATCATGTCAGCATCGGGTGAATCGCGCTGTGTTGGGTCGAGTTCGGTGACATTGCAGTTGATTTTCATACGCTTGCCAACCGTGTCGCCAATCGTCACAAGCATATCCTTCTGGACATTGCGACGGAATTCGTTAAACAGGTTGACCTCATCCTTGCGAACGAGGAAGTCGAGCGAACCAGTGACCTCGCGATAGGCCGGAACCGTTACGTCGGCGGCTGAGTCGCTTCCGTATTCGGTATTGAGCAGGTCGATCCCTGTATTGATCGACAGGCTACCACCCAAGTGCGTTATGGTTGTTGAGCCGTTGTCAAGCGAGAGCGATCCGGCGGTGCCGAAGAGCGGATCGCCTGCGAACGTGCCGCTCGGCACATACGGAGCAACCGCGTCGTTGTCCGACCACGAGGACGAGGCAATCGTCAAGGTGTTGGTACTGTAATCGACGGCGGTGACTTGTATGTCGTCGGTGCTTCCGACGCTAATGACCGAATACTTGCTATAAAAATCAGCATCGTCAACGATCAAAGAGGTCGCGCTACTTCCCGCGCCGTTGGCTAATGTGTTGCCCGTCTGGATATAATCCTTGCCGATGCCGCTTGCCGTCCATGTGACATACGAATCGCCGGACCAGTTAAAGGTTAGGTTCTGAATAACGCCACCGTATACACCCTCGGAGAGGTCGGAGGTCTTGCGGTAGATGCTTGCCGACAATGCGGTCGGGTCTTTCAGTAAGCTATACGTCACCGAAGTGCCACCGCTTACTGTTTCCGTGCCAAGTGCGTGTTTAATAAATACGCCGATGTCCGGCGCAGTTCCGGCAGAACCCGAAGGACGCAAGATGCCCGACGCGCTAAAAGGTTGTACTGGCGTACGCGTGACCGTGCGTTCTATGCGGCTTCGCGTGTTGCGGCGGTCGTTGGGAAACTCGCGCCCAACTGGTGCGCCCATTGTTATGGCCGTAGCGCGGAACGCATCGGTTCCGGCAGGCTTGGCCGCTACACCATAAGAGGACTCGGCGACGATATAACCGACTAAATCCGAGCCATACGAGAAATTGTCAACTCCCATTTGGTTGTCTCCTTGTTAGGAAGTGTAAACTAAAAGTTGCATTTCGGCTCGCTGTTCAAATCTTGTTCCATCCGCGCCGATTTCGCTCGCGTCAATACGTTCTAAATATACTTGGTCGACTGCATCGCTTAAGGTCGATTTGTTTATCAACTCTTGTATTGCTCGACAGGTGCGCCAGAGTCGGATAGTAATCATCTCCGTGCCGGAATAGGTCGCAGAGGATTGGCTCGTCGTAACGATGACCTCAATACTGATATAGTGCAGTTGTCGTTGATCGGGCGAGTTGACCGCCTCGCTTGAGGTCGGGACGACAATGACATTGACCTTTGCCGGATATTGCTCCTGCGGAGATCGCCAGTAATAGTCTACGTCGTCAAGCGTAATCCCGTCACCATACGAGGTGTCGAGTGCGGCGAGCTTGGCCGTCATTCCGGCCTGCAAGGTCGTTATGAGCGAGTTGGCCGCGTCTTGTGGGTTTATCGTTCCCGCCATCGGCTCGACCCTTTCATTGCCTTCTCAACGTCTTTCCTCATCTCTTGCGCCCAATCATTGACTAGTCCTTGATCTATCTTTATAAACGGTCGCGCAGGCATTCTCTTCGTGCCGTATTGGTGAAACTTGGCGTATTTGATACGGGTGCCGAGAATCAACTGGCGACCGCCTGCCCTATTAAAAATCATATTCCGGCTTGACTCGTTTGTCAGTGAGTCGCGCATATGTCCGCGCAAGACAAGCAACGGGCGATTTGGGAAATGGCGACGCTTCCACGCAGCATAGGCCGGACTTAGTGGCGGCCAGTTCATCCCTACGCTTTTGCCTTTGCTCGTATACGCTTTGTCTATTCGTTCCGTCCAATTCTTTTTGATACGCAACGCCGCGCCACCGTCAAAAGGCCGCTCTCCCCATTCGCGGAGTTCGCCCTCGGCATCTTGTAAGTTCTCAAGACCTGTGACGCGGATTTCAATCATTCGTCGGTTTCATTGATGATGGCGAACTTTAGCTTTTTTCACTGCGGCCTTTTTTGGCGCAGGCTTGCCGACCAACTTGTCAACGGCGGCTTTTATGTTGGCCTGTTTCTGGTTCATCTGCTCAACATATCCCGCACCCTCGACGGCATCCTTCGCCGTTTCGTCAATCGCTGTTTGTATTTTTTCTATGCCCTCGGCATCGGGGCGAACGCCTGCCGGTAGGATTACGCTCGCAACATCGGCAACGGTAGGTTTAGACATTAATTAACTCCTAAGTAAACTCATCGAACCGCTCGCGGCTTCGCGTTCGATCTCTGCGGAAGGTATGTCGTACATGCCGCCCTTGATATTTTCTAAAATCCGGTCACGTTCGGCGACCAACGGGTCGACCAGTTCGTCCGTCCCTGTGGCCGACGAACTATATGCGGCACGTTGCGTCCGTATCGCCGACATGGTAGCGTTTAACGTCTTTAGTATATTTGACGCATCTGAACACGCGTTATAAGAGATTTGCGTGTTGGCCGTAGATTTTAACTCTATCCACGGAGCAATCTCGACGACAATCTCGCCGTCAGAGTTCACTATATCGTCCTCGGTAATCATATAGCGTTGTGGGTCGTTCTGAATCTTTATAAAATCGCCACGGCGGACCGATCCTAATAATTTTCCGCTATTCGACTTTAGCGAAATAATCGAATCCATAAGGTTTGCATCATCTTTTAGTAAGATATGTTGACCGCCGTTTGGCTGTAGTTGACCGCCCTTCTCGGCGATAGGGGTCGCATATCCGACCGCTCGCAGTATCGCGTTTATCTCGCTAAAATCTTGCGTGATAAATGCCTCGACCTCAGTGCTTGACGGGTCGCTGTTTGCGTCAATGGTAAACTGCTGAACCATCGCCTGTACGTCAGACAGTTCGCAATACCCATCTGTCGATAGATCAATCGCCACTGGTCACCTCGGAGGTCGCTTTCTTTTTACGATACGACCGTTTAGGTTTTGCCTTCTCTTTAGGTTTCGCCTCGTCAAAAAGTTCCATCGTCGCCTCGTCAAAGTCGGACGCATTGATGACGGCGAACCCGTCGGCGTGTTTGATTTTTATCGTTTTGATTTGTGGCATATTTCCTTAATCGGTTAATGGGGCAAGGGATCACTCCCCTGCCCCATCGTCTAAACTATCCGAGGATACGACAAGCCAATTCGGGACGCAGTAGCGTGGCCCCATAGAGAATGTCATACTCAAATTTCCACTGCTTCTCTTGACGAGAAACTTCTAAGCGCATCGTCAAGCCGCTCTTGTCGTCGGTAACCTGTCGCATCATGTCGCTGTTCATTGACGCGTCCATCAACGGAGCCATTGCGAAACCAAAAGCGTTACGCTGAAAGCCCAAGTTGACAACGTGAGAAGCGGCGAACGTGATAGCGGCGTTGTCGGCGACAGCCGCATCCAGAGCAGGGGAAAACGTCACGTTGCCGCCTGCATAACTGGAAACCACAAACTGCTGAGTCGATCCGGCAATAGTGAAGATGTCGCCCTCAACGGGGTCGTTGCTTCCGGTGTCGATCCCGATGGTCGTATCGCCTGCGGCGGTTGACGCATCGTTGACCAACCAACCCGTCGGCGTTCCGTTGCTGTTGGTGAAGGTCGGGACGTTCTGGTCGAGGTTCCAAGAGGCACCGAGCGCATAGCCGATGTCGCCGGAGATAATACCCTCGGTCGATCCGCGATAGGAAGCGTCCTGCAAGGCGCGGTTGTTGAGCGCGTTGCCTTCAGCATCCGCATCCAGAACAACGGCGCGATCTTCAAGCGGTGACTTAAACTCGTTTAGCTTGGCCCGTGCGCCCGTCGTCCACGCGTGGAGGTTAGAAGCGAAAGGCGTTGTGCCTGCCGTGCCTGCCTGCGAGTAGATGCCCTTGTAGAGGCCGAGAATATAGCTGTCCACGTTATTAGCCAACGAACGGACCGCCTCGTCGCCCTGTAGGGTCTGGAACGAATCAACGTCAATCTGCGTGATCTGCTGATCCGTCAAGTAGAAACCGGCTTTATACCACTGGTTGAGCGAGATGGTCTTGCTCGACAGGGTGGTATCGCCTGCGGCGGCCAGCGTGTTGCTCGGCGAAACAGACGAGGCCGTAATATCAGCCGCCACGGGGACGGTGATCGTATCGCCGCGATTACGCGCGACGTTGCTATAGGTCGAATTGACCAAGCGAGGCATGACAGCATTCTCGCGCAAGACTTCCAAGCCACGCGCAATTAACTTGTCAACAAGAGGTGTGATAGTGTTTGCCATGCGGCAATCTCCTTAGATAAGGTTAATGGGTTTATACCCGTAGGTTAGATACCCGTTGATAGTGCTCTCGGAGCATCGCACCAGATTGCCGCTCGGCGGTAATGCGGTGAATATGTAGGACTGCTTGCGTCTATGCTCCTTTAACCGTCTATAATTTCAACTTCGCCTTTGGATACTTCCGACACATATTTGCCGATCTCGGACCGACGTATGCGTTTTTTTCCGTTCTGCGTGGCGGTTTCGCCGCCGTTAGCACCCGACCCCGTTGACTCTGCGAACAGGAACGAATCCGATGCTCTTAATTCTTCGACCAGATCGGGAATGCCTTGAGGCGTTTTCCCGTCGGAACTCATCACAGGATTGCCCTGTGCATCTACGCGGACGGCGGTCGTTCCGTCGCGCTTGAGTTGCGGCCTTATTGCCCGTATGATGTGGTCAACGGCTCGGTCGTTTCGCGCATGGGACTTTATGGCCGCATCTCTAATTTGGTTCTCAACGATGTGTATGTCAAGCGTCTGTTCTGCCGATTGGTATTGTTGTGATATTTCGTTAATCTTTTGCTCGTAGCTTTGGCGCATTGCCTCGGTGCGTTTGTCGAGGAGTTCGTCGATTTTTCCCTCGCTTAATAATTCCTTTTCGGTGCGCTGTTGCACCTCTTTTTGCGACTCGGCCAATTGGTTTTCAAACTCGGCTTGACGTTTCTTTAACTCCTCGTTCTCACGGTAGAGCGTCCGGTTGTTGTTTCGGAACTCGTCGATCTTATCGTTATTGTCGGTCTGTAAGACATAGTTGTCGCCGTCTTGCGCGTAATGCTCTTTGATACCTTCTGGCAGATTGTCAAAAGCATCTGCGTCAATGATGCTGTTAAGCGGTGCCATATTTCTCCTTTAGCTCGGCTAAGGTTAGAGTGCGACCCTGTTGGTCGATTAAATCCTTTAACGTAATCTTTCCATCTTTGTATAACTGCAAACGCCCCGCGCCTATCGTCGCCTTTTGCTCGGCCTCGCTCATTGCGTCGAATGTCTTGGCAAACGTCGGGGTCGGCGCAGGCTTCCCGTCGATAGGGAACCGCTCGCCTCGTTGCGCGATGTCCTCGCTCAGTTCGGGATCAAGGACGGCCTGCAAATCTTCCAACGATTTAAAGATCGGCACGAGTGTCGTCCGGCAGTTAAAATGCCACGGCGGGGGTCCGGGGAAACTTATTGGCGTTCCTCGGAATCCGCGCCCTGTTTGCAAGTCCCACGCATACCCGTTACGCGTCCGGCAGAGTATCGTCGTCCGGTTGTCGAGGACGGCGTTGGCCTGCACCCCGCGAATGGCGTTTGCGTTGCGTTGATACGATGCCAAACGCGCCGCGTTGACTACAGTATCGGTTGCCGTTCGTATGAGAGTTTCCGCGCCTGCTTTCGATTTGAAAACCACCCCATCGCGAAACTGCAAAGCCCGATTACCGCGAATAATGCGGAGCATATCGTCAAGCGTTTGGTTGTTCTGTACTGCATAGTTCAGCGCGTCCTTTGTGTTGTCCTTTAGTCCTCGACGTTGCCGCGCCCATCGCTCGGCAACCGTCAATCCGTTTCTGTCGTTCGGCACGAGGCCGGTCTCGACAATCTCAAGCGCGATCTCTGGCGAAATCAAAGCTGGTGCGATAGGTGCGCGGAACGCCTGCCGCGTAATAGACGCGACCGCCGCCGATTCGGTTGCCGCTAATCCGGCAAACGCCTCGACCGATTGCGCCGCCATCGCTACATAGGTGCGGTCAATCGCTCGGTTGACCTGCTCCAGTAGTTGCTCAAGTTGTCGGCGACTCCTCGGCTCGGCGGCTTTTATCAGATCAACAATCTCGCCTTGCAGGTCGTTGATCTGAGAAATAACGTCGCGGATTTGCCCGTTCTGGAACGCAATCAGATCAAGGTCATGTTGCGTCAATAGTTGATCGACGCGCTCGTTTATTGTCGGCATTTAGCCGTTATCCTTCGGCCTGCATCACCGCTTGAATGCCTGCCTGTAGGTCGAGCATTTCGCGCTCTTCTTGGGGTGAGGTTTCTGGCCGGAGCAGTTCGCCGCGATCATACAAAAAGAGCAGGTTGTCAACCGTCATATATCCGGCCTGCACGATTTGCATCAGTTTGACGGCCTCGTCGCCGGTCATCTGTTCGGCAAAGAAATCGTTATTGAGAATAACCTCGACCCCTTCCGGCGTTGCGCCGATCCAGACGTTGAGCAGAGCGACGGCCTGCGTCAGACCACGGTCGAGCGTTTCGGTGATGCCGCCTAATGTCGCTTGATCGCCTGCCGAGCGAAGCCGAATAGTGGCGGCGGCTTCAGACTGGTGTTTTTGCTTTTCAAGCAGACGGCCACCAAGTGCCGCCATCTTCGCCTCGTCCTCGGCCAGTGCGTCGCGCATGGCCGTCAATCCTTCGCCGGTAAACTCTAAATAATACGCTTTGGCGTTTGGCTCTTCTGACCACCACGCCGCACCTGCCCCGATGCGATACCCGTCGTTGGACTTGGGGAACCCTGCGGCGATAGCTGTCGGCAGGCCGGTATAGTGCAGGCCATGGTTATAGTCGCACGAGAGCCGCCAGTGATGCAGGTTTACGTCAACGAGGTCAAGCAGGGGCGGCTTTTCGATTTCCATGCCGACGGTGTTGGCGTTGATGCAAACAAACGGTATATATTCAAGCGGCGCACCCGCTACCGTCGGCACCGTTTCATCAACAAGGACGTATTGCTCGCGCTGAGAAGATGCACTCTTGACCTTGACATATACCCGCACAATATAAATGCCATTCTCAAGCGAAAGGACGCGCAGGCGCTGTTGCTCGGTCTGCTCATATTCGTCGTTGACATCCTCAACGTGAGCCATCTCTGAGAGGACGACCATCGTGACAACCGACCGGCCACCGATACGCTCGGTGCGCCAGTTGATAATATTCTCAGCAACATACGGGACAAGGTAGGGGCGGTTCTCTTCGCCGCTGTAATCGCAGAGCAAACCATACCGCCCGACCGTCAGCAGTTCGCGCATGGCCGTCTTTGCCAAACCGTCGAAACTCTCGTCCGTCATTGTTACGTCGCCAAGGTACTGGTCTGCCGCACCTCCGGCGATAGACGGCGAACGGCGAAAACACGCGCCCACCATGCCCTGCACCGTGCGAGCGGTCGCGTTGAAATATAGGCCGCGCCGGAGATACGCCATGTATTCGGTCGGGCTTTGCGTATCAAGCGGCGGGACGTATTCGGGGCCGCGATCTATAACAGCGGCCTGCCCCTCGTGCGCGTCGCGGCACTTCTGCCAAAACGGGGCCATATCGTCGTAAGATGGGGCGGTCGATTCTACTGGCATTCTTGCGTTCCCTCGTTAGCGTTTCCCGCTAAAATAAAAATATATAGTCATTTGCGCCATTTCACTATAAGCCGCGCACCCGCGACATCCCGCCGTCATTCTTGCCGATCATCAAATCGGTCAACGCCCATACGAGCGCGTCGAGGCGGTCGGGCGAGTCGCGGGACTCGTGCGTATACATGCAGAGTTGATCCTCTAACGCGGCGAACGTGCCGCAGTGATGGATGCGTCCCTGCTCGTATAAGGCCGCAATCGGTTCGGCTCGGAGAATCTTACCCCGCGCCGCTCGGACAGCTTTATACGATACGTTGCGGTCAACCGTGCGGATCGTATGCTCTACCATGTCGCCGCCTTGATTAACCTCGGCAACGATACGGTCGGCGTTGTATTTATAATACGCTTTGATCGCCTGTATCGCCCATTCTTGGGGCGTGTATTGCCCGCTCAAATCCTCGACAATATACCCACGGTTGCCGATCATACCGGCTCCCAATATGCCGGTCTCGTCGGCATCCTCGCCCGAAGTGACGGCCGGGTCAACGCCGACAACGATCCGCTCAAAGTGCGGCGGCGTTTCGCGCAGTCGGTGCGCGTCGATCATCTCCCGCGACCAGAGCGCACCAACTACATCGTCGAGAATCTCGGCGTGTAGCTCTTGCCGTCCGAGGCGCGTCCCCTCGTAGCGTTCGACGATCCGCTTGGCAAAAGACTCGGCCAAGTTTTGTAGGTTGTCGTACGTCGAGCCACGCGTCACCGTGACCAGTTCGTCGGCGACCAATTCCCGCATGATCTGGACGGGTCGCGGCGTGGTTGTAATGACGGCCTGCGGCGATTCGCCCAAGCGGAGGCCGAGGTCGAGGTTGCTCCACGTTTCCTCTGCGTATCTATATTTCGCCAACTCGTCGAGCCAAGCGGCATCGTGCTGTGGGCCGCGCAACTGATCCGGCTCGTCTCCCGAATAGCACACGCCGATTGCGCCGTTGGGCCAAGTCAATCGCCGCTTTGACGGTTCGTAGAGCGGTCGGTTCCGGCCTGCCGTCGCCAGTATGCCGGACTCCCCTTCTACCATTACGTCGCGTACATCGGCCTTTGTCTCGCCGACGAGCGCGATTCGTTCGCGCCCCTGCCGGATTTGCTCATGCACCCATTCAGCCCCGCACCGCGTCTTGCCGAATCCGCGCCCCGCTAAAATCAACCAAACGCGCCAATCTCCCTCCGGCGCGATCTGATCGGGACGCGCCCAGAAACGCCAGTCCTCCAGTATCTCAGCGGCCTCATTGGCCGATAGCTCTTTAAGTATCGTCGCTCGCGTCGCTTCGTCGAGCGAGGCGATCAATTGCGCTGTGGAGTTTGTCAACTGCGCCCGTTGTGTCGGTGATTTCGTTCTCTGTTTTGGTCTCTACGCGGTCGGTCTGGTTCAAGCGATTCTTGCCGAGCCAGATCAGCATAGCCGACTTGCCGGACATCGCCGCGTCGTATTGCGCCCGACGGATGGAAACGTCGCCCTCGGATAGGCCGCGCTCGTATGCCTCGCGTAGGCTTTTCTTTTGCTTGAGGTATTTGCCAAACGTCGTGCGGCTCACCTGTATTACGTCGGCGATCTCGTCCCACGTACACCCAAGCCGCGCCAATGCACGGACCTGCTCCTCGTCTATTTTTGCGGCCTTTCTGCCCATACTATTTAATGTCCGTTCGTTTTCTCTTATTGCCAACATATTCAAACGACACTGTGCGCCGATGTCTACTATTCACCCCCAAAATTTCGTCCTCTCGTCCCACCGTGCGACCTTTGGCCGCATATCCAAATGGATAAATATATCGTATCGACCGATGCCGGTAAATCCAAGCTCCTCGGCTTTATCGGCGATGAGGTCGAGAGCCTCCGGCAGTAGCAGAAAGGCCGCAAAAATAGACGATTTGGCCGCGGAGCAGGTCGGTTGCGATAAGTGCGGCGACTTGACATTCGGCACTATATCCGTCGCAAATATCATATGCTGAGATTTAGACGCGCCACCGATTGCTTCGTTGTGTTTCGGGGATCGAAATCCCGAAGTGATCCGAAGCGGTGCCTCCCACCAATCGCGCAATTTTTGCAGGTTTTGCATATGAAGCCAGAAACGCGCATCCGGTGCGAATCCCGATAAGACCTCTTCCCAACTAAAATTTGGTATATCCTCGCGTAATTGCATACATCCTCCTATCGTTGTCAAAAATATATACAATGCCCTGTATATTTTCAAGTCTTATGTAAACCTTTTCACGTGGAACACCCATAAGCCAGATAGGAATTATTTTCCCTGCTTGTTGGTCGGTGTACGAGTATACCAAGTATGTACCGAGTATATTTTTTTTACTTGGTGACCTTAACCCTATTAAGAATAAAGGACTTACGAGCCGTGCACAGGTAAACAGGGTAAAAACCGTTGGTTGATTTTTTTTAGAGAAAAAACGCTTTGTTATACACGTGAGAAAAAAGGCGTTTTACTTAGTGACATTTGCATAAGTCCTATATTCTAAATATACTTAAGGTCACCAAGTAAGCTTTTTTTACTTGTACACAAAAAAGATAAAAGTCTTATAAGTTATTAAAGAAACAAGAGGTTAAGTGTCACCAAGTAAAAACGCGGTTACTTGGTGCTTACTTGGTGACCTATAGCCTTTAGTCGGTATTATGTAAACCTATTAGCTATAGCTAATATGGTATAGGGTATAGCTTATAGGGTATAGGGCGTTGGATTATGTAAACCAATTAGGGGAATAAAAAACCGCTCGACCAGAACCGAGGAGAACTGGCCGAGCGGCGGGGGTGTCGGAGTCCAAACCGACAAGGGCTTGTCCGACGGAGGTATACCGAGGAAGTATAGGTCTAATCTAAGGCCGCTGTAACGGCGCGTCAACGCCTTTATGCTTATATCCGATGATAGACTCTGGCCGACAACGTAACGCGCTACAGAGCCGCCCTACGGTCCGTAGCGTAGGGCTATAGCGACCCGTCAGCATATTTGATATTAGAGCCGGATACGTTCCGGCTCGCTTGGCAAGTTCGCGGTAGCTGTCGATCTCTGCGTCTGCCATCGCTTCGTTTAGTTTTGTTCTATCAATGATTAGCATATATAGTAATATAGGCAGTGGAGGGTAAAAACGCAATGGCTTAAACTTTTTTTGATTATCTTTAAAAAAAGTGTTGACAGGGAGAATAAAAGCCGTATATTACTTGTAGACATTAACAAAAACACTAACCGAGGAGCTTAAAAATGACTTACGAGATTAACGAAATCAACAGCGCAGACATTGAATGGTTCGGCGGTTGCATGGAAGATGATGCAGGCTATTTAAGATTTAGCGCAGTCCATGCGTGGATTGGAAACCAGACGCTATGCGGTGCAACGCCTCGCGGGGAAATCACTGACGTTAGCAGCGGAGACGAATGCAAGCGTTGCCTAAAGAAAGTTGCAAAGATTGAAGCTTTAGAGGCTGAGGCTGAGGCTGAGGCTGAGGCTGAGGCTGAGGCTGAGGTTGAGGTCGAGGCCGAAGTCGAGGCCGAGGTCGAGCCGGTCGAGATTGAGGTCGAGCCCGAGCCAGTCGTTGACATTGACGACCTAATCGCCCACAACAGCGGCTTTTCAAGCCTCGACGATATGCTTAACGCTCGCGGCGGGTATCGCCCCTCATGCGATGTAAGCCGGTTAGAGATGGAATTGATCGCCGACGCATACGACGCGGCACAGACGGCCAGAGGCGACGAGAGAAGAGCCTTTCGCTACTAAGAGAGAAGGGAGGGGTCGAAACCCCTCCCAACTTTTTTTACTTTTCTTTAAAAAAAGTGTTGACAAAGAAACAAAGCGTTGTATATTACTTGTGACGTTAGCAATGACGCTAACGCAAACCGAGGAGAGAAGGAAATGACGACAACAGAAATGCAAGCCCACATTGAACAGATCGCCGCCGAGAATGACATAGCGATTGTCTACAAGGAAGGGTGTATGGCGCGGGGGTGGCGAAAGCCCAGACGGATTCGCATACGCCCTGTAAGGACTGCTAACACCTACGCAGTGGCCTTGCATGAGATAGGGCATGTGTTGGGTAGGCGACAGAGCCAGACGCGCCTATACGCCGAAATAGGCGCATGGGAATGGGCGAAGGACAACGCAAGGTTCTGGTCCAACGTGATGACCAACAAAATGCGCCGAAGCCTCGATAGTTATATACGATGGTCAAAGCGTAGTCGTCGCGCAAACGACGCGACAATCCACCAACTAAAAATGATCGACGAACTTTGCAACTAACCACTAAGCGGCGAGGGGTTCCGGCCCCTCGCCATAACCGAGGAGAGAACGAAATGAAAACTTCACCACTACGATTGCCGAGACGGTTTTTTTACGACCACAAAGAGCGCGACCTGCCCACGCCCGTCGTAATTAGAATGACACCGTCATACGTTTTTGTCGATGGCTACGATCCACACATAGCAGAGCTTATTAATGACGCAGAGCATTATGCAGACGATTATGGCCCGTATGGCGGTGCGTTATTAAAAAAATCTGCTGTTGCCACGATCCGCGCATACGAAAAATGGCGCGGCGAATACCTCAAGACATGGCATGAGGAAAATGACCCAGATGCCTTTAAGAAATTGGCTCAATACTTCCGCAATCGTCCGAATATGGACAAGTAGATAAAACGGCGAGGGGTTCCGGCCCCTCGCCATAACCGAGGACGATTGACCATGACTTTTACGCATACCTTCGACGACCGCGACGAGAACGGGCCCGACTTAACGATTGAGATCGGAACTTTTGCAGGATCGCCCGCCTGCCGTTACAACGAATATCCGGCAGAACCTGCAGAGTGGTGGATTGAAGAAATCACCGACGATGACGGCAACGAATACGACGAGGAGTATTTTACGACAGAGGAATGGCAACGCATCTTAAATGCCGCAGAGACGGCACTGGAGGCGGTATAATGGAGCAACAAGTAATAGCACTCAGACGCGAGGGTAAAAGCACCGCAGATATAAAAAAGGCGACGGGGTTGAGCTACTACCGTCAACGCCAGATATACGACGCGCACAACGTCCCGACTCCGAGCAGATACGGAGCGACCCGTCGCCAGATTCTTGAACTACTCGACGCGGGTGCAATGAGTCAAAGCGAGATCGCACGGACGCTCGGCGTATCGCGCCAACTGGTCAGCGAGGTAAAACTTCACGAGGCAAAAAAAGGTCTTTACAGTAAGTAGAATAAGCGTTAGTTTATTTAATAACACCAACAACCGAGGAGATGCAATGAAAACTTATATGGAAAACGCGAAAGCCTTTGTCGTCATCGCGGTCGGGTATCTGGCTGTCGAATGGTTTGCCGAGGCATTATCCCACGCGATGGGGGCCGGACGATGAAAATCAAACCTTGCCCCTTCTGCCCCGAAAAGATGTATATCTACATGAAACAAGAGCGGTGGGTCTGCGCCGACCACGCCAACTGTGGCTATACGCTCGACGCTACGCCCGACGAGATCGCCGCCGCCATCAACGTCTATAGCAAGCGCGTCCGGCGCGAGGTGACGGCTCAGACGGGCAACGTGGCCCCTGCTGTAGAGATATAAGATAATGGGGCGAGCGGCGGGAATAGCGGAGTGCAGACTGGGGAGTCGAATCACCGCGAAAAACTGCGAGAGCGAATGGGGAGCATTTGCGACGACCGCAGGAGCCGCTCGCCCCAACCAACATCGAACATATTGAACCCTATTCGCGGCGACGAGAGGAGAAGGCCGCGAGCAATAACCCAACCTATCAATCACCGACAAAGACCAAAGGGTCAACGTCAACTAAGGAGAGTGTTAAAATGGGATTTTTGAATCTGAACAGCGAACGCAAATACCTCCCCCGCCTCGACATGGATTTGAGAGCCGGTAGGTTCTTCGCAGTCGAGCGCACCCAGAACGCCGCGGGAGAATGGGAATCGGAAAAAGTCGAAGTCGAGAAGCCGCGTTTTATTGCTGACCTTGCCAACTGCGAAATCGGTTGGACGGCCTTTATCGACAAACGCCCCGACTCCGTAATGCGTCACTGCGCCGACGGAATGCCGCCCCAACCAACGCCGGAACATAAAGCGGCGTTCGGCATCAATGTCAAGATGGTCGGCGGGGACTTCGACGGTTCGCTTCGTAAATTCGGGAAACAGGGTATCACCATTGGCAAGGCGTTCGACGATCTGGTCGATGCGTGGCAAGCCCTGCCGGAGTCCAAAGACCCGACCAAGTGCGCGGTCGTAGCTGTCACCGGCACAACCCCCGTCAAAGCCGGTCAGTCAACGAATTACGCGCCTAAATGGGGCATTGTCGAGTTCGTAGAACGCCCTGCGGAGTTCGACGACCACATACCGGCCCGCCACGACTTCGCCGCAGAGAAAGCGGCAGAAGAGGCGAATCAAGCCGCTGTCGCCGCCGATGACGTAGAGTTCCTCTAAACCACTAACGAACGCCCGACGGCCCCCCTCCTCTTGGGCCGTCGGGCTATTAGTTTTATCGGGCTATATTTTTTTGAATCAGACACTCATACTTGACGGCGAACTGCCCGCCCTAAATGAGATAATAGCGGCGAGCAAGAGCCATTGGTCGCGCTACTCTCGCGTAAAGCGCGGCAACACGCAGATCGTCGCTCTTGAGTGTCGAGCGCAACGGCTCAAGCCCGTTGACGCGCCCGTCGAGGTTATTTTCCGGCACTACAGGCCCAACAAACGCAAAGACCCCGACAACGTAGCCGGAGGCGCACAAAAGGCGATTCTGGACGGATTAGTCAAAGCGAAGATTTTGCCAGACGATACAATGCGCTATATTTTGAGTCTCCACCATTATTTCGAAATCGACAAGAAAAAACCGAGGATCGAGGTATCTATACATGTCACAAATCAAGAGGAAATTTGCGCTTGAATACGCGCAAAAAGGGTGGCACGTTTTCCCTTGCCATTTTATGACCACGCACGGCACCTGCTCCTGCGGCGAGGACTGCGGCAGTGCCGGAAAACATCCCATGACGTATGGCGGTTTGAACGATGCTACGACCGACGAGCAACAGATAAGAGACTGGTGGAGCCAGTCACCCTACGCCAATGTCGGAATCCGCACCGGCGAAGTCTCCGGCATCACGGCGATTGACATCGACCCGCGCCACGACGGCGATGCGACTTGGCGCGAACTGGAACAGACCGTCGGGCCCATCCCCGACACGCCGACCCAGACGACCGGCGGTAATGGTCAACATATAATCGTCAACTATACGCCGCGCCTACACACCCAGAACGATGTGGCGCAGGGTATCGACATCAAAAATGACGGCGGGTATATTCTCGCAGAACCGTCGAACCACGCGAGCGGTGGGACGTATGAATGGGAGCTTGCTCTACATTACGACGACCACGCGCTTGCCGATCTCGCGGAGATGTGGCCCAACGGCCTCCAGAGGCTCGTCGAGTTACAGCAGGGCAATCGACCCCAGTTGACGCGCACAACGCGACAGACAGCCGTTGAGCGCCAGATAGAGCGCGAGGCGGGACAGAGCCTCGCGGCGGGGCAGGTTATCGCCGAGGGGTCGCGCAACGCTACGCTAACATCTATAGCCGGATCACTACGCCGTCGCGGGTTAGACGCGGAACAGATCGCCGCGATGTTGCATCAGTTTAATCAACAATTCTGCGCGCCGGAATTAGACGCGACCGAAGTGGACCGCATCGCGCAGGGAATGATGCGTTACGAACCCGCGCCGCCGCTCCCGTCAACGATCGACCCACAGCTTGGCGTGACCGCTCAATCGGCTTCTGCGCCGTCCGGCGGTGGGTATAACGTCGTCGGGCTACCGATGACCGACGGCGGCAACAGGGACCGTTTAGTCGCCCGTTACGGCTCCCAAATACTCTACGTCCCAGAGCAGGGGTGGCATTTGTGGGACGGCATCCGTTGGCGACTCGACAACGAAACCCGCATCCAAGAAATGGCCCTTGATACAGCGCGGACGATACGCGCAGAGGAGCGCACCGGTATCGTCGATAAGCAGGGCGTTGACATCGCCGAAAAATGGTCTTTGTCGAGCGAGTCGCTTGTGCGCGTAAACGCAATGACTAAACTAGCGCAATCGCACCCGTCAATCGTCTGCGGCGTATCCGACCTTGACACGCATCCGTTCCTCTATAACGCGGCCAATACGACGGTTGACCTGCTGACCGGCGAAACACTCGACCCCGACCCGACGCACCGACTCACCCAACGCTCTCGCATGATCTACAAACCCGACGCGACTTGTCCTTACTGGTGCGAGTTTGTCGGGCAAATCTTGCGCGAAGATAAAGCCGTAATACGCCACCTCCAGAAGTACCTCGGCTTGGCTTTGACTGGCGACATGACGAGCGAGGCGATGTTTATTCTTTACGGCGAAGGGGCCAACGGGAAGAGTATTTTGCTTGAAGTCCTCGCGTATCTCATGGGCGATTATCTAAGCACCGCACCGGCCCATACGTTTCTCTCTTCATCCCGTAACGAATCGATCCGCAACGACCTCGCTATGTTGCGCGGTGCGCGGTTGGTGACGGTATCAGAAACCAATAAGGGGTCGAGCCTCGATGAGGCTGTAATTAAGCGGACGGTATCCGGCGACCAAGAAACGGCGCGGTTTCTCCATAAAGAGTATTTTAGTTTCCACCCTCAATACAAAATCCTACTGGCGACTAACAACAAACCCGAAATAAAGGGCGGCACCCACGGCACTTGGCGACGGCTCCACCTCATAGAGTTCGGCGTAAAGTTTGGCTCTGCCGGGCATCCGGCGGCAGGCAAAAAGGACGAGATAATAGCCCGACTAAAATCAGAGGCGAGCGGTATTTTAAATTGGCTAATCGAAGGGTATCAACTCTACCGATGCGAAGGACTCGAACAGCCCGACGCGGTGCGCGATTCGACCGCGAGTTACCGCGAGGATCAAGATCCGCTAATCGACTTTTTCGGCACCAACTGCACTCTCGGCAGTGACTACACTGTAACCACGAGCGACCTGCGCGAGGCTTACAACGCGCACACAGGCGAGGACCGGTCTGCGGTATGGTTCGGTCGCTTGATGTCGGAGCATGGATACAAGCCCGAAAGCGTCGGCGGCAGGGGCAACCGCACACGCGTATATCGTGGTCTCATGTTGAGCGAAGATGGGCAAGCCCTGCTCGCCCGTAATGATTTCCAATACTAATAACCGAGGAGATAGAAACGATGGACAACGTATATAAAACGTATAAAAGAGAAATGGATTTTTCACTATATAGTTTTCTGCGTCAACTGGACGCTGTAGGCATCGGTCTTGAACTGGCCGACGGGGATCAACTCAAGATGTCGAGCGGGTCGAATCTAACGCCCGACCAACGCGCCCATATTATCGCCAATAGAGGCGCGGTCATGGCGGCGATCAAAGCGCAACTGGTGACGATGGGCGAACTCATCAACCGCGTCGAACAGGCGACAACGTGGTCGGCATTAGAGCAGATCGTCGCGGAGGGTTGCGAGGCGTGGAAGTCCGGCAAACTACAGACGGCGCACTACGAGCGCGTAACGGTCGCGGCCTGCAATCATGCGCGAGAGATCCCGCCCTCGCATTCTATCATCAATAACGCGATAGTTCGCACGGCAGAGGTCAACGCGCAGGTCGTCGAGGTGTTCGACGGGGAGCGCGTCGCGTGAGCGAGGTAATCACCAAGAGCATCGCGCCACAAGTGCCGGTGCGGAAACCATCGCGAGAGTGGTGGGTGCGCGTCCATCCCGACCCCGACACGCATATAGAGGCCGGAGTCATTGAGGACAACGGCGCGGTGTATTTTGTCGATTCCGACCTCCACGACAAACTCGACAGCCATATCGAATACCGTCGGCTGTCATGGGCGATCAATCGGCAGGGGATAAACTTTCTTTGGTCGGTCCCGCTCAACGCCACCGACGACTGGACGCGCACGGCATTGGTTGCGATGGACTACGCGAGAGACGAGTGGATCAAAATCAAAGCGGGGCCGTCGGGCTATGAGGCGGTGAGAGCGACCGTTGAGCTTGCCCCGCCCGAATGGCCGGAATGGTCTTTGATTGACTTGCTTGAACACGCGTTTAGGGATCGGATTATTTTGCGTAATGGCTATAGGATCATCCGCGACCCGATCATGGCCCTCTGCGAGTATTGCGGCTATGCGGAGGCAACCCAACGCCACCACATTAAATATATCCCAGAGGTCACGCGGTGCGTGTGCGAGTCATGCCACCGGATAATCCACGGCCTATCTGGGGTTGGCGTAGAGGTCAAATGCGTGGACGGTTCGCCGCTCTCGCGTGGCGAGGATTGGGTCGGTCAACATCCGTACAAATGGAAACCGATATACAACGCGATACAGAGGTAAACGAGATAGCGGGAGGGACGCATAGCCACGAGCAGGGAGGGACGCGGGACCGGTAGTAGGGGTGCAGATTGGCCCCTGCTATTTTTTTTCATCTTCTTTTAAAAAATGTGTTGACATACTTGTGGGGTATGATTATTATTCTATCAGACGTTAGCAATGACGCTAACGCGAAACAAACCGAGGAGAGAAGAAAATGGCAACTATAAACGAAAAAAAGATCGCATCGGGTATAACCTTAAACGGAGAAACCCGCACGGCAAACCAGTGGGAAATAGTTGAGGAAAACGGACAACTATTTTTTGTCGGCAAAAATATGGTTAAGGAAGGCAGTGCAGGAAGTTTCGGCGAACAGTTGCGGAATGGGACGGCAGTTTTAGAAGATCAGAGACACGCGATCCCTTCACGCGCCGAGGCAGAAAAACTTATTGAATGTTTAAAGTTAGGCTCTACAGTAAAATATTACTAACCAACCCAACCGGCGGCGGGGCATCCGGTCCCGCCGCCACCCACTAACCGAGGAGAGAAGAAAATGGCAACTGTAAACGAAAAAATTGATTTTCCGGTCAAACCGCTCTGCAATACTAAATATTTGGGTATAGTCAAAAAATATGAAGGCAAAATACCAAACTATCAACTCCAGATTGCCCTCGTAGGTGCTGGCATTTATTCGCCCCAAGCTAATAAGGTTTATGTCGATTTTTCGGAGTCTGAAAAGTATTCAGACGTAAAAAATTGGCTACATAGCAATGGATTTAAAGAGGTAAAAAATGGCCCACGCGATTGGGCGAATGAG
>BCSF01000218.1_pt1 | contig 25748 bp, 37 predicted proteins | sample 1016431 | NCBI WGS metagenome assembly BCSF01 (sample SAMD00045685;SAMD00045686;SAMD00045687;SAMD00045688;SAMD00045689;SAMD00045690;SAMD00045691;SAMD00045692;SAMD00045684;SAMD00045690;SAMD00045691;SAMD00045692;SAMD00045684;SAMD00045685;SAMD00045686;SAMD00045687;SAMD00045688;SAMD00045689, study... | reverse complement strand
ACTCGTGCCGTATCTTAAATCAGCACCACTATCTATACCTAAAAACCCTTCAGACGTTGTAGTGCCGTCATTAGCGCTAAGTAATAAGTTTACTTGCCTAGTAGATGCGCTTGTTCTTTTTACTTGTAATGGTGTCGCTATATCACCAGGTGTAACCTCTAAAGAACTACCACCAAATAAAAGACCAGATTCGCCATTAATGCTAGCTATACCACTTGCTGTAACAAGTCTGTTATCAACACCATTAGTCATTGTTAGACCTGATCCAGTTTGATCTGTAAAAGTTGTAGTAATTGTACCACCGTCTCTTTGAGTAAGAGTTATGGTTTTAGTTGAAGTTCCGGTTACAGCTACGCCAGTTATATGGTTATCATAGGCTTGCTTCCATTTTGTAGATGATCCATCGCTATCTGTTGATATTGTTCCGGAAACATTTGCATTACCTGAAACATCAAGAGCTTCACTAGGATTAGTTACACCAATACCAAGTTTATTTGCTAAATAATGCCTACTGCCATCTATGTAAAGACCATAAGAGCCAGTTGCTTCAGTTCCTTGATAATCACCGAAAAATAAATATTGATTTGAAAAATTTGGTACACTTCCTTCATTATTATCAATAACAATTCTAGCGCCATACATATTACCATAAGTAAGTGCATCTGCTTCATCAATTTGTATTTCACCGTATATAGCGTGCGCATTATCTACATTAGCATTTCTATTGTTTGCTATCTGTACTAATCCATGAACAGCATATGTATTGTCTATGTCCCCATAATCTTGTATATTAGCAACACCTCTATCACCATACATATTAGAAACACCACCGTTTGTAGAACTTGAATCATGAGTTGCTGACCCATAAACACCTACTATTTCTGCTGTTTTTTCATCTTGATTGTTACTTTCTACATTAAAGAAACCACCTCTTAATATATCGTTAAATCCAGTAATTCTAGCATCTACCCAAATACCATAACTTCTAACTTCATGAGATGCATCACCATCAGCACTTGAATCTAAATCAACATATAAACCAGCATTAGTTCTATCTGCTGTAGTTGTATCTGCACCACTAAAATTAGCATCTACTTTAAGCGCTTGTGTACCAACGTTAGAGTCGTTTCTAGTGTGTGAAATAGTAACTGAATGTTGTTGGTCGTTATTACCTGTTACTATGTGTAATTTAGCGTTTGGATCTGTTTTGTTAATACCTAATCTATCATTTGTACTATCCCAATATAAATTGTTTTCTCCGTCTATAGTATCTGTATCTGTCCAAAATGCTACTTGCCCTGCTGCACCTGAACCATCTACTGCACCATCTCCAATAGGTATTTCTATAACGTCTCCTGAACTATCTACTGCTAATCTATATGTAGCCGTACCTGTGAAACTACCAGAACCATATTCTCCTAGATTTAATTGTCCCCCTCCTTCAAGAGTTAGATAATCTGCTGCTAAACTTTGACTATGTATTTTAAAGTTATTAGCTCCGTCTCCTGCTTCAATCATCCAGTTTCCGTATGTATCTATAAAACGTATATGTTTATTATTTCCGTTTATATCTATGTTACCTACAAAAGTTGCGTTTTGTGAACTGTCTATAGTAATAGCAGTTGTATTAGCTGTTTGTAATCTTAAATTTGCAGCTTCAGTTGTTTTTATGTCTAAATTTCCTGTACCTCTATGTTCTATTGTTGATGTAGCATTTGCTCCTGTGCTACCTCTTATTATTCTTAAACCAAAATCAGTATATGTAGTATCTCCAACAAAATCTATATATGCAAATCCATTTCCCGTTCTTGAGTTACCTAATTGTAAATAATTTTCAGCATTATTTTGTCCGTTACCTATATTTATAAAATTACCACTTGTATTTATTCCACCTGTAACTTGTAGTCCTCCACTTGTTGTTGCAAGTTTTTGATTACCATAGTGATATAAAATAGCTTCTCCTGTATCGCCTTTAGCTCTAAAATAATCAGCTACTCCACCACCACCATTATCGGATTGTATTATAACGTGATAATTGTCATTTGTATTTCTAATTAATAAACTTCCTGTTGCATTATCGATATAAGAATTACTACCATTGTGATAAATTTGTAAATCGTGACCAGAGCCGAAAACTGCAAAAGAATTATCTGGAAAAACTGTAAATGGATTTGCACCACCAGAAACACCTTGTAATTCAAAATAAACTTCAGTACCACCTGAGCCATTATCTGACATAAATATTATGTCTTTGTCATCTGCTGTATTTTCTATATATAAATCGCCAGTATTATTTTTTATTATACTATCTGTGCCGTTGTGATATATTTGTAAATCACTACCTGCACCATAAATACTTTTACTACTATCTGCAAAAGTTATATCGTCTCCTGTGCTTACTGCTATATCCGTTCCTCCTGTAGTGTTTCCTATTGCTAATACTTCTGCAAGTGTATCTGTTTCTTCAAACTTACTATCTACATATCCTTTACTTGCAGCATCCGTATCGGCACTTGGTGTTTCTGGTATTGTAACTTGACCTGCAAAACTACTTTGTCCTGTGCCTGAGACTATAAGCTCATCTGCAACTGTTGTACTAGAACTTCCTACTGTTAGTTTTGTCGTACCTCCTGTCTTTATATAAACCGTACCAGTAAACATTGTAATCGCATCACTACCTCCAACTCCTAAGTTTAAAACATCTGAGCCTGTACGATACATACCTGTATTAGTATCGCCACTAAACGAGTAAGCAGGTGCAGTAGACGTGCCGTCAGATGCTCTTAATAAACCATCAAAGGTTACGTTTTGAGAAGAGCCTACTAATATTGCTCTTGAACCCTGTGTATTAAAACTTATATTATTATCTGTAAATTCTATTGACGTATCTAAGTCGCCTGTATGTTTTATATATCTCGCTACAGTTACGTCTCCTGTAAAATCTCCTGTAGTAGCTTCTAAGCCTCCTATGACTAATGCTGCTCTTGTATATCCTGTACCTGACGTATCTACTGTAGTTGTAGGCTCTGTTTCTAAACCTCTAAATAGTTTAAATTTATCGTCTCCTGTATCTCTAAATAAACCTGCATATAATGTAGTAGCTGAAGGTATATATTTACCGTAAAATCCTATATCTAAATTGTCGTCAGTATTATTACTTGCAAGTATAATTAAAGGGTCTTCTACGCTAAGGGTTTCCGTGTCGATAGTTGTAGTTGAACCTCCTACTGTAAGGTCTCCTGAAATTGTAAGGTTACCTCCTACTTTTGCATTACTATAAACGTGTAAATCAAAACCAGACTCAGGTGTTACGCCAATACCAATTTGTGTAGTAGATATATATAAAGGCGTAGCGTTACCTAGTCCGTCTGTAATTTGTTTAGCTGAGCTTCCTATAGAGTCATTATCTGACGCTTTTAGAAGAGCATCGTATGTATTTTTTATCTTGGTGCTTGTTAATGTCGCCATTCGTCTTTTTTAAATACGTTAATAATCTTTTAATATTTAGTTGCTTCGGTTTATATCGCTTCATAATACCCATCCGTTGAATAAACTGTCTCTGTCTGGCGATATGTCGTCATTTGTATTGCTAGTATATTCAGGAAAACTTGCTTGATTAAATGCCATATAATCAATAAATCTTCTTGTATAATATTCTGCAAACTCTCTCTCTTTGTTTACTAAATAATCTACTTCACTTTTTGATACTGTCTCTGCAGTTTCGCTACTATGTTTAAATATACCTCCGTTTTTTATTTGATATGCCGCAAATGGTAAGTAGTCTACCATAGCATAATGAATAAGCATAGGCTGTATATAATCGTTTACAAGCGTTAAATAATCGCCTGTCAAACTATCTCCAATAATATCGTTACTAATTTTGTTATATAAATCTGTACCTAGATAATTTCTTATATGTATTTGTTGAGCTATTTTCAAAAAACCGATAAATTTGTCAACGTCTACGTTTCCATCTATTATAGAGTTTCTTTTAAGCGTAACTGGTTTTATAAATAATGCTGTCGCCATATTCTTACTTTTTATAATTTGGGTGGTGTCCGTTATTTGGTAAGTCTTTAGGTGCTACTTTAGCTACTTTATGACCTGCAGGCGTAGGTTGGTAAGACTTAGGTATACTATCTACCTCATCGTAATTTTGTATAACCTTTTTCATTGTCTTAGATTTTAACCTATATAACACCTCAGTCCAATAGTGACCACAGTTAACACCGCCTTTGTATTTAAACAAATCGTATGATTTACCTTTATGTCCAAATGATTTATTAACTCCTGCTCTTGACGCTTTGTCAATGTCTTCTATTCTATATACTACGCCTCTTCCACTTCTTGACATCATAATTCTACAGAACTGTCTTGACTTACCTGAAGTATATTTCTCTTGGTATCTATATCTTACTTTATATAAAGATTTGTCTAAATAACTAAAGCCAGACTTTTTAGAGTCAATACTTGTCTTTTCTAAATTCTCTTGTTTAGACTCAATCATTCTAGTCGCCCATTCTTCTTCACTTTCGTTATCTTCTTTATGCTCTCTTGCGTCTACCTCTTCCCATCTATTAGAAATTTTTTCTCCTCTTAATTCGTCTAGTATAATATCAAACTCTTCGTCTGTCAAGTCTTCTTTAGATAATTTAACGCCTGTCTCTTCTTCTCTTGTTTCTTGGTCTGCTACATTGTCTAGGTCTGTAAATTCTAACGGTTGAAGCGTTTTAAAGTATAAATTAAGCGAGATACCGTTAAAAGCTAGTATTTGGTTAAAGGCATCAATTAAAAGCGTCTGAAACGGTCTTATAACCGTATTGTCCATTAATATAGTAGCTGTCTTTAATTCGTCTGCATTGTTTCCTAGACCCGTATTGTCTTTGATACCTAAAAGCATAGGAGAAACAACTCTATGAGCTACCATAATCTTTTTAGTACTTTCTTCACTTAAGAATTGATATTGTTGATGGGCGTCAGATAACTGTACAGGCTCTATAGATGCTGCAGTTTCAGCATTGTCGTTAAAAGCTAAGATGAACTTACCCGCATTACTTGACCCACTAAACTTTTGATATATTCTCTGCTCAATTAGTTGTCTTTCCTCTGCATTAGGCGTACCGTTGTTAAAGTTAATTAACATAGACGGACTCATACCGTTCATTATATTATTTAAATGAAAGTTACTTATCTCTTCTTCTAGTTCTGCATATTGTAAACCTCCTTGATAATCTACTGGACTATAATAGTAAAATCCTGCTTTGTAAGGCTTTACATATAATATCTCAATACTTTCTTTACTTGTACCAAAAGCAGGTATTCTTAAAGGCTTATCGCTAGGCTTTATACTAGACCAATCTTTGTAATAATAATAACCTTCTATATCTCCTTTTTCATTTGCCTTCTCAGCTCTTAATGTTTCTACTGGCATATGCTCAATCTGTGCAATTTTTTTTCTGTCTTTTGAGTATATAACTTGTATCGCACATTGTCCCATAAGCTTTAAGTCATACGTAAGCTTTCTTACGCAATCATTATCAAATAGAGAAATCATTTGAGCGTATTGGTCTGGCTTTTTATTACTGTTAGTAGCATCTAAGCCTTTTCCAAATATCATAGCAGAAATACCATTTATTACTGCATTGTTTGTAGGAGACCCATTGTACCTGTCTATAAGATACTGAAAGTAATTATTATCGTCTCCATAAGATACCCAGTCCTTATTTTTTACTTCTGTAATCTTAGGACTTGTATAGGTACTTAAATTAACTATTCTTAAATCATTCATAGTATTATATAATCGTTATCGTGAGAGCCTGACGTGTCATCGTAATCGTATTGTCCTTCATTAATATCATAATAGTCATTATTACTTTGATTAATTGTCTGGTCTGTACAAAATATTTTGTCTTTATAGTAGACTAGCGTTTCAACTAATCTATTTCTGACTTCCATAGTATAAAATCTACCCTCTTTTAAAACAGGGTCAAATGTAACTTGTAAAGTCCTATAGTTATCGCTTGCTGAAGCTGTAACTTCGCCATTAAATACCTCTTCATTTGCAGCCTCATCTTTTACGATTAATTTATAACTTGATAAAAACTCTCTAGGAATTATAGCTATATTTTGCTGCGTATCGCTTGTCGTTAATATCTTCATACTTATATATCGAAATAATAACGCTATTTTGTATACATATCAAAAAAAAAGAGGTCAATAAGACCCCTTTTCTTACATTTAAAGTATACTACTACTATCCGTTATTTGGAGTTGCAGGCGTAATTTGTGTAGCACTTGCATTACCAGTCACGTCAGTACTATCTGCTAAGAAAGCAGGTGCTGAGATTTCTTGTGCTGTCAATGTAATTGAGAAGGAAGACGCATCTGCCATACCTGCCCCAGTACTAAATGTACCGCCAGTTACCTCGCATCCGTGCTCACGTCCTAATAAGAAGAAGTTACCGTTATAGTCTTCAACTACTACTTGAGGTCTTCCTAAAGCAATAATTTTTAACTCTTCTTGCGTAGCACTATCTAATAACTGTAGTGTCATATTTAAGTTAGTTTCAAAGAAAGTCGTACCGTTTTCTCTTGAACTGTTTACTGTAGTTTCCATTGAAGAATTACCTTTTAAATCATATTGGTAAAAAGTTGGTGTTCCTCCTATGTCTACTTTTTCAGTATCAGTTGCATTATCAGTAACAGTTAATCCATAGTCAGCAAAATATACTGTCTTAAGACCACCTACTGAAGACTTACAAGGTATCGCTCTTCCTGTGTTTAGTGTACAAGCCATATTTATTCTTTTTTATAAAAAAAGGTAGATAGGTTTGACCCCCACCTACCTTCTTTTTAGTTAAACTTATTTATTTATTATGCTAGAGTCAATAAAGCTAGGTCTGAACCTATTCCATATTGTACACCTGCACTAAATCTCATAATTACTCTTACGTTTTGAGACCCGTCTAAGTCACCCATATCTAATAACTTAACTTCGTTATGGTCAGATAAAAGACCAGTACCAAAGAATAAGTTAGATTTTTGACCCGCTACGATATGGTCTGAAGGCATACCTGAAGCTAATACTACTTCGATACCGTCAAACGATAAAGCGTTTCCTTGATTATACCATAAAGCACCTCTGTTGTCAACACCTGAACCTCCAACACCATTTGCAGCATAACCGCCTAAGTGTCTGATATAAGCTTGCCAAGCAGCTTTAGGTACATAAATTTTTAAGTCTTCTTTTCCGTATACTGCAGAAGGTAACGCATCTACTACGTTCTCTAATAATGATACGATGTTTGAAGAAGTAAATTCTGTAGCTGAGTCATTTGCAGCATCGTTAACGTCTGAGTCTGCAGCCATTAATACTGTAAATCCGTCAAATTCTCCTGCGTTTGCGTTCACACCACCCCAGATATTTTGCTCAGTTTTTTCTGCTACTAAACCTGCAACGTGTCCGATAATAAAGTCAGAAAACTTTGGAGGTAAGTTTTGGTTTAGGTATGAATAACCCATTTCTATCGCTTCCCAGTCAGAAACGAAGTCTTTTTTACAAAGCTCAATGTTTACCATAAACTCCTCAGGTTGAAGGACTCTCTCTGTAAGAGTTATTGTAGAACCGTCACTAAATGAGCACCCAGCGTTAGCAATTACGCTAGTAGCTGATACTTTCTTAATAACGTCTTTGTATTTTACATTTGGCTTAATTTCGATTAAACCTTTGTCTAACGTAGGCGAAGATAAAAGGGCAGCAGATATATACTTCCCTGAAAATTCTCCTGCATACGTACTTGTAATTGTAGTCGCCATAATTAATTATTTATTTTTTATTTAAAGTTTGAAATTCTTTCTAATACTCGGTCTCTTGTAGTCATCGCTCTATTTTGTGCGTACAAGTAACCTTCTTTATTTGTTTCCCCTTCTGGGTTATGCTTGATAGGTTCTGCAGCAGGTTGAGATAATTCTTCTTTTACTGCTTCTTCTACCTCCTCTTGCTCAGATAACATTGTAGTCATCGCAAGTCCGATTTCTTCTGCTGTCTCTTGGTCTTTTAACTCAAGCTTCGCTTTTAAATCTTCAATAATAGCTTTAAGCTCTGCAACTTCGTCCTTAGATGCGTATACTTCTTCGCTTAATTCTTCTTCTTGAGTAGCTTCTTCTTCTACAACTTCTTCGTTGTCTTCTTCTACTTCTTCAGCGTCTTTAATCTCAGAAATAACACCTTCGTTAACGACAAGTACTTTACCGTCTTCAAGAGAATACTCTCCAGAAGGTACAGGTACTTTTTCGTCTTCAGTTACAATAAATACTTCGCTATCTTTTTCAAATGATTCTGCTTCTAATACAGTACCATTTTCTAATTTCATTTGCTCTAGTTTTACTTCTTCTTGAAGCTCAACTCCTAACAAATCTTTTACTTTAGTTAACATTTCTGTAGCTTTCATATATATATATCGTTTAGGGTTAATTTTTTTGCATTTTTAAGTACGATAAATACTACCAATACCCTGAGCCCTCAGAGACCCATCGCAGCATTTAATCGAGTATGTATTTTCTTCCCAACATAGACAAGCTCTTCTACCTCCTTTAGGACTAGAGTAGCTAGGTATGTAATTTTTACGTGATACGTTTCTATTCCAATTCATATTAATAAGAAGGTATATGGTCTTGGCAAGGCATATACCAAATTTTATTATCTAGTTCGTGTTCGTGCACGCCTTCACATCCTAAGTCTTCCGCTATTTTTAAAGCCATATCTTTATTAGAATAAGCAAGCCTATCCATAATTATAGCATAGTCATCGTTTACTGTCATTGTTGATAATTCTATTTCTCCTAATTCTTTTAGTTTTGATTCACTCCAACGCTTAGCAGCTAGACCACCCCACAAATAGAACGATATTGTCCCACATTTAGAGTTGTCGCTAGGGTCAAAGTATTCTTCTGCTCTTGATAAATAAGAGTACATTCTTTTTATTGTTTCCTTACTGACAGGACGACCTGCTGCGAGAGTGGCAGCACGAATTTTCCCCACGTCAGTAGCACATTTATTATTGACTTTTTTGTTAAGCTCAATACCTTTTTTAGCATTATTCCTAACTCCGCTAGGGTAGTCACTATAAGACTCCATTATCATTTTTTTTCCGTTCTTATATCTCTTGTCATTTCTTATAATACCCTTTACTTGCGATAATAATTCTTCTGCTTCTTCTTCTTCTATTTGCTCAAAGTCATTTATCTGCTCTTTAGGTCTCTCCATTTTATCTGCAAAATATCCTTCTATACTAAAGCCTTTTACTTTGCCAGTCTTTACATACTCATTCCATATGTCTTCATTATTTACTTTTACCGCACCCATCCAAGTACCTACTGGTAAATCCATATCATATTTACGACTCTTATCGTGTACTTCGTCTTCTATAATCCACGATTCTACTAAAGACAATCCTTGTATAGAGTGCTGATGCTCTAAAGTCGAATTATTTTGGTTGCCTTTTTGCAAATAAAGTTGGGAAGCTTTTAAGACCGTGTCCTTAGAGAAGTATATATAATATTCATCTTCTCCGTTCCTTCTGTAAATAGGTTTGTTAGGTATTAGTAAAGCCCCCAGTAGTATACGCTTCTCGTTATCTACTTCAGCTAGTTTTATTTCTTGATTTTTTAGAGCTACAAAGTCTTCTTCTATAGCAGGATTTTCTACTATACTTATCGCTTCAATTCCTGAGATTTCCTGCTCTTCGTCTAAAATTAATTCAACTATTCTCATATTTATATATCGTATTTTATTTTATGTTTTGCATTTATCCTATTGCTGCACCTTGTACTATGTTTCTGTCTAACTCCTGTGCTGTAGAAACATCTCCAGAAACTACAAAAGCTTTTACTGGTTGCTCTTGCTGTCCTGCTATTGCTGTAGCTAATTGATTCGCTCCTGAAGCACCTACTACGTTAAATGCAGGCGGTGCAGAAGGTGTCGCTGCAGCTCCTCCAGTACTAATTCCTGCAGCTCCTGCAGAAGCAGCCATAGGTTGTACTGAGTTTATTTGTTTTACAGTTTTTAAACCTGTAGCTAATACAGTTGCAATATTTGCTATTCTTGCTATAGTAGCTATAGGCTCAGGTAGTACTGATTTACTAGCTAAGACTTCTGTAACACCTTGATAGGTATTTATAAGAGCCTGACCTGTAGCAAAAGCCTTACCTGCTTTACTTGATTCTCCTAAAAGCCCTGCTATAGCACCAAAGGTATTTGACACCATATTTATTTTAGCCTTTTCTACTGCTTCCTTTCTTGCTAATTCTTGTTTGTCTTCTTCTTCTTTTGTCTTATTTATATCGTCTCTTCTTTTTTGGTCTATATCGTCAAATTCTTTTTGCTTTGCTTCTCTTGCTGCCCTTTGTGCTTCTTCTAACTCTTCAGTTGCAATATTGTTAAGTTGTGCTTTTTCTATAAGAGCTGTATAATGCTCATCTATTTTTGTTAATTCCAAAGCTCTTTTATCTGCTTCGCTTACTGCTTCTGCGTCTCTAATTTGTTTCTTTAAATCTGCTAAAGCTTTTATTCTAGTTTCTTCTTCTTTTGCTGCGGCATCGTCTGCAGCTTTTTTCTCTGCTGCTATTCTCTTACGCTCAGTTTCTTCTTCTCTTAACGCTGTAGTCATCTCTGCAGTTAAAGCTTTTTGTTTTTTAAGCCTTGCTGTTTCTAGTTCTGTTAATCTAGCTTTTAATCTTGCTTCTTCGTCTAGGTCTTCTTTTGTAGATTTACTTAAAGCATTTTCTTGCTGCTTAGTTTCAAATCTAATTCTTGCAGCTTCTATTTCTTGGTTAGTTATTTCTTCTTCAATTCTACCTGCTTCTTTTATTGCTGCTATCCTGTCTTGTATAGATACGTTTTCTTTATCTGCAGCTTGCTCTCTTAATTCTGCTACCTTTCTATTTGCTTCTGCTCTAGCTGTAATTAACGCTCTCTCTTGTTTATCTGCTTTAGCACGCATATCGGCTAGTTCGCCTGCTATTTCTATTTCTTTACGTGTCTCTTCTCCAAAGTTTTTAATACTATCTAACGCAGCATCTACTGATTTTTTAGCTTCTTCAAAGTTTCCTGAAAAAACATTAATCAATGCCATACCAAAGTCTGCTAGTATATCTGTTACGTTTCCTATAATAGCTTGTATTTGTGTAAAGAATTTTGTAAACTTATTTTGACCTTCTTCAGAAGCCTTAAAAGCTGTAGTAACTGCTCCTATAGCTAACACTAAAGCACCAATACCAGAAGCTAAAATAGCAACCCTTAAAGATTTAAAACTTTTTATTGTACTACCTATACTTGTTCTAAACTGTTTAAACCTAGACAAAGCACCTCCAGTCATTTTATCTAAGCCTTGATTTACTTCGCCAGTACTCTTCTTAAGCTTTTTATTTTCCTGCTCAATCTTAGTATACTCTTTTTTAAACTCGTTTAGGTTATATACGGCTTCTTTGTATTTTAACTCTAAGTCTACTGTTATTTTCTTTGCCATTTTACTTCGTTTTTAATTTGTTTTATACCTTCTCCAAAATTTTCAGGCAATTTGTACTTGCCTTTAGCGATTCTTATTCGCTCTGTTTCTCCGTCTGCTATTTGTAATAATTCTAATATGTTTTGTAACATTATACTACGTTTAATAATTCTAAGTCAGATTCTCCTGTGCCTAGATTTGTTGTTATACTATTGATTCTATATTCTTGGTTGTTTATTATAAACTTGTCTGCAAGCGTATACTTTCTTAATATCTTTAACGGTAAAAATGCCTTAAATTTTATGATTCTTCGTTTAGGCACAAATACATCTGTTATATAATTCTTATAATAATTCTCAAACAAAGTACCGTCAAAGTCTCCTGAAGGTGTATACTCGTTTAGCTCTTGATTAAAATGCAAAACGTCATCGTCTGTACTAGCGTTTAATGATACACTATTACTAGGAATTATATAATCGTCAATCTGTACGTGTGAACCTGAAGAAGCTGTCTCTTGTTCTAAAAAGCTTATTACTGTACCGTTAGTTATTTGTATAGGGTAGAATAATAATGCTTCTCCTAAATAAGGGTCATCGTTGTCATCTACAAACCATCCTACCTGTGCGTCTGTATTACTGTAATTATTACCTGCGTCTAGCATACGCTCAAATTTCATATGCTCAAAAGGTGCTTCTACATTATATATACCTCCTGCTATTTCGTCTATTGCACTATCTCCTCCTTTATACTCTATAGACCCCCAGTCAAACCCTTGCGTTAGTTGAGCGTGCTGTATAGCAAGCTTCGTACCAATACCTTTAAATTTAAAATTAATTTCTTTGTAGGGTAAAGCTACGTCTACTGTACGCTGTGACATATCTATATATTCGTCTATAGTATAAGTCGTACCAGAAGCATAGAAGTCGTCTAGTGTTTCTACTTTTATCGTACCATCGTCTTGCTTATATGCAGTTAAATTAAATACCTTAAATAATCCTGTAAGAAAATCTATAACTCTCATTTTAGGCATCTGACCTGTACCGCTAAATGTTTTAGTAGCATCTATTGTAAAAGTACTTACTGTAAATTGACCGCTTATAGGTTGCGTTAAATCTGACGCATCAAATTCGACTGCATTAGTACTAGCATTACCGCAAGTAAATTCTTCGCTTACAGTTATCTTTAAATTATACGTACCATTAGTTAAGTCTGCAGATACCGCAACTGAGTTAGGTGCTGTACCGCTAAAAGATTCTACTACAGTACCTGCTTTTATTAAAGAGACTGTATAATTACTTGTCTCGTTAGGTGCATATACAGTAAACGTACTAACAAGCTTATTTACGCCTGTCATTCCTGTAACTATAATGTCTTCTCCGCTTATTGTTAAATTGTTCCAACCGCTAGTATCTGGTACGCCAAAATCTACTAAGTGGTCATATGTTTCAGGTGCATTAGGGTCATCTATATTCCCTTTTTTCCTGTGCATCCACAAATAAAGATTATAGTAAGGGTCATTTGTAGTATTAAAAAAGTCTGTGCTAAATGTTATACCGTATTGCTCTTCTATTGCTTTAATAATTAAATGTACTCTTATTGCGTATTTTAATTCGCCCCAGTAAACCCCGTGATGGTGGTGCGTACCTGACTGATAATATAAATTACCTCCAGTAGCGTTAGGGTATTCATAGTCTGTAGTACCGTGAGCTCCTGAGTCATAATATAATCTAGTAGTATGCGTAATTAAAGGAGCTACTAAAGCGTCTGTATAAGTTACGCTATCTACTGTTTTATCTACGCCTGCTTGTAACGCTACTTTTACGCTACTCATTTTATAATCGTGTGTAAAATTATTTAACCACGTTAAAGCCTCTAATTTGTCTTCTCCTAGCAAGTCTTTTAGGTCTACTGTATCGCCAAAGAAAGTAACTCTATAAGCATACGGCTTATTGTCTCGCATATCTACGCCTTCAAGCTTTATCTTACCTTTTTCAAATGGAAAATAGTTAAGCTCTATTGTAGCATTTTTTTTAACTCTTGCATCAAACCCATCGTCTATATTAAAATTATAATAGTGTTCAAATATTTTATTATTGTCTTTAGAAGCAGGCAAAGAAAATGTTTTAGTAAAGTTTGTAAATACTTTTGCTATGTCTTTAACATTCTGTATTGTCTGCGTTAGACTTACAGATTCGTCTTTAAACATATCCATCCTTTGACCCTCTATATAAAGCTGTATATTCTGCATTATCTTAAATCATTTATTTTATTGAACGCATAACTAAAGTCTATAGTATAGTTTATTAGCTTATCGTTTACAGACGTTTTAAATTGTAAAGAAGTTGTATTTAATGTTATAGGCTTTACTTGACTACCGTCATAAACCCACACCTGCTCGCTTAACATTAGCTGTCTCATTATCTCGTTAAAAGATTCGTCTATATATCCTGTATTCATTTGTATAGTCTCTTTGCCTGTAACGTGAAATTGTCTTACTTGATGCTTTTCTTTACTATATGTAGGGTCGTTTACAAAGTCCATTAGGTTACGCTTAAAACTATCGCTTTGCGTATTTATACTAATCATTGATTTTTTGTGAAACGGTAAAACTTGTAAAGCTCCGTACTTGTTATAAAATATAACTTCTAAATAATCATACTTAGGTTCGCATACTTCTTTTAAGGTTATTGTTTTGGTTTGTGTATATCCTGACTTAGTTGTAGATACTGTAATAGTATCGCCTGTCTGTAATCCTGTTGTAGGTGTTACTCTAATATATACAATCTTGTCTTTAGAGTCTGTTGAGTCGCTTACTGTAATATCTGAAAGTGTGTTACCCCAAGTTACATCGTACAAGTCCCAAAATTCATCTGTCAAATTCCAGTATACATCTGCACCACCTCCAGTAGTAAATTCTATTGTACCTTCTGCTTCTGCAAATACTGGGAATACTATATCTCGACCTTGTTTAAAGTAAATAGTAGTATTTGACTGTAATAGTTGAGGCGTAAAGTTATTAGTATCTGCTATACTATAGTCTTCTCCAGTCGTAAAAATATCGTCTTCTACTGTAAGCTGTGTATCGCTGTCTATAGCTGTAATAGTTGTACTTGTAGTATCTGTATCATTGTTAACAGTATCTCCTACACTAACTGTCTTAGTAAATGTTTGACCAGAGTCTATAAGTTTGTATGCTCCTACGCCTGTAGTCGTACTATCTACTTTTGTTACTGCAGGATTTGTAGAAGTTCTAGGATTAACACCGTCTTCAAAATATCCATACCCATCAAAAGCTAAATAATCTTTGTTTTGTGTTTCGCTTCCTGACGTCTTAGTTAATGTTATATCTGCTTCTACCCAAACACCGTCTGTAGCAAAAGACCCATACTCTGTAATTAAGTAGTCTCTTATTAATTCTGTTATCTCGTATACTACATAATTATTGCTACCTATTATGTCTTTAGATATTGTATAGGTTGCTGTAGAAGGCTTGTCTGTTGTAAACGTGCCTGCATATATAAACAACTCCATAGATGCGGAGCTTAATGTACCTGTAGCAGGTTCTACCTTTATGTAGTACGGACTTCTTGCGTTTATTATTGTACTCATTCTATATTGTTTTCTATGTCTATTACAAATCCGCTAGTTATTTCAGGCGGTAAATTATCAAATGCTTTTTCAAAAGGCTTAGTAAAAAACATACTAGGCTTTATACCTTTATTGTAAATGCTTCTGGCTATAAGAAAGTTTAAGCTTTTTCTAGGTATAAATTTACCTTTCTTGTCTCTAGGTGCTATACCTTTTCTTACTGTCCATTTATCTAAGCTGCTAGAAGGAGGCATTTTGTTTTTAAAGCTGTAAGGCGTGTTATACTTTTTCTTCTTACCACTTACCCCTTCGTCTTGATAAGCTCCGTACTCTTCCATAATAAACTGAATACCGAAGCTGTTGTCTGTTACTGTTAATTCATAATCTATACTATCATATAATCTCTTGCTCGTATTCTTCTTACCTCTAGTAAGATTTGCTCTTGACTGCTTTACGACATACTTGCCAAATTTGTTTAATATTTCTTGAGTCTTCTTAAGCTCCATTAACAGCTACTTATATTGTTTTCTATTAGTATATCCATTGTACAAGCCCATCCTGCTAATTGATTTTCAAACCTTTCATAAAAAGGCTCACAGCTAGGGTCTCCTTCTAATTGGTATCTGTCTCTATACAAAGTACCTTTTCTTAAAAGAAGTATTAGCCTGTTTAATACAGCTAGCTGAGAGTTTAGGACATCGTGTTCGTTATTGTTACCTCTAAATCTGTCTGTAGCATTTTCTTTGTTTATGTCTACTACGTCCATTGACATTATTGTTACGTTGAATACTAATACCTGCTCTTGCGGTGTTACGTTATTTATGACAATATGCGACAAAGGGAATATAGTCTGTTTAGTTAAGTCTATGTCCGTTATATCGCCTGTAGTTACTGTATTGACATTTATATCGTCTAGTAACTTGTCTTCTATTGTTTCTAATATTTTATAAAAAGCTGTTATACCTCTATTACTCATCTTAATTTAGTTTTTAATTGTTTCGATTCCGCTTCTGCTTTGTCTTTCATAAATGCTAAAAAGTTTAGACATTGGTGCACGTTTAATTTAGTGATATGTTCAAACCTTCTAATATTCCCTTGAGCGAGTGCGTAAATCGATGAATACCAACCCCACTTTGCTGCAAACTGTCCCGCAGGGCTATAGTCTTGTCCTCCTCCTGCTCCAAATAACTCGTCATAACTTGAGACAAGTCGATTCCTAAACGGTAAAAAAAAAGCATACTACTTAGTACCGCATCCATTGGCATATTTTTCATTTTCTCTTGGTCTTTAGCCTCATAGTCTTGTATAAGATATTTATGCTTTAGCTTTTGTTTTATAGGTCTGTATAGTACAGCCATCGCTAAGTGCATATTTTGCCAGTCAGACAAATGAGTATCTAAGTCTATATATTCTCCTAAGCTCATATCGTCTAGGTTCGGTATAAAGCCATATTCCACACCGTCCATAGTAAACCTTTGTACTAGCTTAGGTTTTTGCTCAAACATCTCTGCTAGTATTGCTGTAATTCTATACACGTCTGTAGCCTTCATTTTAAAAGCATCTTTTAGGTCTAAGCCGCAAAAAACTTCTATCATTTTAGAAGCCAGAAACGTATCGTCACTATTATTCTCTTGTATCTTTAAATACTTTTGATACTGGTGCAGCTTGACTTCAGACAGGTCTGTAGGTATCTCTAGTTTAACTCTCATATATATATATCGAAAATTAAAAGCGATTTTAGAACAAGGCATAAAAAAAGGCGACCATTTCTGACCGCCTATCACTCAATTAGTTTTTGTATAAAAACAATAAACTTAAAAAAACCAACTATACTAATTGAATGGAGAATATTAAAGTAAACAATATAGCACCGACATAAATAACTGTCTTTACAAACATATCGCTTAATATAATTTTTTCTATAATTTTTTTCATAACATTTCTTCTAAGATTTGTGACTCCCATTGTCTTACAATATCGACCTCTAATATATCTAAAATATTAATATCGTCAATTAAAACTTCTGTAATTGTTACAGACGCTTCTTTAGGTGGCGTATGCCAGTCTCCTTTACAGCCTTCGTCTAGGACGTACTTTGCGTCAAACTCTAGGCTTTCGTATTGTACTGTAGTAGACCTTATCATACTCGCTCCCATTTAATTTCTGACTCTACTATCTTACTACTACCATTTGTTTTAAATGTCTTGTAGATAGTCTCTGCTACGATATGACCGCTCCTAAGCGTTCTAAGCTCTTCCTGTGCTTCTTTAATCGTATCAAAGGTCTTACTGTTCTTGTACGTCTGTACCCAGTTTCTTTTGTGATTAAGATTAAGACCCTTACTGTTTTGGATTCTAAACTGTATTATATCTTTCATTAGCTTAAAATTAGTTTTTGTCTGATGTATGAAACGTTAGCGTTTTGAACGTCTTGAACATTGTCTTGTAAAATAGCGACTTCTAAGTTATCGTCTACTTTTTCTAATAGTCTTTTTAATTCTGATACTTTCATAATGTTTTGTTTTTGATATTGCTAATATAATACTTTTTTTAATATAATTAACAATTTATGATTATTTTTTTAAGGGAGGTTTTACCCTCCCCTATGTTATTATAATAATTCTTTATTTGCTTCTTTGATTAATTTTAAAGCTGCTTCTAGCTTGTCAATAGCATTCTCAAAAGAGATATCGCCTAACCTATTGTTATTCTCTCTCTTGTAGAATTTAACATTACCAATAGATAATTCTACACTAGAGCATAATTTGTCAAATTGTTTCTCTGACTCGCTTCTGAAGTCTCTGTCATCAGTCCAGTCGATTCTGTATAAGTTAAAACCCTCAGCATCTTTTTTGTGCTTTAATAATCCTGCTACATAAGTAGACTCTTTTTCAGTTAATTTAAAAGTTAAGATAACAGCACCGTCATCTTTAATAAAGTTAGCCCAGTCTTGCTTTCTTAATACACTTATTAAACTATCACCGTACACTAAGTCAGCGTATTTAGTGCCTTGAGTCCAGATAGTGAATGAGTTGTTTTTTAGTGAACCTTCTTCGATTTTACCTGCGTAGTAATCTTCTTGAAGGACTTGTTCGATTAAAGTAATTTTTGTATTCATTTTTTTAAGTATTTGTTTTTGTTATACACTACAAAGATATTATAAATTGTTAATAATCCAAAACTTTTATAGTTTTTTTTTACTTTTTTTTTATCTACCTCTGTTATTGTATAGTATATTTTCCTCTATTTGGGTTTTCTAGTTGCATCATTAGGGCGTATCTGGCAGCATCAATACAGTCAGGATGAGCACCTGTAGGCTTCTGTAGATTATTGCCTTCTTTGTCTTTTGCCCAGACATAACCTTGCAGTTCTCTAATTAGATTCTTAGACTTAGACGTTACATATATCTCGTTTTCGTTTATTAGGTTTATACCGTATATCACGCTATCTCGACCCTTTGTTACGCCAGATATTCTATGCCCGTAAGCTCTTAAGGTAGCAATACTCTTAGGTTCTGCGGAGTCTGCAAAAATATGAGTTGTAATATTGTTTTCAGTTAAGAAGCGACTTATATCTCTATTTAGCATACCCTTTCTATACAGTACCTCATCAAATATATATGCTTCATTCCACTTGTAAAGAAAAATTAAACTTGAGGGGTCTACTGCATAACCAAAGTCTAGTCCTGCACAAAGTAACCTAGCTTCTTCAGGCACATTGTCTATAGGTTTCCAGTCAGGAATACAAACACCTTCTAAGCTTCCTATTTCTCCTAGACCGTATACCTTCCACCAATTAGCCCAGTAAGTAGACGTCTTAGCTTTTATCTTAGCCTTCTCTATTTCTTTTACTATTGATTCTGGCAAGCTATCATTATCTTTGTATGTAAGTGTTATAAAGTCTGTGTCTGGCTGTCCTATTAATTCTTTGTCTACCCAAAATAAGCTGCTAGGATTATAGTCTAGCCATATCGTGCCTGACGTTCTAACTGCTAATTGTTGGTATGACTCAAAGTCTACAGACGAACACTCATTAATAAAAAGGTCTGTTCTACGAGCACCTCTTAATCTGTCTGGTTGGTCTGTACTAAAAAACTCTATATACGAACCTGTAGTAAATTCGTATTTTAAGGTACTCTTATTGAACTTTCTGTCATCGTACCTATTAGTCATCTTAAGTATATTGAGAAAGTCCTTTAGAGCTCCTCTACGCAAGTGAGGGACTGTTTCAGCTACTACGCTTATTTCTTTGTAAGGATTTCTTATAGCATAGTCAATAAGTATCATAAGAATACCTATCGTTTTTCCCGCAGAAGACCCGCCCCTTATAATTTTTATTCTGCTATCTAATTGTCTTAAACGCTTTACTGCTTTTGTCTGTGTAAACATTAATCAATAAATAAAGGTACATCTTCGTTTATATGTATGTCCTTTGTTTCTTTTGGCTTACCTGCTACATAGTTATAGTATAGCTGCACAAATTTAAAATCGCCTTCAGCTAATCCTGCTTTAAGAGCTTCAAATGCTAAAGGCTCTAAGGGTGTTAATTTCTCTATTAACTGTATCTCTTCTGCTTTAGGTTTACGTCCTGCACGCCCTTTAGTTGAATGTCCTCCATTGTTTTTTCTACCGTCCATAGAATTAATAAAAATTAATTAATTAATTATTTGTATATCTATATATCGAAAAATAAATTAAATTTTAGTCCGTTGCTTCTAATTCTTTTTTTGCCATAGCGTCAATCATTATTGCTAGCTCGTCTACGTCTTTGTTAGATATGTAGTTTAGCTTTAATTTTATCAGCTCTCTTTTCTCTTGGTTATCGTAACTGTTTATATCGTCACTTATAATGTTTAGCCAGTCAATAAGCTGCGGACTATAGTTTTTAAATATCTGAAAATTCTTAATGCTATGTATGACTGTAGCGTGATTCATATGCTTACCATTCTTTATGTAGAAGTCTCTTATTTCGTGCAGCGTCATACCTTCATACTTCTTTAGTATAAATCCTAGTAAAGACCTTGCTTCTACATATTGCGTCTTTCTTGTATTTTCAAATACGTTTAGCTTTGCTAGTTTGCTTATTCTCTTTGCTATTTTTTTTGCTCTATTTACTTTTTTCATAATGTACCTGTAATTATATAATCGTCTAGGTCTGCACCATCGACAAAAAATGTTTTGTATATGTCTACTGCTTTTTTAGTTAGCTCTTCTCCGTCTTTATAAAAGTCTTCGCTACATTTAAAAATACCTATGTCTAAACTTCCTTTGTCTACTACTAGGAATTGAAATTGTTTATAAGACACGCCAAAGAGTTGACAGTATATATAGCATTGTACGGAATATAAATACTTCTTAGCTGAATGATAAAAATTCTTTATGCCTCCTGACGTTGTTTTTAAGTCTACTATACCTTTACTGCTTAGTACGTCTGCTTTGCCTCTAAATGGTAATCCGTATATGTCGCCTATTGCAGGTACTTCAAATTCGCAGTCAGTTATAAGCTTTAACGCTTGTTCGTTTCTAAATATTGCATCTGCTATTTTCTCTGCATTTTGTTTCTCAACTCTTGTATATACTTCTCCGTACTTTGAAAAAGCTTCTTTATATGTCTTAGTATTTTTACTCGCAACGTCTACAAATATCTGCTCTTGAAATTTGTCTGGTTCTAGTACAGCCATATGTATTAGCCTTCCGTCTCTTAAAGGTTGTGTTTCTTTGCTTCCGTACTCGGTTACAAAAGCATACTTTTTTGGACTGTCTAATAATAGTTTTAAAGAGCTGCTACTTAATGCTAGGTGTCCTAGCGTACCATAGTAATAGCTGTCATCGTACATCTGCTTTAGTACGTCTTCCTTTTTATAATTCTTTTGGTCTAAGAGTTGTATCATTTTTAAAAATTACTTCTTCTGCTACTCTTGCACGTTCAGCCCATTTTACTTTTTCATTATTTACATCGTCTTCTCTTGACTGTAGTATATGGTTTTCCGTTTCGAGTATGTTAGTATAAATATACATCTGGTTAATGTTTCCTATAAGGCTTAAGATTTGTTGTTTCTTTTTGCCTTCTGCTTTCTCGTATGCTTCTTTTAAAAAGCCACCTATCATATTAAAGTTACATTCGTATACTTGTTTCTGTAGTATATTCATTGATTTAAAATTAAGGTTACGATAATAATTACTACAAATGCTATGACTGCAAGCTCTATAGTCTTGTAGCACTCCTCATTTTTTTTAGGGTCACGTCCTTGATTAGAACGGTATTGTCTTTGTTTTTTCATATTAACAATTTTTAATAAATATATAAAATTAATCTGGAATGACAAGCGAAGCCATATCTTCTGTAAGTAAGTACACTTTCTTTAGTACTTTTTTCTTAGTCCAAAGCGTAGTATCTGGACAGTACAGCTCTTTTACTTTTGGCATCTCTAAATAATTTAGCCAGTATAAGTAAGTACCTTTAGGGTCTGACACAAAGTATAGCTTTACTATCTCGCTGTCCATACTCATCAAGGCATCGTACTTATGCTTCTCTAACAGCTTGTCTGCATAGTATTTGTTTCTAAATTTCATCTCCATAACGCAGTCGTGTCCTTTAGGTGTTTTACCTTTAGCATCGTAAAAGTCATATCCACCGCCTGACCACTCTAATTCCCATCCTGAAAATTCATTAAGAAACGTGACTACTGTCTTTTCAAATTTATGTATTCTTCCTATATCCAAGCTCGTACAGTTCGTTAATTTGTTTAATCCATTGATTCCATTGTTTAGGACTGCAACCGCAAGGAAGATAATATTTATGAGCAAAATACTTAGCGTGTATTGTAGCAATAAGCTCTTGTTCCTTTTTGGTTATTTTGTTGTTTTGTACAGACCTAAATTCAGTCCATTTATTATATTCTTCTTTATTTAGTTTTTGTTCCATCTCTTGTGATTCCATTTAGATAGTTTTTACGTTTCTCACAGCCGCAGTCTTCATAGCCTAATTTATTAGCTACCCAAGTTGCTATAGCTTTACCTTTACCAAAGGTTATAATGTTAATTATTTTTTCTAGTTTATCTCCTAGTCTCATACATATTGTTTTAATTTTTCTTTTACTTTCTTGTATGTATTATAAAGAGAGTAGTAGCTTATATTACTCTTCCTAGATAACTCGCTTATGTTTGTGCCGCTATCTATAATATCATATACTTTTTTATCGTACCAGTACATAGTCTCTAATATGCTTTGTATCTTCTCATATACTTCAGTATAGTTTGTATGGTCGTACTCGCTTATCTCTATGCCTTCTAGTTCTATTAATTTTACTTTTGCTTTTTTTCTTATTAGGTCTATATGTAAACCTCTTAATATTTTGTAACAGTAGTAATAATTAATATCGTCTTTGTAATTAAAGTCTATACCTTTTTGAGTGTTTTTAATTAATATTACATACATCTCCTGACACAGGTCTTCTGCTTCAGTATTTTTTATGCCGCCAAAGCTTTTAACTATGCCTAGCCATTTATCGTGTCTTTCGTATGCTTTTTCTACTGGACTTTTCAAAATGGTAAATTTAATTGTTCAATCATTGTACTGTTAATTGCTGTACTGTCTCCTATTTGAAAACCTACATTATTAACAATACTTTTAACTCTTATAGGCGTATCGATTCCTGTAGGTCTACCTCCAGTATCAATATCTTTTACCTTTCTTATATGTAACATTGAGTACATCCAGTCTGTAGGATGCTGTATGTATCTATGTATAACCATAAAGTCATCTGCTCTATTTACAAACTTACCTCCACCTTCTACGTCAGATGCCATAGGTGGTATAGGGTGTCCTTCATACTCTTCGTTCTTACCGTGCTTTTTTCTTAACGCTTCTGTAGCTGCGTGAGTACAAAGCCATATAGAAACATTATGCTTTTTGCAGAATACTCTAAACTCGCTTGTAGCTTGGTAGTCGTAATCGTGACCTGAAATACCTTTTAGTGTGTCTCGGTCTTTTACTAGAGAGTTATAAGGGTCTATAAAAAAGCCTTGATATTCCCAAGCATTTTTAATAACAGTAGCCAAGTCAATAAGCGACTTATAAGTATGCAGCTCGTTAATATCAATAAACTTAAAATGGTCAAATACAAATTCTTTGTGCTTATTAAATTCATCCTCTGTGATTTTGTTTATAGGTTTGACTGCTAAAAACTCAATAAGTTTCTTTATAATACTATAAGGTTCGTTTTCGCTTGAATAGACTAACCACTTAATATTATGCTTAATTGAATACAATAACATAAAAAATAAAGTAAGTGTAGTCTTACCTGAATTTGCGTGACCTAATACTATATTAAAATTCCCGTACTTAAAACGAACATGTTCGTCTATAGTCGGGAATCCTAATTTTAAACCTTCTTTGATTTTGCCAGTCCTAATATCTTGGAGTTTATTTATCTGGTCGTCAAAGTTGATTAACATTTTATTTCTCTTGGTCTCTTACTAAAATTAATAAAATTAAATAACCTACCAAATCATATAACGTATCTTCTGTTTTATCGTTAATACCCTTATTCTTAATTCTCATAAGCTTGTCGTCTAGTCGAGCCTTTATAGCTTCTTCAGCTCCTAGCTTACTAAATATATTTACTGGGTCTTGAGCTGTATTGCCATATGCTTTATTCTTAGCTATTAGCAAGTCAGTTAAATGGTTAGTTATTTGTCGTATCTGTTGTTCCATTAAAACGGTAAATCGTCTACTGTTTCTCTGTCTGGACTTTGCTGTGCTGCAGTTACAGCTTCCTTTACTTGCTTTACAATAGGAGCATTGTTTTCTATTTTCCAACCTGTAATGCTTGTAAAGTATTTGACTTCTCCTTTAGGGCTAGTCCACTCCCTACCTCTTAAGTTTATATCTATACTTACTTTGTCTCCTTCATTAAAGTCGTCTAATAAGTATACTTTCTCTTTAATAAACTCAACCTTATGTACTTGCGGGTATTGGTCTTCAGTATTAAGTATTAATGACCTTGACCTAAAATTATTTGCAAATTCTTGGATTTCTCCTATTGTTACTATTTCGCCTTCTAGTTTCATTTTAAAAAATTATAATATTGGTTAGTAAATTGTTCTACTTCGTCTAGCTTAATAACTCCTGCTGCAGCAAGTTCAATAGCTCCTTTAAATGCTACTGCGTGTTTTATACTATCAGCATTTTTAGGATTATTGTTTTGTTGGTCTTGATTATAAACTAGCTTTGCTGTACCGTATTCTTCATTAGTGACCTCATAGTCAATAACGTCTCCTACGTTCTTTTTAAAATCTCCTTTACTTAAAAATGTATAAGAGTTTCCATTTGATAAGAACACTTCGCTTTTTGTAAATGTCCCGTGTTTTAATTGTGCAGTCCCTTTAGGTCTGACGTCTGTAATTTTACTTTGCATAATATAAATATAATTAATTTTTAGTTTCTAAATAAGTTTCCCTTTCAATGTCCTCTATAATTTCATTCTTTGCCTTTTCTAACCTGTGTTTGATTTTAAGGTCTTGTATTTCTTCTTCGTGTAAAGTTTTTAAGTTTTCTATTTCTTCGTTTTGTTTTGCAACGTGTTTAGTCAAGAGGTTTATTCTATTATGTAACCTCTTAATTTCTTTGTTAAATTCTTCTTTAGATAAATGTAAAGTCATTTGTTATAATTTTCGTTTTGTGTTTCTTTAATAAGAATAGCTATATAATCGTGTAGAGTTTTTTCCTCTATACTATTATTCTTGTACTTTCTAAGTAGTACTCTTAGGAAACCGTAGTCAGTTTCTTTTAATACTTTTTTAAGTTGTATGCTCTCTTCTGAAAGCTCTACCTTTAATAATTTTTTTAAGAAATTTGCCATATAGTAAATGTTTTGTCCTACTAAAGTAATTAAAAAAAGTTAATAAACAAAAAAAAAGGGGAAAAAATTAATTCCCCCCTTTACAAAAACAAAACACTTACCTAAAACGTAAGGACTTACAAAGATAGTCTTTTATTTTCCTTATCCAACTTTTGCTTGTACAAATCAAACATATCTTGAAGGTCAATCATACTAAACTTTACTACTTCTTTTGATTTGTTATATAAGCGTTTACTAAGCCCTTTAGACTTCTGGTCTAGTGATAAACTAAATTGGTATTGTCTACCGTACCTAAACCTATTACAATGTTTGCATTGAGCGGCTACGTTTTGCTCGTCCCATCTTGTAGCCATCTCTTTACGTGATATAAAATGCCCTGCGTCTATATCGTTCCACGCATATTCTTTATTGCAGGTTATACATTTACAGATACCTTTTTTATTGGCATCTCTTTTACGTATGTATTCGCTAAATATTCTATCGAGTTTGTTTATAAGACCTTTACGAGATATTTTTCTCATTTATCCATAGCCTTAAGTAGCGATTCGCCTAGTGGTCGGTCAAGAGTTTTAATAGCTGCGTATATCTGTCTGCTTTGTTTCTTTACGTCTAGCTTCTCTCTTTTTGTACTGTCAGTACCTAGATTAGCATACAACGTACAGTCAAGCTCTAGTAGCCTGTCTATTTTGCCTTTAATGCTTACGCTTGTATAATTAAGTATTTTGTCTATCATAAATGTTAACATATGCTCAAATATATGAATTTAAAAGAAAAGAAAAAGAAAAAGGACAAAAAG